>JAAHTG010000973.1_pt1 | contig 21795 bp, 13 predicted proteins | sample 6116081 | NCBI WGS metagenome assembly JAAHTG01 (sample SAMN13939989, study PRJNA603662) | sponge metagenome | isolation source: marine sponge | host: Mycale hentscheli | place: New Zealand | collected 2005 | reverse complement strand
TAACGTCAAAGCTAAGTTTGGTGCTGGTTCTGACCTACAGATTTACCATGATGGCGTCAACAGTCGGATTTATGACGTAGGAACGGGCGATCTCCGCATTCAAGGTACAAACCTACGTCTGCTAGACGCAAATGGTCAAAACTTCTTGTACGCAGTGCAAGATGGGTCGGTCACACTTTACCACGATAACGCCATCTCTATCGCCACCACCTCCACAGGCATAGACGTCACTGGAAACGTAGCCGTATCAGGCACAGTAGATGGAAGAGATGTATCTACAGACGGTACTAAGCTAGACGGTATAGCAACAAGTGCTAATAACTATTCACATCCAAATCATACTGGTGAAGTTACTTCTACCGGTGATGGTGCTATGGTTATTGCTGATAATGTTGTTGATGCTGGTAACTTAAAAGTCACAGGTAACGGTACTACTACACAATTCCTAAGATCAGATGGAGACGGTACATTTACTTGGGCTACTCCAGTAGATACTAATACTGTGTATACACACCCAACACATCCTGGTGATGATATTAATATTGACACAACTGCGTTAACAGGTGCTACAGTCATATCAGATTTAGATTTTAATATTACAACTGATACGTTAGGTCATGTTACTGACGCAAATGGCACAGTAGCTACTAGAACATTAACACTTGCTAATTTAGGTTATACTGGTGAAACAGACGCCACAGCAGACCAAACAGCAAGTGAAATACTAACACTAGTTAAAACTGTAGATGGATCAGGATCTGGTCTAGACGCTGATACTGTTGACGGCTTACAAGCTAGTAGTTTTATACGAAATCAAGTAACATACTCTAGCACATATAGTAGTGATAATGATAATATCAACGGCATCGCATTTCTCCGTGTTACAGGAGGTAATAATCAAGCCTTTACTAGTCATCATAACTTACTGCAAATACCTAACTCTAGCGCAGTCCAGTACGATGTACAACTAGCTATTGAAACTGATGCAGATCCTCAGTTTAAGTTTCGTTCAGGATATGGTGGCGCTAGTAACAGCTGGTCATCGTGGAGACAAATATGGCATGATGGTAATGACGGCGCAGGTTCAGGATTAGATGCTGACTTATTAGATGGAAATCATTCAAGTGCTTTTGCTACATCAGCTCAAGGTACTAAAGCAGATAATGCTTTACCTAAGTCTGGCGGTACTATGACAGGAGATCTATTAGCACCAGGAGTAAATATTGGTTCAACAAATACAAGTTATGATTTGTATAACAACGGTACTTCTTATTTAAATGGCTCGGCTACTGTTGATGATAACTTATTAGTTACTGGTAACCTTACAGTTCAAGGTATTGTAACAACAACTTCCGCTGCTACACTTGATGTTGAAGACAAAATTATTACATTAAACTTTGGATCTGGAGATACAACTGCTACAGCAGATGGTGCTGGTATTATAGTACAAGATGCTGTTAATTCATCTACAGATGCTTCTATATTATGGGACACTGCGACTGATACATTTGAAATTTCTAATAATATAGATGTAACAGGTGATATAACAGGTACACGCTTTACCTCTACTGGTTCTAGCCTTTTAAGACGTCATGTTTCTGGTTGGACTATTCCAACACAAGATGTATTATATAGTCATTGGGTAGCAGCACTAGGTGATTATATAGTTGTCAGGGCTAGTGGAAATACCGGAAGTGGTCATGGTGCATTAATTGTAGGTGATGCTGGTATCTATTTTGGTCAAACTGATTCGGAAACAGCCCCAACATATCCTTTAGATACAACTTATGGTTATGTTAATTCTACAGCATTTTATCATGGTTCAGACCGTGTATTTGATGATGGTTACCACCCAAATGCTGATACACTAACAACTGCTAGAAACATTAATGGAGTTTCATTTAACGGTTCTGCCGATATCACAGTAGCAGATAGTACTAAGCTACCACTAGCTGGTGGTACAATTACAGGTAATTTAAATATTAGTGGTAACGGAACTAAAAATTTACAGATTGGAGACAGCAGAACAGACAGCGGTTATGCTCATATAGACCTTGTTGGAGATACAACTTATTCAGATTATGGGCTTAGAATTCTCAGAGGTAATAGTGGTGCTAATACTACTTCTGAAATACTTCATAGAGGAACAGGTAATTTAGAGATTTCCACACAAGAAGCAAGTGCTATTAGACATAACATTGCTGGTACTGAAAGATTAAAAACTAATAGTAGTGGCGTTACTGTTACAGGCAACTTGGAAATACAATCAACTGAGCCTAAGCTAATATTAAGCGACACAAATAACAGTTACGGTGGTGGCGCAAAGCTAGGTATTGAATTAGATACCACAGGTGGCGTTCAAGGCTTTATTGGACAGCCTCTTACCACTAGCAACACAATATATATAACAAATAAAAATTCTTCTACTAACTCTACAACAAGTATTACAAACACAGGTGGTGGCAACATAGTGTTAGAGCCTGATAGTGGCAGTGCTTATGTGTCTAGCAATAAGATATTCCACGATGGTTACCACCCTAATGCGGATACCCTAACAACAGCTAGAAATATTAATGGAGTTTCATTTGACGGTTCTGCTGATATCACCGTAGCAGATAGTACCAAACTACCACTAAGTGGTGGTACACTAACAGGAGACGTAACCTTTGGCGACAACAATAAGGCCATCTTTGGTGCTGGCAGTGACCTCCAGATTTACCACGACGGCAGCAACAGTTACATTCGAGACGCTGGTGTTGGAAATCTTTATGTGAGGGCGAATGTCTTCCGTGTGTATAATGCAGCACAAACTGAGATTAGTGCTAACTTCGTCCAGAATGGCGCAGTAACACTTTACCACGACGCCGTCGCGAAAATAGCCACAGCCTCAACAGGTATTGACGTAACTGGTAATGTAACTGTATCAGGCACAGTAGATGGGCGTAATGTAGCTAATGATGGTACTAAACTAGATGGTATAGAGTCAGGTGCTACAGCAGATCAAACTAAGGCAGATATTGATGCATTGAATATTGATGCAGATACATTAGATAGTTTAAATAGCACTCAGTTTATAAGAAGCGATGCTGCGGACACTGCAACTGGTAAAATTACTTTTGACGGGGGAATAGAAGGACAAGCTATATTTTTGTCTGGTGCACAAAACTTTGATAATTTAAAAGATATTGGATTTTACAGTCTTTATAATGTAAATGCATCTGGACACACTAATGCGCCATTTCAGTATGGAGCAATGATCTCAAGTAATTCCAATGCTAGTGGTGGTATGGGTATGCAACTTGCTCATGAACGTACTGGTAATGGTACATATATTCGTGGTATGAACGATACTGGTGATACTTGGTATGACTGGGATGAGATATGGACAAGTGGTACAGACGGTAGTGGTTCAGGGTTAGATGCTGATTTGTTAGATGGACAGCATGGCAGTTATTACCAAAAGAAAACAACAGTACAAGATGCGGCACCAAGTGGTGCTACTGGTGACTTGTGGTACGAAAGTGACAGTGGTTCATTTTATGTATATTATGGTGGCGCATGGGTTGATGTTGCTCCTGGAGTTGAAACTAATACTAATTTACAAATTAATAGTTTGGGTGTTGGTACAGCAGCAAGTGGTACAGCAGGTGAAATACGTGCTACTAATGACGTAACTGCTTATTACTCAGATGAAAGACTTAAAGATTTCCATGGTAATATTGATAGCGCACTGGATAAAGTTAATCAACTAAATGGATACTACTTTACAGAAAATGAAACAGCTAAAGAACTTGGTTATGATAACGATAAGCGTCAAGTCGGTGTAAGCGCACAAGAAGTAGAAGCAGTACTTCCAGAAGTAGTTGCTGAAGCTCCTATTAGTGATGAATATTTAACAGTTAAATATGAAAAGTTGGCACCATTGTTTATTGAAGCAATTAAAGAAATTGATAAGAAATATCAAGATAAAATTGATATACTTATGGAAGAAATAGAAAAACTTAAAGGTAATTAATTAATGGCAATATCATTTCCAGGTAGTAAGAGTAATGGACAAAAATTCACGTCAGGAAACAAGTCATGGACTTGGAACGGAAGCTCATGGAAAGGTTCAACTTCTTCTGGTGGCGATGCTGTAACATTAGGCGGTACAGCCGCTTCAAGTTTCATACGTAGTGATGCTAATGATAGCTTTTCTGGTACGTTAAGTTATTCTGGTAGTGGTATTGCGCTTGACACAGGTGGCGATAACATTGATCTGGGTACATGGAAAATTGTTGGAAGCAATGGAGTAAACGGGTGGTCATCAAACCCTGGAATACATTTTGAGAATCCTGGAGACTTCCGTATCCATGCGTCAAATGGCGATGTTTCTTTGTATGTAGATGGAGAGATTTATGCAGGTGCTAGTGGTGCTTCCAATAAAGTATATCATACCGGTAATGATGGCTCAGGTTCAGGTTTAGATGCTGATACTGTTGATGGTATTCAAGCTAGTAGTTTCTTACGAAGTGATGTTGCTGATACCATGACTGGATCCCTTACCATTGATACAGCAGATTCTTGGAACGCTGGCAACGGTATGCTTAACGTTGGCGGTGCCGGAGATGGTAGAATACAAGTAAGACATATTTGGGGTAAAGACGCAAGTACAGCCGGCACAGATGATCTATGGTTACAATATTCTAACGCAGGACAGCACGTACAAATTGGTGCTAGTGGTGGTGGTAATAATCTTTATGTTTCAGGTAGCATTTATGCAAATGGCTATTTTGCAGGGGACCGAGTACTTACACAAACAGATACCGCAGTATCGCTTAATTCTCCAATTTTTAGTGGAAATATTGCTACTACTGGTGACGGGCAAAATAACTATCCCTTTAGGCTTACTAGTGATTATAACTCTTATATGGTTGCTACAGCTAATAATACTTGGGGACTATTTTGGGCAGGAGGCAGTGGCGCAAGATATGGAACAAATGGACTGGGCGGTCCTGGTAACATCTGGAGCAATAGTAGCAATCCTAATGAATTCTGTTTTGTAGGAAGTGACAGCACTAGATGGACATTACATGGCAACAGTGGTAATACTTGGCAAGCTGGAACACTTACAACAGTTGGTGATATCACCAGTGGTGGAAATGTAACCGCTAACTCTGATATATCTCTTAAAGATAATATTGTTGCTATACCTAATGCATTAGACAAAGTTTTGCAAATACGTGGTGTAACATATAATAGAAATGATATAGAAGACAATCCTCGTCAAACAGGTGTAATTGCTCAAGAAGTAGAAAAGGTATTGCCTGAAGTTGTTAGTGAAGATAATAACGGAATTAAATCAGTAGCATATGGTAACATGGTAGGTCTCCTTATTGAAGCAATTAAAGAACAACAACAACGTATTGATATGCTAGAGGAAAAATTAAATGGCAACAACACTTAGTGGTAATGGACTCAACTACCCACAGTTAGCAAACAATCCAGGTAGTCCAGTTGAGGGACAAGTTTATTTTAATACTACACAAAAAGAATTACGACAGTATGACGGGCAACAATGGCAACAAGTATCAATTGGTGATGGCGGATTTAAGTATAGAACTGTTATTACAGCTAGTTTTGTACAAGGCGGTTATAAAAGCGGAACTCCATACAATAATGTAAATAGAATGGTACATAGCACAGATGTCTGTACCAATTTAGGAAACCTTTTAGCATATGCGTTTAGCTATAGTTGTGGAGCACCTAGTCGTACTAAGTCTTGGACATTTGGTGCTAATGGTGCACACTCGACAGCAAACGCAAATTGTGTAGCAATAAATATGTATACAGAAACAGGTCAAGCATACAGTAGCGCAAATAATATGAGTACAAGCAGGAATGATGCTGGAGCAGCATTTAAAGAAACAGAATATTGTCACATAACTAGTAATACTACGAGTGACAAGTTTAACTTTACTACTGAAACAAGCGCTGCTGGATTAACGGGTATCATCGCAAACGGTGCACATGATGGTGTGCAAGCACTATGCGATCAAAACAAAGCTCATTTGTATGGTACAAATACAGGACAAACAATAACATTTGCTACTGATACTGTAGGTTCGGATACGCCTCAAGGTTCATCTTTTAGTGGTGTACATACGCAACAAAAGCCGATCAATAGTAAAGATCACAAAGGATATTTTGGTAATGAAGGATCATATAATGGTGGATATAACTATCGTGTATTAAATTTAAATACAAATGTGTTAGCCAGAACAGTACCGAAAGTTATGACAAATATGGGTGAAGAAAATTACGATATGGGACAAGAACATCAATACTGTCTGGGTCAATATGATGGCGCACAAAACAATAGAGGACACAAGTTCTTTTATACAACAGATACCGGATATGAACTAGGGTCTGGATCAGTTAGAACTGGTATACCAGGCGGATCTAGTGGAACATGCGGATGGAGAGGTTAAAAAATGGCAACTACAATAGGAAGCGGCGGCGTAAATTATCCAACAGCTTCAAGTAATCCAGGTAGTCCAGTAGCAGGACAAGTATATTGGAATACTACACAAAAAGAATTACGTCAATATGACGGAGAGCAGTGGCAACAGGTTGGTATCGGTGATGGTGGATTTAAATACCGTACTGTGATTACATCTAGTTATGTTATGTGTGGTTACAAAAGCGGCACACCATATAATAACGCAAATAGAATGACACATAGCACAGATGTCTGTACCAATTTGGGAAATGTGATGGCATACGCTACTAGTTATAGCTGTGGAGCACCTAGTAGAACAAAAAGTTGGGTATTTGGTGCTGCTGGTGCTAATAGTGTAGCAACCACACAAGTTATTGCTTTAATTCATGCGACAGATACTGGACAAGCATACAATAGTTCAAATAATATGAATGCATCCAGGAATGACGCTGGTGCGGCATTTAAAGAAGAACAATATTGTCATATAACTAGTGGTGGTAGTAGTACTAAGTTTAACTTCACTACTGAGACCGGACCAGCTGGTTTTACATCAGGTATTATTGCTGACGGTACTGGCGGCGGCGTTCAAGCATTATGTGATCAAAACAAAGCACACTTATATGGCAATGCCACAGGACAACAACTTGTATTTGCAACAGATACAGTGGGTGCTGATAGATTAGAAGCAGGTGCTTGGGTTGGTGCTAACAACCAACAAAAGCCAATTAACAGTAAAGATCGTAAAGGATACATTGGCAATGAGGGAACATACAATGGTGGGTATAACTTCCGTGTTTATGACTTAAATACAAATGTACTAAGTAGAACAGTAACAAGACCAATGGGTAATAGTGGTGAAGAAAACTACGACATGGGTCAAGAGCACCAATATTGTCTGGGAATGTACGATGGTGCCCAAAATAACAGAGGACATAAGTTCTTTTACACAACAGACACTGGATATGAACTAGGTGCTGGATCAGTGAGAACTGGAATACCAGGTGGCTCTAGTGGCATATGCGGATGGAAAGGCTAAGATATAAAAATGAATGAAATCGTATTAACAGAAAAACAGAATGAAATAATTCGTAAATCTCAACTAAACGATTGGAGTATACCTGAGTTTAAACTTAAAAACTTTGTGGCTAGAAGTCATATACATCCTATGCATCAACTACGTCAGTTAATGCTAGAGTTGAATACAAAAACAGAGATGATTGACAATTGGGAGTTTGATCGTGAACAATTTGAACTTGAGATTGAATTAGAAAATGAGCAAGCAGAACAAGCTCATTATCCAGCACAAAGGAAATTACACTTATTAGAAGTTAAACGTATTAGCGCAAAATTAGCAGTAGTAAACGAAAAGTTACGTACTATTCTTTATGAGCGTGAAAAGGTCTTAAAACTAATAGAGGAAATTAATGATAGTCCACAAGGCTATACAAAAGATGGTCGTAGATATCTAGACATTATGAACGATCCAGAGCAAAACGAAGAAATTGAAAAAGACTATTGGGAATATAGACTTGCAAAACAAGCCGCCATGGATATGATTGCTTATGGTCGTATCGGTGTAGGTAATATGGAAGCAATTATGCAACTAGATGCTGATTCACAAAATAAATCAATTACTATGGCATATGAAATTTTAATTCAAAACGAATCACGTATGAATAAAATTAGTGACACAGTAGTAGAAAAATTAAACAATGGAGAAACAGTTAGTGACATTCATATACTAGCAAATATTAGTCAGTCTGAATTTATTGATGATATTCCATTACAATTAGATAACCAGGAGAAGAAAGTTGTACCTCTTATTCAAAAGCGTTAATGAACGTATACTAGGACCAGTTGAAAAAATTGGTTATTGGATGGATTTCTGTGTAGGGTATATCCCAGATACACATATTGATATTATCAATTATGAGCATTTAGCTCCTTTACGTATATTAGAAAGTGAAGGCGTTGCAAAGGCATGGATGTTTATGGACGGTTATAGAGGGTATGTTAGTATAAGAGATGGTACAGTACAAAATTCTAATCTACAAATACTTTCTAGTGAAGAAGCAACAGGCTCAAAAGCACAATACACATTAACTGATACTGATATTTCCAATACAGTAAAATTTATACAACATATTATGCGATTGCGACTTGACGAAATTTATGACAAACGTCTTTTACAACAAAAAATGCAAGTGAGTTCATTAGAGCATGATAGTTGGGCAACACAGTTGACTGAAGCACAATCATATCAAGTTGACAATAGCGTAAGTATTCCAATGCTACAAGCATTAGCAACAGCTCGCGGTATTACACTTGCTGAAATGGTTACAAAAGTTATTGAAGCGCACACGGCATATAATATAAAAGTACAAGATTTATTAAGCGCAAAACAAATAGTTGAAACTGATATTAAAAACTGTACAACTATTAGTGATTGTTGTCTAATACTACATACTCGGTTTGAAGTTCAAATGAGTTTACAGCAAGCTGAAGACGAAGGTATTACTTCTGATCCAGCATTTAATGTTTGACACTTAGCTAATTAAATGTTATAGTATTAACTATGTTTAGTATACCTATCAATCAGAAACTTTCTGAAGAGCAATTCCATGAATTCGTATCTTTTTGTCACGAGTATAAAGATTATATATATGATCTTTACTTTACTTGTCGTATGCCTCCATTTACACAGGATGCTATGGGAGATATTATTAAAACACAAGCTGATGTAATACAAGTTATAGAGACAGCATTGCATATTCAAAGTGTCACTGGTATACGAATAAGCGCAACATTTAATAATATACAAGTTCAACCAAGTCAAGAAAACTTAGACTTGTTTTTAAATAATTTTGAACAACTGTATCAAGCAGGTGTACGAAGTGCTACAATACCACATACACATTGGGTTGCTACAAAACAAATACAAATGAGGTTTCCTGAATTACAAATTAAAAATACAATTTTGAGAAATGTTACTCGAGCAAATGAAATTGCTGAACTAGCAAAAGCAGGGTTCCAGTATGTTAATCTTGATAGAGACTTAATGCGTGACAGAGATGCTTTAAAAAAATGTCGTCGTGCCGCAGACAAATTTGGTATAAAATTAAGTTTACTTGGTAATGAAGGTTGTTTAGGAAATTGCGCAATGATGGACGAACACTTTCAGTTTAATAACATGCGTAGCGAAGGCCCAGCATACTTTTTAGATAGTATTAGTAGAGTAAGTTGTCCTAAATGGGACGTATTAGATCCTAGTGTACCTCTTAAAACAGCAAATATTCCTCCATGGAGACAAGACTGGGTAGAACTACTAGATTATGTTGACGTGTTTAAAATGCACGGACGTGAAAGCATTACACAAATTTATCATACTATGGATATTATTAAACGTTATGCTAATAATGAAGAGTTTCTGTTTAATGAGTTTGAAGAGTATCTATCTGAATCAAACTTAGAAGAGCGTCCAATTGACGCTTGGCGGAAAATTATTAAAAACTGTAAGTTTGATTGTTGGGATTGTAATTTTTGTGACAAAGTATATGAAGCACGTAGTGGTAAAAAACTTCCACAAATTGTACATGATGTAGTTAATGAATTAGTAGACAGTGTTGAGTATGTAAACAACTTGGAAATACCAGGACTAACCAGTAAACGGGTACAAAACCTATTAATGGGGTTGGGCGACAAAGTTAATACATATTTGGAAATTGGTAGTGCTATGGGCGCAACAGCTGCCGCAGTTGGTGTAAATGATATTGACATACACTGTGTAGACAACTGGAGTGGTCAAATACAACCGCAACGTAATAATTTTACATTGCCTAATAATACACTAGATGAATTTAAAAATAACACAGGACATGTTAAACAACTAACTATACATAACACAGACATGCTTACTGTGGACTGTACTCAATTACCCAAGATTGATATGTTCTTTTATGATGGACCACATGATTTTGAGAGTACAAAATCAGCAGTAGAGTATTATAGTAGTGTGTTTAGTGACACAGCATTATTAATATTTGATGATGCCAACTGGACAGAAGTTGTTAAAGGCGCTGAAGCAGGAGTAGAGAGTTCTGGTCTTGATATTGTTTACAATAGACTGTTACTAAATGAAGTAGAAAATCCAAACATGTGGTGGAATGGATTGTACATTATGGTAGTAAAAAAATGAGACTTTGGAAAGCATATAGTGGACATGTACTAATAGAATCTGGCGTTGGATCTCAAACACAACGAGATGATCTATTACGCCAAGCATATGATTATAAAGACAATAACCCTAGTAATGTGAATACTAATGACGGATGTTGGCGTGCTGACATTAAATTTGAACGTAGTGAATGGTTACAACAAGCCTTAATAAAACAACTTGAAGAAACAGTTAATTATTATTTAGAAGAAGATCGTGCGTTTAATCATATGTTTAATGGTGGTGATCCTTATATTGAATCTTGGACTAACATAAACGATCCTGGCAGTTTAAATTTATTACATACACATAAGTCATTTAACTTTAGTGCTATATACTATGTACACGCAAATGATACTGGCGACTTAGTATTCTTAAATCCAGCTAATATGGATTTGAGTGCAAGTTATTTAGGACCTGGCACAAGTAGGATGCACTATAAGCCAAATGATGGAGATTTAGTTATGTGGCCAAGTTGGATTCCACATGAAGTAGAAAGAAATGAAAGTGATATACCACGAGTGTGTATTGCCTTCAATATTAGGTTTCAATGAAAAAAATAGAATTCTTTAGCACAGTAGACGGATTAACGGATACATACCCTGTTACACACAGTAAGTCAGTACTTCCTACCTGGATTAAAACAGCACAACGTGAATATAGTCAAATTAAAAATTATGATTTTCATATTGCAAGATGTCCTGGTATAGTTGATGTTCTAACAACAGGGTATGTTGTTAGTGCTTGGCATGACATAGCAGTACGTAGTGGACCTAGTAGCTTAGAAACATATGCTCCAGATGTTGCTCTAGAAGAACTACTGGAAAAACCAGTATTACAGGTACAACAGGGCGACAGTATTGCTAAACATATACCAAAAAGGCCTTGGAGTAACAAAAGCATACTCAAAATTAATACACCTTGGCATATTATTTCAGACTGTAAATTTATGATGTTGCCAATGCCGTATACAGAACAGTTTGAATTTGAAAGTTGTATTGGCATTCTAGACCCTAGTGTAAGTAGTGAAATAAACATACAAGGATATGTAAACGGCCAAGGAGAGTTTACAATTCAGGCAGGAACACCGCTGTGTCAACTTGTGCCTATAAGTCAACAAACATATAATTTAGATGTGAGAGATGCAACTGAAAACGATCGTAAATGGATAACTCGTAGGAAATACTATAACAGCATTGGGTTTAGTTTAAACAAAAATATAGTATCAAAAGCCTACAATAAATTTTTTAAGAGGAAATAATGGAATACTTAGACTTAATAACAAAAGGACAAGTGTACTTGTTCTTGATTGTGTTTGTAATGATGATTGCAGGCATGGTAAAAGAACACAAACTATTTGACGATATTTTTTGTTTCTTTGAACAAAACTTAAAAAGTAAAAAAGCAGTTGTGGCCGTTGTAAGTGCTATCACAGGACTATTGCCAATTAAAGGGCGTGTTACTGTGAGTGCGGGTATGCTTGAAGCATTAGCACCAGATAAAGGATGTTGCGGCAGAGAAAAGTTTGGTCCTATTGATTATGTCAGTACACACCATTATTACTTCTGGAGCCCACTGGAAAAGACAGTTATACTTCCAATGGCAGCTTTTGGATTAACATACACACAGTTTATGGGTATTATGTGGCCATTGCTAGCAGTTAGTATTGCGTTTATTTTAAGTTACCTTATTTGGGGTGTAAAGGAAAGTGATGTACAACTAAACGACTGTACAAGAGATATTAAAGTAAGTCGTATTACACGTTATGTATTACCTTATATAGCAGGTGTTGGTGCTATTATTGCTGGTGTAGACTTCTTGTGGGCATTTGGCACATTAACACTGTATTATATGATAGTTACTCGTACATTTGATATACCTAAATTATTACGTTTTGTAGACTGGAAACTAATTGGTTGGGTTGCGCTTATTATTATAGTGGCAAATTTTGCTAGAGAAAACACAAGTGCTATTAAAGAGTTTTTGGAAAACAGTGGACTTGATATTAATACTTGGAGTGGATTTACCATGTTAAGTATAGCAAGTTTTGCTGGAGCATTTGCTCTCGGTAGTAGTAGCCGCTTTGGCGCACTCACAGTAATTATGGCTAGTATATATGGTATTGCTTACCTGCCTTGGTTTTTTGCTGTTGACTTTGTTGGATATCTAATTAGTCCAATGCACAAATGTGTTGCTATTGGTATGCTATATTTTGGAACTAAATTTAGATATTATGTAACTATTCTTGGCATGTGGGGCGGCTTAGTGATTATAGCTGGTGGACTTACACTATTAATCTAAATAATAATAAATAGTTACAACAACCTCTAAGGATATACATATGGCATTAAGTAAAGGTTTTGAACTCGCGACACTAGGCAGTGGACTAGATGTAAACCAATCAACAGGCGAAATAGTAACTATTTCCATGGATACAGATGTTGTATCCGAAGGAACTACTAATTTATATTTTACAAATGAAAGAGTAGACGACAGGGTAGCTAACTTACTAGTAGGTGGCAGTAACATTACTGTCACATATGATGATACCGCAGGCACATTAACAATAGCTGGACAATCAGGATATAGCGATAGTGATGTTGATACTCATTTAAATGTAAGTGGAGCCTCAGCCAATCAAGTACTTGCTTGGAGCGGTACAGATTATATATGGGCTAATAATCCAGAACCAAATGGAGATTCAAATCGTGTTGTATATGATTTGGCTGACCCAACAAACACTATTGTATTAGATCCAGGTTCAACTAGCGGCACTGCAACTTATAAAGGCGATGTGCTAAAACCAGATGGTACAGTTATTGTTGATGTATCAAGCACAAGCACTACATTCACTGGCGGACTATTGGGTAATGTATACGGTGACGTTTATAATCCAACAGGTGCCAATAAGATTTTAGAAAGTGGTACTGGTAATTTAGATTCAGCTCTAACAGTTGATACTATTACTACATCAAGCAATGTAATAATTGGTGGTAATCTAACAGTTAACGGTACTACAACTACACTAAACACAGCAACACTAGATGTTGAAGACCTTAATATTACAGTAGCAAGTGGTGCCGCTGATAGCGCTGCAGCCAATGGTGCTGGGCTAACAGTTGATGGCGCTGGTGCTAACATTACATATACACATGCTACAACTAGTTGGGACTTTAATAAGCCAGTAAACGTTACAGGCGCAATAACTGCAACAGGCATTTCTCAATTCTCAGATGTAAATATACCGGATAATAATGCTATAAGATTTGGTAATTCACAAGATCTACAGATTTATCATGATGGTACTGATAGCTTTATAAAAAATGATACAGGTAGATTCCGAATTTATGGAGACCAAGGTAATACTGCTATATCTGTTGCAGCTGGTTACGGAAATGCTGTTAGTCTAGAGTATGCAAACTCAACAAAACTTAGTACCACCAGTGCTGGCGTGACTATGCAGTATGGAGCGACGTTTGGTTCTGGCGGTGATACTATCTTATCGAACTCTGCAAACGGTACTTCTGGTCAAAAGTACTTTCAAGCAAAAAATACTTTTCAATCTGGATTTACAGACGGATCGATATTTGGTGGAATGTCGTTCCGCAATTCCAGGAATGGTGCTAACCCTGGTATTACAGGTTATATAAGAGGTGTTGCAAACGGTACTAGCGGTAATATGAATTTAGAAATTATTACTGGTACAGCAGGAAGTTTAACGCAAAAAGTCTTAATTAAAGATGCTGGTGTTGATATTACTGGCAATATTGGAGTAACTGGTACAGTAGATGGCGTAGACATAGCTTCAAGAGATGCTATCTTAACAAGCACAACTACAACAGCAAATGCGGCTCTACCTAAAACTGGTGGCACTATGACAGGCGATATTAGCTTCGGCGATAACGACAAAGCCATATTCGGTGCTAGTTCTAACCTACAGATTTTCTACGATCCGTTTACGTTTATGAATTGGATAACTTCGAATTCGCGAGTTTATCTAAATTCAACAGGTAATGTATGGCTTGGTGGGCCCAACGTTGTAATAGGAAACGGCGGTGCAAGTGAGTATTATGTAGAGTGTATAGAGAATGGTGAGGTAAAACTTTTTTACGACAACGCACTTAAACTAGCCACAACATCAACAGGCATAGACGTAACAGGTACAACAACAACTGATCAGTACTTATATGTTAATAGTCCTAACGGAACACAGCTTCAGCTACGTTCAGAAGATACATATACTACTTTAGGTGCTGGAAATAGAAACCTTAACATTTCTGCTAATAGAACTATATTTCTTGATGATGCTTTTGCAGAAGTAATGCGCATTCAGGATGACGGCAAAGTTGGTATCGGAACAGCTACTCCTTTACACCCATTGCATGTTGAGGGTACAATATACTCTACAAATAATATCCAATTAAACTCAACTAAACAAGTGATGTTTGGGAATGGCAATCAATACGTTAAAGGTACAAATGATACTTCTATAGAAATTGGTACAGGAGGAACTGCTACTATAACAGCTACACATGCTGGAAATGTTGGTATTGGTACTACTAGTCCTGCTACAATATTAGATATTTCAACATCTGGTGCTAATGGTATTACTCTAAATGAAGATACTAATAATGCATCACTTTCTGGTAGAATATTCCTTAATAATGGAACGGCTAATAAAGCAATTTCTATAATGAATAATGGAAATAATCTTTCTATATCAACAGGCGCTACCCCAGGGTCAGGTTCTGGATCTGAGAAAGTTAGAGTATTAGAAAATGGTTTTGTTGGTATTGGTACAACTACTCCTAGTGAAAAGTTACATGTTGAAGGCAACATATCAGTAACAGGCACAGTAGACGGACGTGATGTATCAGTTGATGGTACTAAGCTAGATGGTATAGAGTCAGGTGCTACAGCAGATCAAACAGCCGCACAGATACTTACTGCGGTTAAAACTGTAGATGGCTCAGGTTCAGGATTAGATGCAGATTTACTTGATGGACAACAAGGTAGTTATTACCAAAAGAAAACAACAGTACAAGATGCGGTTCCAAGCGGAGCAACAGGCGAATTTTGGTATGAAAGTGATACTAGTGTACTTCATGTTTATTATGGTGGCGCATGGGTTGATGTTGCTCCAGGTTTACAAACAAGTGATAACTTACAAATTAATAGCTTGGGTGTTGGCACAGCCGCAAGTAGCACAGCAGGCGAAATACGTGCCACTAATGACATAACAGCATACTATTCAGACGCTAGACTAAAGAACTTTGAAAGCACAATAGATAGTGCGCTAGATAAAGTTAAACAGTTAAATGGTTATTATTTTACAGAAAATGAAATAGCCAAAGAACTAGGGTATGCTAATGATAAACGTCAAGTTGGGGTAAGTGCACAAGAAGTAGAAGCAGTACTACCTGAGATTGTTACAGAAGCTCCTATTAGTGATGAATACTTAACAGTTAAATATGAAAAACTAGCACCGTTGTTTATTGAAGCAATTAAAGAAATTGATGAAAAATATCAAGCCAAGCAAGATCAACAACAAGCACAAATTGATATGCTTATGGAAGAAGTAAAAAAACTCAAAGGTAATTAATAATGGCAATATCATTTCCAGGTAGTCCAAGCACTGGGCAAAAATTTACATCAGGAAATAAGTCATGGACTTGGAACGGAAGTTCTTGGATAGGAACAACCTCTTCTGGTGGCGATGCTGTAACATTAGGCGGTATTTCAGAGTCAAGTTTCCTACGTAGTGATGCTGATGATACTACAACAAGTAATCTTCAAATTCAAGGCACTCTAAGAGTTGGACCCAATTTAACACCAGATAGAGACGGATTTTTGTTTATTCCCGGAGGCGCATTAAGCACAATTCAAGCTAATAATGAGAATGTTAATTTTGATAATAATTCAGGTAATATACATATAAGAACCTTCAATAATTCTGCTCAAACGCCAGCTGAAAGAATTAGTATTTTAAGTACAGGCAACGTAGGTATTGGAACTACTGGTCCGTTAGCTAATTTGCATGTTGAAGGTAACGCAGTAATTGGTAATATTGCAGGATATGAAACAACACACCCTGGTGAATCGGGAGCAACATTACATGTTCACAAAACTGCAACCGATGGCGCTGATACTGATGGTGCAGTCAACTTTGGAGATGAAACTCAAGTTATAATTAGTACAGGCGCTATTGATGGTGGTCCTCAAGGCTATCAAGGGTCATTGTGGTTTGGTACTTCAGATCATCCAGCGGGTGGTGGTACATTAAACGCTGGTGGACAGTGGAACTGGAAAGTTGCAGGTATAGCATCTAAAACAAACAATGATACTGGTAGTTCAAGCGCCGCATATGGTAATTTAGAGTTTTACACTAAAGGATCAGCTGCTAGTACAAGTGTTACACTTGCTATGACGATCGATGAGAGTCAGAATGTTAAAATTGAAAGTGGACAGCTAATATTAGCTAACCTAACCAGCAATCCATCATCACCAGTTACTGGTGGTATGTACTTTAATACAACAGATAACGCAGTTAAAGCATATGATGGTACTGATTGGATAGAAGTAGGTATTGGACCGTTGGGAACACAACGAAATCCAGCAGCTTCTGCAGCAGCAATCAAAGCAGATAGTGGCGGTAGTGCGCCAAGTGGTATGTATTGGCTTACTGTAAGTGGAGTAAATGGAGGTAGTCCTATTGAAGTATACTGCGACTTTACTATGGATGGCGGCATAGGATATGCTATCTTCTGGCAACAATATTTTACTGGTTATGAAAATGGTCCTTCTCAAACTGAAATGAACGCTGCAAGCATAAGTGGTACATCTGGTTACAGTAATGAATTCAGATTAAGCCCAGCAGAATTTGTTAACAATTATAATGGTGGATCATCTAGGCTAGTAATGTATGCACACACTGGCGGGGGATCAACTAATCAAGGTATTACTGGTGCTAATAATGCAAGATGGGTAAGATTTAGCAACCCAAGTAACGGAACATTGAAAACATGGGCATGTGACAATTTTAGTAGTGCTACAAACACCGCAAGTTATGTAACTTGGAATGGCAATTCAGGTACAGCATATCACAGTAGCGGTCATAGTAATAGTGGTGGGGTAAATCAAATTGCTTCTGCGGCGACTGTCAACAGTAATCTATTATTTGAATGTAAGTGGCTCCCAAGTGGTAGTGATCCTAATCATTACTATATGATTGATGGTGGCCAGAGTTCAGATCCATATTTTAGAATTAATGGTGAATATGGTAATAGCAACAATAACAACGGTACACTGTATAATCGTTGGGGTGGATTTGGAGTTCATTAAATGAATAATAATATATACGAAATGTTTTTAAATAGTGGACAATCCTTACAAGAGTTTGTCACAAAAAAATCAGCTGAATGGGGAATTAGTGAATCTGCAGTAACAGATAGTATGATACCTGACATGGGAAGACATAGAGAAACACTTTATCCAGAACTTAAAGAACAACTTGATGCACTTTGGCACGGAATGGATCAAGACGAAACAAAACGTATAGAGCCTTTTTACACTATGATTAAAGATGTAAAAGATTCAAATCCAAAACCAGCATAATAATAATAATAGCTAAGTTAATTTTAAAAACTCTCATAAATAGTTACACTATGTTAAACTTTAAAGGTAACTAATAATGGCAATATCATTTCCAAGTAGTCCAAGTACTGGACAAAAATTTACACACGGAAACAAGGTCTGGACATGGGATGGTAATTCATGGAAAGGTGGAGTATCATCTGGTGGTGATGCTGGAACACTTGATAGTCTAAATAGTACACAGTTCTTACGAAGTGATACAGATACTAGTACAACAGGTAAACTTGGTATTGGGACGACTAGTCCTAGTCAAAAACTAGATGTAGCAGGTACAACAAAAGCAGAACAATACTTACTAGATGCTATTGCTAAAGATATTAGTGATACGGCAGTTGATGTGTTCGTATACGATACACGAAAAGATAGTGATGGTGGTGCTTGGAGGAAAAGAACTGAGTATACATCATGGTATAACGAAACACTGAATACCGCAACAAGAGGAAGTCGTAAAGAGTTCCCTGCGGTTGCTGTTATTGTGGCTGAGAGTAATCAGGTAACGATTTACGATGGTGATGATCCTGATATGCCTATGTGGATGGTGTTTAATAGCGGTGATACCAGCTCAGGTCATACTTACTTTGAGTTTTGGGCGACCAGTTCTTCCGCAGCAACAAGAACCGTATTTGCTTTAAATGGACTTCTCGCTGTTGGTGTTAATGGCTCTGTTTATAGTGGAATGGCCAGTGCTAATTTCATTGATGACAGCGGTTATCAAAAGCGGGCATATGGTAATCAGACTGTTAATATGTCTTATCCCATATCAGGGAGATTTATTAAAAACACCTCAGGATATGTAAACTCTGGCGGGATCGTTAACGCTTACGTCAATGACATAGTCATGACAGTCCTGCCCAATGCGCCAATTGATACATCTACGGGTCTACCTGTGCCTACTATTGCGGTGGCGACTAATGGTGGAACATCTTTGATTAAAGACGACGGTTCTGTGGTGGACATTTTGAATCGGTCTAATAATCGCACCATGCGGGTCGCCTTTGACAGGCAGGGCCGCTTGTTCATCCATGATGCGCATCCAGCGGTTTCTGGCTATGGCGCAGTTGTCCAGTTCAACACGTTACCAAGTGGTGATGTTACCACAACTTCAAACTACCATGCAGATGGGGACGTACTCTACGACGCCAACTACAATGGCTGGAACTTGCCACGCAGCATTAATAACAACTATCTTGGTTTTAATGCTATTTCGGCGGGAGACGGGGAACTTGCCCTTGGTACCTACCAGGCAGGGTTTGCTCGGCTGTACTATACGGAAGGTGGTGACGGCATAGCAGCCTTTTACGGTTCTGACCATGCATCCTACTACGCCCCTCGGAATATAAAAGGTGTATTCTTGGCTGAAACTAACACAACTAGTCTGACCACATCCGTCGAACTTAACGATGACGTAGACATGCTGGATAGCTCTTTGTGGAGCAGCTCCGCAGACGGTGTTGACTGGTCAGTATCGGGGCAAGTTACAATTACAGAGCAAAACGGCAGTGACAGGAGTATAACCCGAAACATTCCAACCATTATTGAAGGAAAGTACTATCGGGTCGAGATTGAATACACCAATGCCACCACCTCTGGCTCTGGAAACCGCATCTATTTTGCGAGTGGAACATACTACGTCCTGCAAACGGCCTCTGTGCCAACGACGAAGGTTTTTTACGCCAAGGCTGGTTCAGGGCAACATCTCGGCGTGCTGTTGAGTTCGACGAACGCCACGACCACCATCCTGCGCATGTCTGTAAAAGAGGTTGATTTTGACAGACACAGAAGCCCCCTTGGCAGTGCCGGTGGGCCTGTCGGCCTGATCGTCAACGGCACTGTGACCAAGACTCCTGTAGCAACTGGTGCTGATCTGGTGGGGTATAGTGGGTGGTCTACAAGTAACTATCTTGAGCAGCCTTACAACAGTGAATTAGACTTTGGTACCGGTGACTTCTGTGTGATGGGGTGGGTGAAGGGTGGTTCTGTTGGAAGGACTGTCTTTAGTCGTGGCTATTATACTGGCGGCGCTTATGTGGGCAGCCAAATATACTTACAAAGTCTCTCGGGAAACTGGACGCTACGAGTTTCGGATGACGGTTTTGTATCTACCGACAACATATCGGGCAACCCTGTCCAAAACGAATGGACGCTTGTTGCTGGGGTGCGCAGTGGCAACAATTTGATGCTATATGAAAACGGCGTCCTAACTGGATCAGGGTCGGTTGTGAACGCTGCTGCGTCTTTGGACAATGTTAATGGGACTTTGCTCGTCGGAAATAGTCACTCCCTTGGTGGGAGCTATGACGGTTCCCTAGCACTCCTCCGCATCTCAGCCACAGCCCCATCCCCAGAACAGATCAAGAAAATTTACGAAGACGAAAAGTTCCTATTCCAAGAGAATGCAAAAGCTACTCTTTACGGTTCTTCAGATGCAGTCACAGCACTAGCATACGACGATAGCACAGAGTTGCTTCATGTTGGTACAAGCGCAGGACGTAGTGTATTCCGTGGACTAAGACGAATAGATAATACAACAGACGCAGTAGGTGCCGCTATCAGTGCATCAAACGGAATGGTAGCAGAGGATTAATTATGACAGTTAAAGTAACAAAACCAGAAATCAATGTTAGAGAAAAGATCAGTGAGCTTGATAAACCAAGCGGTATTGCTGGTCAAGCAATGTTGGCTGCCGAGACACCACAGGAACAACAGGCTCTTATTGGTGTTGGGCGTAGGAACATGATTATTAATGGTGCTATGCAGTTTGACCAACGGAATAGTATGGCTGCTGTAGGTGCTATTCCAGGTACTGTATATGTTACAGATAGGTTTGCACTAGGAAAGTATGGAGCCTCTACGGCAGCATTTGACGGTCAACAAGTAAATGTATCTTCGCATCCAGAGGGTTTTAAAAAGGCGCTAAAAGCAACAGTTGTAACTACTGATACCCCATCGGGAGATGAGGGAAATTTAATTACATACTTTATTGAAGGTTTTGATATTTATCGTTTAGGTTATGGAAGTATATACGCCAAACCCCTTACACTATCTTTTTGGGTAAAATCTAGTATCCCAGGAATATATCCCATTGGTGCTTGTAATAATGCAGCTAATAGAGTTCATACAAAAGAATATAATATTAACTCTGCTAATACATGGGAAAAGAAAATTATCACTATATCGCCAGACACAACTGGTAGCTATGAAGGTGGTAATTTAGCTGGGTTAGCGTTAATATGGGGATTAGGATCATCAGGTGGAAGAATTAAAACTCCGGACAGCTGGCAGTCCGGATCTGGTCTCACTCCTATTGGTACTCCTAATTCTATAAATTGGATATCAAACTCGGGTGCAACATTTGAATTAACAGGAGTGCAGGCTGAAGTTGGAAACATTGTAACACCCTTTGAACATCGGCATCATCAAGAAGAACTAGCGTTGTGTCAAAGATACT
>JAAHTG010000971.1_pt1 | contig 21817 bp, 31 predicted proteins | sample 6116081 | NCBI WGS metagenome assembly JAAHTG01 (sample SAMN13939989, study PRJNA603662) | sponge metagenome | isolation source: marine sponge | host: Mycale hentscheli | place: New Zealand | collected 2005 | reverse complement strand
GGCAACGAGACTTACTGCGAGATCAGCGATGGCAGCTGGTGCAAACGTGAGTATGGTGCAAACGGTAAGCCTACTTACTTCGAGAACAGCGACGGCGACAAGAAAGGCACACCGAAATCAGCCAAAAATTGCGACGGCAAAGTCGTCGAAGTCGACGGCATCAAATACGAACTCAAAGCACTATGAAACATATTATGAAACCACTAAGCGAAACATACAAAGAGCTGGGGATTGCCTTTAGCTTTCCTATTGAGATTAAAGAGGAAAAGGGCAGCACGACCTACTGCGAGGACAGTGCAGGCAACTGGATCAAGCGTGAGTATGATGCTAACGGCAAAAAGACTTATCACGAGGACAGCAATGGTTACTGGTGGAAGTGGGAGTGTGATGCCAGTGGCAACGAGACTTACTACGAGAACAGCAATGGTTACTGGGTCAAGCGTGAGTACGATGCTTGTAGCAATCAGACTTACTTCGAGAACAGCGATGGCGACAAGAAAGGCACACCGAGATCGGACCAGACTTGCGAAGGCAAAGTCGTCGAAGTTGACGGCGTTAAATACGAACTCAAATCACTATGAAAAAAAACTAAAACTTTCTTTCGATTCGCTTGACACAACCCCCTTAAATATAGTTGTTGACTTAACCATGAAACATGACTTTACTATAACAAACAAAGTATCTATAAAAAAATTAAAAATAAAAAACTTGTAGCGATTGTTTTTTTCTTACCTTAATATAATTCTATACCCATTATACTATTTCAACCATTAACTAATAACCATACAACTATGAGAACAATATCCATCAACGACACATACATCAAGGGTGATCCATCCAGTGAAAATAGTGTTAAACAACTCCTAGAAATCCAAGCTGAACAGTTAGCTGAGTGGGAGATGTTACTTAAACCTACTATTTTCGAGATCCTTAACCAGTGGATTTACTCTCAGAATCGTAACCTAGCTAACCTAATTGATAGTGGTGATAAATTTTATATTAGTGACCAAGTTATTAGAGGGGATAGCCTAGCTGGATTTGTTCGTACTATCCCAAATCAAATTAGATTCGACTAATGAATAACAAACCACACTTAGATTTCTGAATAATACTTGTAGGCTTGATTGGCGGTGTAGCAGTTTGTTGTACTGTGTTAACTATTGTCAATCAATTATTTGGTATTAAATTGTAAATATAACCCCTAACGATCATCAATAATCGTTAGGGGTTTTTCGTGTCTGATCCGAGCCAGTACCATAACTAAGAACCATTGCAAGTAAAAAAGAAAATTTATTTAGGTGTTGACTTTATTTTTCAATATGAGATATATACATAGTTCATTGGATTGGTGAACAAGTGTTCACTAGTTATATATTTTCACTTTTTTAAACATATAGCTTGCAATAAGTAAATTCATACCTTTTACTAGTGTTTCTTTCAATTATTAACTACCTATTAAAAGTTATGCGAACCACCATCAAATCCTTAGAAGAAGCAATCGGTACACTGTCTGCACCATCAAAAATGCCGTGCTATTCGTTTTCGATACCAGCAATTGAGTGTAAAGTTGGCGCACGATTGCGTAAAATAATAGAATCGACTTGTGCAAAATGTTATGCTCATAAAGGCTTTTATGGCTTTCCTAGTACACGTAAGGCGCTTGCAAATCGCTTTGATAAGCTTATCAATTCAGAGTCTGAAATGTGGATTGCGTCAATGACTCAATTGATTCTCAAAAAAGAGAAAAGCGGTTTTTTCCGATGGCACGATTCGGGAGATGTTCAAACGGTTGAACACTTGGATAGAATTGTGCGAGTTGCCAAAAATTTACCACAAATCACTTTTTGGATACCGACGAGAGAATTTAAAATTTGTAAAGAATATATTGACACCTATGGGAAATTTCCCGAAAATTTAACGGTTAGACTTTCGTCTTGGTTTCGTGAGTCTGCGCCGCCTAGTAAGACTGCCGAAAATATTGGGGCAGTTTGTTCTACGGTTGGCTATAAAGAATCGGCGCACGTATGCCCCGCTGGAAGTCAAGGAAATAAATGTTTAGATTGTCGAGCGTGTTGGGATAAAAGTATTGCTAATGTGGATTACCCCTTGCATTAAAAAATCTAATACAAACTCTAGTCTGAAAAGGCTAGAGTTTTTTTTGCTATTTTGGTTCTTTTTTATTGTAATATGTTTTTAATATGTTAAGCCGAAACTAATTTGAAAAAATCTGATTTAGGTGTTGACATTATTCTTCAATATGAGATGGCGGAATCATTGAAAAGAAATTATATTATTTCATAAATTATAGTTGACACTTATACAGAACACCTGTTTATTTATTGAACAATGAAAACAACTATTGAAATACTAATTTGCTCTTTGATTGGAGCAATTATCGGACTAGGTGCTTATTTAGCATTATAGTATTGACAATCACGTATTCATAGGATTTATTTGAACCATGATCGGAATTGAGATTAACAAGAATTACGCAGAATGTGAAAATGTTCTTGACTGGGTTATGTCTTATTGCAAAAGAAATAAGATTAAAATTACTGAGAAAGAGCTTGACTTCTCAGGATGGGAAAGAGATATTGAAACATATATCTCACTTAGCTTTAAGTCAGACAATCAAGCAAATTACTTTCTTAGGAAAGGGAATAATAAATTCCCATATTTTGAATTTATTTAATTGACACAATACAACTACCACATTTATTATACAGCTATGCAATATTACCAGATCATTAAAAAGAATTTACAAGGTGTTGATGTTAACCTAGAAATTTCCCTAAAAGAATACGGGATCGCTTGGCGCATCTTACCATCTAAGAACATTATTCGATTCTTTGTGGGATATATACCAGTGCAGAATGAGTGTGGAGAATACGACTTTACAGAGTTCCAAATGGTTGAATACCCATTAGATTTGGATGTGCGTGAAGAATACGATTGGGCAGACTTTGATGAATTGAACTCATTTGTTGGGATGGATGGAGATGAGTGGGATAACCTTATACTGTCTCAAAAGATGTGTGATTTGAAATCATACTATGGTGCAGATAATATTTTCGGTGAATACTGAAGTGTGTAATAGGTAATAAGTGAATGAGTAACCCCTAGTGACTGTGGTGGATCACTAGGGGTTTTTATTATAAACTTTCGGGATATATCATATCAAAACACCCTGTCAACCCTTAAGAAATCTTTTTTTATTTATTCAATAAGCTTGACATTTAGTTTCAATATGAGATGGGGGGATGGTTCGTTGAACTAGTGTACACCTGTTCACTAATCTTTTTTTTTTAAGTGCTTGCATATATAAGAAACATACACATAGTAATAACCATAGCACGTTGCTATTATTCACATATAACACACCACATATGAAAACAGAGACCTATAAAACAAACGAAGATCTTGCTCTTGAAACCTCTTTCGGAACACTTGCTGAAGAGTCTGGGGTTCCTCTTGAAATCACACTCAGCGTCAAGGGTAATGGGTATGGATGCTTTGAACTGTTCGACCTAAAGACAGGAGGACAGTACTGGTATGCTGAAGGTGGTATCTGGTTTGAAGGTAACGTTGTAACGGATTACGATGGAGTCTTTGCACTTCCGTCAGCGATCACTGACAAACTCAAAGAATGGGGTTATGATACCAGCGAGGTTGAATAAGTAAATCTAATATCAGTTCCAACTCTGAAAAGGGTTGGGGCTTTTTTTTTAAAAATATACCTCCCCCCAATCTCATAACAAGAGTTAAAGTCAACCCCTAAATATATATATATATTTAGGGGTTGACTTTAATTTTAGTTATGATAAGAGTCTACCACGGTAAGCGATTAAACTATGATACACTTGTTTTGTATAAAAAATATATTTATAGATTTATCTTGACGACGGGTGGTTTTTCGCAATTGTTCTTTTTATACACAACGCACAAACGATATGAAACCACTAAGCGAAACACTAAAAGAACTATGAAACTATCTGATATAGAATTTAAACAACACCCATCAACAAGACCAACTGCTAAGATAGCTAGGGTTAACTTCAATAATGGCTATGGAGTTAGCTTGGTGACTGGTGATGACTTATTTTACTGTGATGATGATAGACCGTATGAGGCGGCTGTACTGAAAGATGATGAGTTGTGCTATGATACATATTTAACAAGTGATGTATTAGGTTATCAGACTGCTGAAGATGTTGAAGAACTATTGAAAAAAGTTTCTGAATTATAAAAATAACTATTGACATAACAACCATAATAAACACACTTCTAAATTATGAATACAAATACAATTGAGTTTAACCTTTCCGATTCAGATCACAGTAAAGCATTTGCTATGTTGGTAAAGAATCTGAATGAATCGGGAGTTCCATATAATGTACGCACCGAAATGGAAATTCTTCGAGTTGCTGTTGAAATTTCTGACGGTTTTTGATTAGGTAATAGGTAATAAGTGAAAGAGTAACCCCTAACGACTGTGGTGGATCGTTAGGGGTTTTTCGTTAAGGCTCTGGTCGCATATCATACCAAAATCAAAAAGCGAGAACTAATTATTCTTTTTTTTATTTGATGAATAAGCTTGACATAATCTTTCAATATGAGATGGCGAGTTGGTTCGTGGAATTAGTGTATACCTGTTCACTAATTCTTTTTTAATAAATAGTATTGACACAAAAGTAAATATAACAATTATATACATTGTTCTTTCATAAATTTATTCACCATAAATCAGTCCTCTTGCTGTCTCAAGATAATTACCTATGGATATGTTCAAACACTCGTCTAATAAATTTATCGGCATTGGTGGAGTTAAGTGCCACTGTTGCAATCCCTTTAAAGGAAACGGTAAGACTCTGAGACGCCATGCAAGACGTTCAATGCCTCGGATTGAGGTTGAGACTCACCATGAGGAAAACGCTTATATTGAGGCTCTGAGTGATCTGTATGAAAGCGAAGACCTTTATGAGAAGGCATTGAGCGATGGTGATTATAGTGCTTATCAACATTATAGCCGACAGATCGACATTAACCGACAAAAGCTTGGCATTGCAGCGTAGTATCGAAACCCTAATCAGAATTTCTGATTAGGGTTTTTTATTGCAATTGTTTTTTATATAAACCTTGACTTATCTATTTAATATGATATGCCCATAAATTCTATGGTTACGATGATCTCCATCATCATATTGAATACTATTGTCAATACAATTCGTATAAAAAAGATACAAAAAAAAGCCCCCCTTTCGGGAGGCTTTTTGCTAGTCGATGATTCGATAAGATTCACCATTGAGCGCAATCTGTCGGATGTTCTCAAATTTTACTCGTCGAATCTGAACCGCTTTACTAAGGTGAGACTGTGTTGAAGGTTTCTCGCTTGGTGGTTTGAGTAGATGCTCAACCTCAGCCTTTGTAACCTCTTTACCCTCTGTGAAGTATTGAACCCCGCCACTTACAACCTTCTCAGGGCGATACGAAATGTAAAGCTGTGAAGGGTCACGTTTGAGGCGAAGCACTGGACAGTTTTCATCTTCTTCACGATAAGGAACATAAGGTGAAGGTTTGGCTTTGAAGTCCTCAGCCCCCTCAACACCCTCTCGCTTACCTTGATTCTTAACCTGCTGGGTATAAGATGACCCGATAAGACCATTGACGGGAGAAAGCTTGAAAACCTTCTGTGCGGCCTTTGCCTTACTCTTTTGTGCCTCAGTGTATTGAAGCAATGAAAAGAAGGATGAACCCTTAGTTTCAAGGATGACGTTTTTGAGCTGTGTGCGTGTGATATTTTTCATAATAGTGTGGTATATGATTTATGTGAATGAACGAATGCTCTCAAATGAGAACGTCATTTAAGATGTTCATTTATTTGATCATTTCAAGCACAAAATGACAACATTCATTCATTTACATTTTTTTTACATTTAAAAAAAAGTTACCTGCCGAAGCATTTTTTTCTCGCTTTTACTTTTCAATATGTTAGGAAACCGAACCGTTCGGGTTTTCCGAATAGTTCGGGGCGCATATCATACCAAAATCAAAAAGCGAGAACTAATTATTCTTTTTTTTATTTGTTGAATAAGCTTGACTCAATCTTTCATTATGAGATACAGCCACCGAAGAACAGATTGGTGTACAAACATTCACTGAAAATAAATATTGACATCATCCGATTTATTCTCTTCTTTATAGTCTCACTCTTAAATATTCATTCTTATACACCACCACGTATGAACAAGTACGAAAAGATCAACTCCCGCCTAATCACTGCCCTTGAAAATGGGGAAAACGTTTGGCGTAAAACTTGGCAATCCGTGAAAGACTACGGTATGCCACACAACTTGAACAGCGGCAAAAATTATAGCGGCAGCAACATCCTATCGCTGGCTATGCAAGATGCACCTTGCCAAGCGTGGGTAACCTTTAGCGGTGCGAAAAGACTTGGCGGCAATATCAAACTAGGTGCGAAAAGCACTAATGTGTTCTTTTGGGAGTTCAAAAAAGTTACAGATAAGAAGACGGGAGAAAAGAAGACAGTGCCGTTTTTAAAAGTGTATGGCGTATTTAATGCCATGCGTGATTGTGAAGGCTTAGAAGATAAACTGAAGGGAGCGAGCGAGGTTGAGCCTTCAAACCCTTCTGAAACCCTTGGAGGTTACTTAGAGCGTGAAGGTATCAATCTTACTCACACGGGTAACAGTGCCTTTTATTCCCCCTCAAATGATTCTATTACAATGCCACATGAAAAGGCGTTTGAGAATAGCGGATATTATAACTCGGTACTTGCGCACGAAATAATCCATTCTACGGGGCATACAAGCCGCTTAAAACGCTTAGACAAGCAAGCTGCATTCGGTTCTTCATCCTATGCCTTTGAGGAACTTGTGGCTGAAATAGGAGCGTGTTACCTTTGTGCTCAAATGAATATCGAACCTGACTTCAATCAATCGGCAGCGTACTTAAAAGGTTGGGCAAGCAAGTTGAAGGAAAACCAAAACTGGTTTACTTCGGCGGGTAGTAAAGCTAACAAAGCGTTGCAATTCATTCAAGGGGAGTAACTACCTAAGCAACCCCCCAACCTGAAAACGGTTGGGGGGTTTTTTATTTAAGCCTTTGTGAATAAAACCCTTGACATATGGTTAACTCGACCCCCATAAAACGTGTCAACCAAAAAAATCATGTTTTATTTTTTTCATGTTTTTTGCTTGACACCCCTCGGCAAAAATTTGTATAATATAGGGTTCTGGAGAGGGGGTACTGGAGGGGCTAGCCTTTTCTAAAAAAATTTCTAAAAAAAAAAAATAAAAACAGTTTCCCAAGATATAAAAACAGTTTCCCAAGATATAAAAAACGAAAACTATTTCTGAACTACCCCCAGATTTTATTTTTAATATTCTATAATATTCCCCAACTATTTTGTTTACTTACTAGACTTTGGTATTAAATATTAATATGAGAGGTGATAAGGGATTTAGAAAACGCTTGGATAAGCATTGTATATTTTGTGGTGAAAACGATCTAACAGTTTTAGATGTGCATCGAATTGTAGAGGGTTGTAATGGCGGTGGTTATGATTTTGATAATACTACTGTGGTATGTGCAAATTGTCACCGCAAGATTCACCATGGTGGAGATATATTGATACATGGTTGGGTTACATCAACTGTTGGTACTTTACTACATTGTGAAGTAGATGGTACTGAGAAGTATCTTTCTAAATCAAAATCATATACCAATCAATAAATATTTATATGATATTATGTGAAAAATACGATATGTTTAAGGATCTATTCTTTAACAAGTAGAATGATACCAATGACTGGTATTCTATATTAGAGGATTTCAAAAATAGTGGGGGGGGTGAAATTTTGGGTCAATACCTAATACTTGAAACCCAGAGAATCCGAAATAATCATCATTATGTTCACTTGGGAATGATTTGTGATATACTTTACGTTTTTCACCAGGGTTCCATTTTTTATCAGCTGGTGCTTTTCGTTTTACTGTTGGTTTAGAATATTCACCATAGTAGTCACGATCTGCTTGTTTTTGTATAATACCGTTATATCCAGCGGTTAATATATCTTTTATAAAACCCTCACCATCTTCTTGATATTGTATAGCCTCGGTATCACCATAATCTGCTGGTCTATCACTTGGTAATACAACTGTTTTGTGTGTACCATTATCATCATATGTATATGTATTTTTAAGTCCTAATTCTTTTAAGCTTTTTCTATCTGTTGTATCGAATATTTTGGCATTTGGATTTAATTTATATGCGTATACGAATCCTGCTTTACTGGGATTTCTACTTCCGAATTCTGGGTGTGTTTTAGAATATTTAATAGCATGGTTTAGATTCCTTGTTAAGTATAGTAAACCATTTTTTTCGTGTTTGAAACCTTTTTCGGCTGATATATCATGGATCACAAAAGGATTTTGATATCCATGGGACCATAAATCTCAATTACGTTTAACATAATCTTCTGTAAGAATATCGATAGTTAATTGTTCTAATAAAATTTGGTCTTGATCTTTCATATAAATTATTTATAATTCGTATAAATAATTATAAATAATTATAAATAATTATAAATAATTATTTATATGAAAGACGCTGATCAAATAATTCTAGAGGGGCTTACACAAACTATTCTCGAAAAAACTTTACCTTCGGAACTATATCATTATTCTTCGTTAAGAAGTGTTGGTAAAATGATAAAGTCGGATACAATTATGTTATCGTTCGCTAATTTAGGTGGATCAGATAATGAAATAAATCATGGTAAATATTTTTTCTTATCCCTTTCTTATGATAAGTGGGGTAGATATGCAGGTGGTTCTGGTGATGCTCGATATAGAAATCAACTATATAATACACAAGTTTCTTTAGTTTTTGATACACGAGCTTTACAAGCTGATGGTAAAATGGTTGATGTTGATTATTGGAAAAGTGATAAATATAGTGATGATGAAAAAGAGGTTCGATTTTTAAGTGACACTCAGAAACTTTATGATGTTTCTAAGTATGTTTCCGAAATACATGTTTATATCGAACAACCAAGAGTTGAGAAGGGTATGTTTGGTAGAGATGGTGAAACAATTAAACCTAGTGTACATGAACATGATATTCGGTATTATAATCGTTTAGCTGATTCAGATGTTCCCACATATTTTTATAATAATGCGAGTGCTTTTAAGCAAATGTTAAAACGAGCTGGATCTGAAGATTATACCAAAATGATGCCTAATGAAATTTCTGATTTTGGTCGCAGTAGTAAATCTAGAAATTATGATGGCAATATATCTAAAGATATTTCTAATCTAGCCCACTTTATAGTTTTAGGAGAAATACCTGAAAATGATCGTTTTAATTCTATTAAACGAATAAAAGACGGTCTCAAAAATGATTGGAATACTAGAGAGGTTAAAATTACGATTTCAAATGAATTACATAATGCTAAAAGTTCTCACCCAGAAGCATATCAAAGTATAGTTAATTTCTTAAAACAGAATAAATTAAAAGGTATTGATGATTTGGTTGAATTTTTGAAAAACAGGGAACGTGGAGTTAACTAATAAATTAATTTTATAAATAATTATATATGAACGAAGAACTAACAACTATTTGGAAATTATACTCTGAGAGTAAACACACTGCTACTGATAATCTTATTAGAAACGATTCTGAAACGATTGATAATATTTGGCAAGTTTATGCTGAATCACGTTCTACAGATGTTATAACAGAAGCTCGTGGTGCTCTTCTCGATACATACCCAGAGGATGATTACACAGTGTACGAGAGGGTTCGTAGTCTTGAAGAGGCTAGAGGTTTTGTTAGTAATTTTTTCAGCGATAAACGAATGAGTAAAGATCTTAGACGTGAATTTAATGAATTATTAAAAGCAGATTTTTATCGTTGGACGGATGGAAAAACACATGAAGATGGTATCGACCCTAATGAATATGAAGCTATTGAGAATTATCTATCAAAGATTGGAGGCGCACGTGGTGATATGCGTCTTAAAGATAAAGAAAATTATTTTTCGTTTGGGTATCCATTAGTTACAACAAAAGGTGACTTTAATGTAGATGTGACGTATGTCATACCAAAAGCTTCCGCTGAAGGTGGTATAGATTTCAATGAAATTAATCGCAAGAATTGGTATTCAGCAATTGAAGAATGGGTCAACAACATTGAACCACTATATATTATTGGTATAAAAGATCCAAAAAAAGTAGCAGAGACTGAAAGTAATTTAGACGATTATTGATATGTATCAAGATAAAGATGAAAGTAATTTAGTATCATTATACGAAAGTATATATATTGAATCACCATTATCCTATGAGTTTGATGGTATTGATGACGATGATGATAGTCATTTTTCAGACCATTATGATGGTAAAAAACCTGAAGTTAATTATGGTAATGAACTTTATTATGGTAGAAATGTTGAATGGGTTGGTGAAAGTGGTAAAACTATAAAGGTTTCATCTGAAGATATTTCATCTAGAGAAGATAATATAACAAATAACAGTAAAGTTAAAGCTGTTAGAGATTATATATTGAGTGATGATACTGAAGACCTTGTTCGTTTAGATACCCCATTAGCTCAGTTTTTAATTATAGATCGTGACGATATAGCAGATACACAAAGAGCTTATGCTAGTGATACTCTACAACAGGATTATCGCATTGATTCACCATTTACAACAGGTGATGAAGAGGTTGATAATTTCCTTTATATGGAACTAGATGAATTCTGTGAAGAATTTGGTATAGATTCAGATTATGTTAATGAAGATTATACACCTAACATCGAAGCTATTCGTGAATATATAGACGATGAGGAAGATATTTCATCTACTATTGATGAAATAAATGAAACTTTCCAAAGGGTTAAAGATAATTTAAACGAAGCTGAAGCTGATGGTGACGGTGATTTCGGAAGAACTTGGGCTATTATAAGAGACGGTAACCATCGTGCATGGGGTGCTATATTATCTGGTGAGAGTGATATATTTGTATCACCATTAGCTTATCATGACGATGATTTAAAAAGCATTAGACATATGCTTATTTAACAATACCGTTGTTAACTTTTAATTTCTCGTGTTGGTCTATCTGGTCGTTTATCACCTTTACCATATTTCACACGGATCTTATCACCAGCTACACGGGTTATTGTAGTATATTGCCTATCACCTTCAGAGTATTTGTTTTTAAATGTTATTTGTGATCTTGATTCAGCAACTTTCATAATCATTTGAAAGTATTCGATCCATTCAAAAAACTCACTAATATCATCTAATATTTCGGATGATAAATATCTAAATTCGATAGATTTACCTGATGTTGATCGGCTACGTTTTCCAGTTTTTTTGAAATCATCTCTTTCTTTTGAGAATGAACCATTGTTTAACACATTAGTTAAATTAACACCCATGTATCTATCACCTGTTCGCATGATTGATTCTAATTTTTCTACAGTTATAACAATCGGTTCATCTATATCAAGCGATTTATTCTTTTTTAAAGAAGCTTCGATCATCCTGAACATATGAATTTTACCTTTTGTAAATGATGTATCTCTAGATGGTTGAATACTGTTAAGTTTATCTTCATCTACGATATCGTATAATACTAACATATCAAACACATCGAAAGAATCTGGTACACCAATATGAATATGAGCACTTGATGAGTCGTGACCACTACCACCACTTTCTTCGATAAATGCATTTAATACCTCTTTAGCTATTGAGATATCATCATTTTTTAAGATAGGTGACGTAAGTTCGATATTATTATCACCATCATCTTCAACGGTCCAACCCTCATAACCAATCATATCTAATATATCAGATACGTGGTCAACATTATCAGAAATATCAACATCACCTTCGGGGGTTATATAATTTAGATATTCTTCTGGGTCATTAGATATACGATTTAATATATTGTTAACAGTATCTTCTTTAAATTCATATTGATGATGTTCAATAGAACTATTGTAGTCATCAATCTGTTGTTCTATATCTTCCGACCTTTCTAACCAATCTTTACCTTCATCTGATTCAGAATCTTTTGGTGGTGGATTATTCTCTTCCCAATCATTGTAATCAAAATAATCAGGTATAGATATACCAAAATAAGATTCTACATTCACATCATCCCACAATTCATCTACTTCATCATCTACAAATTTAGTTAGTCTATCATTTTTCAAAAATGTATCGTATTCATATCTTAAGATATCATATATTTCATCAGCAGATTTTGATTCACCTTCAATCTTTAGTTCAACATCAAAACCGAATGTATATGGCTCTAATACACCGAATTTATTATTTAAACCTTTTGAAACATCTCCACGTTTATCAAAAGGTACTTTTTCTTTAAATAGTTGTTTAAATTTTATCATACTGAGTAATATTCGTAATGTACATCTTTATTTAGACCAAAATCAACAAGAACCACATCTTCTCTACCATCGTTTTTTACGATACCATAAGAGTTTTTCCTACGTAGGTCACCGATTGGCATATCATAATCACCAATCATTGAAGCCATCCCTGAACAAAATTCATTTTCATATAACTCTTCAAATAATTGTTCATCTTTTGGGTTTGATTTGTATCTAGCATCATTTCGTTTACTTTCTAATATATCAAGAAATTTGATATAATCTTTCCAAGAAACTTCATTGATGCGTTTAAAATCCGATACATTAAGTTTTTTAGCTAGTTGCATCTCTAACCAATAAAATTTATCTTCATCGCTTTCATAGATTTTAGCAACTGTACCATATTGTTGTAAACCCCAATCTAGTTCAACCTCATTTTGAGCTAGTCCTTTGCGATTCTTTGCTAGCTTAAGCACCTTTTCATCATCAATTTGGTATACTACCCTAGCTGAACCAGAACCTAAGCGTTTAAGGTGTTTTTCAGCGTATCTTTGTTTTCCAGCATATGTTGATATTGCATTGAATTCTTCAAATGAAAAACTCTGTGGGTATGCCATTTCATTAAATAGGTCTTTAAATCTCATGTAATTATTTATAATTTATTTAGAATATAATGATCTTCTTTAAGGATATCATCAATATGTATCAAACCAACACGTTCTAATGGTCTGCTACTTCTACAATAAGATTTATATAATTTAGGAGTTCTGGCAAATTCCCTTGAAATTAGTTTCCTACTAATTTTTTGTAACCGCTTTGTTGATATAAGGACGAATTTAGATTCTGTTTCAAATGCGATAATATCAGATTCACCATAAACCCACCCCCTATATCCAGCTATACCTACAAACTCGATATAAATGATATCCGACCTAGATTCATTATCGTGTCTATTTAAACGCTTACATCCCTTTACATCAACTTTACTACCATTTGATAATTGAAAATCCCAATGTTCATATTTATTTTGTTTTTCACCACTTGGTTTAGGTTTATCCCAACCTTGCTTTAAACATGCTTTAACAAAGTTATTTTCACCAGTATCACCTACAATCTGTGATTTGTTGTCATATATAACTTTCATATCAATCGTGCTCCAAATCATCACCACATTCTGAACAACAATGCGGAATTTCTTCTTCGTTTAATATAACTGGATCGTTTGGTGTATCGCAAACAGGACAATGTATTAAATCATCTAGATATTGTTGGTAATTCATGATTCATAGAAATTTTTATGGATTGATGGTGGCGTTAATCGATCAATCTCATCAGTTATAATCTTCAACAATTTCTCATATATTTTACTATAATTGATATTATTCTCATCTAATATTGGTAGTACTACCCCATTGATATAAGTTGATAATAATTCATCACTCCCATTATTTTTTGAATTTTCCATAATAAACTTAGCTGATATTAAACTATCTAAATATGTCCTATCCTCAACTGTTGTTTTATTACTCATAGTACTTTCATTGTTATGATAATGAAATATTTGATAAATGCAAGCTAAAAGTATAAATAATTAAAAATATATAATAATTATGTGGCAATTTGAAAACGATAAAATCTGGGACTCCTATAGTAACCGTAGTGTAATTAAAGAAGAATTTGATGCTGAAATGTCTGAAGAAGAATTACAAGTTCTTATTAGTGACATTTACTCAGCTTATAACGATGGTGCTCCGATTGAAGATATCGCTGCTGAATATGGTGTTGATGTAAAGGATGTTGAAGATGCTATTAGTATCACCAAAAAAGAATTAAGTGATGAAAATTCTGGTGATGGTGATTTAACAGATGAGTTTAATCTAGGTAAAGCTAATACTAGCAATACTATTGAAATTGACCCAAACAAACGTGGCGATACTATTGATTTGGAAGATAATCCAGAATGGGATGAGATTCAAGGAAAAAAACTTAACCCTAATTCATCCAAAGGTAATGTGACTCGTGTGAAAAACTAGTTATAATTAATTCAATTTTTAATAAAAAACCCCACACTAAAAAGTGTGGGGTTTTTTATTAAAAATACTTTAAGTATTGTGAAGATTCGTTGACTGGTTTCATAGTTTTTGTATCAACTGTGGTTTTAAGGTTGTTATCCAATTCGTAAAATCCCATATATTGCTTTGAATGTTGTGGTATATCAACATTAAATAATACAATATTATTAATATTATTATCTATGAAACTAATATCATAATCTTGTAATTCGATAATCTCAGATAAATTGGTTTTTAATTTATCTTCATCAGACGACTGAGCATACTGTTCTTCACCAACTAATGGTCGATATTTGTTACCACCGTAAATCACAATACCGTCAACATCTTCAATAGCTTCATCTGGTGATAAAATATCAATAATCTTATTAGACTCAAAATCATCAACGAATATATCAACATATGCCCGTGTAGCATCATCAAAATAATCGACTAGACCACCCCACTCCATTTTAAAATAGTCTTTAGCGATTTCTTCATCGAATTCGTCATAGTCAACACTTGACATTTTCTGCCAATTATCAACCCAATTTATTTTACCTTCATATGTTATAGAGTCGAAATCAGTTAGAATAGTTTCAATTAATTTTTTATGTAAAATAGTCACTCTATATATCGCATCATCTGATTCTGGTAAATATTGATCTGTATCATTTCTTTCGATATGAAACCCATCTATAGCATCAGGTAATTGGGCATATAGAGTTTCAAACAATTTAGTTTCATACCCGTGCCGATGACCTTCTTGCTCTGCCGAATAAAATGTATATGTATCATCACTATTAGAAAAGATATCTTTAGGTGTTTTATCAGTATCTACTAATAGGTTTTCAAATTTTTCGAATTCTTCTGGGTCAATCTCTTTTATAATATCAATATAAAAATCATAATCAATATCATAAAAATCAGGTTCATACCCATTCTCTCTATTGTTGTTATATTCGGATACTAAATCATCATCAGTTTTTTGCGAAAATTCTTCTAAACTAATATTATCTTCAACAACAACGTAGTTATACCCTAAATCAGATGTATTTAGTTTATTACCATCAAATCCGAGTATGTTAGCATTATACGCTAATCCAACTAACAATGAATTAAATCTAAAATCATCGTCAACTGTCTCAAATTGTGGATCAGACTCAAATTCAAATTTAGTTTGCCTTGAGTCGCCGTCATCGATTTTCTTACCATTTTTCCACCAATCTAATAGTTTAGTGTTTTCATTCTCATCATATTCTTCTCGTGACATTGATGTTAAATCACTTATATATTCACTAGGCATATGATGTTCATAATATGCTAATAATTCGTCACAATTTTCCTTGAAATATTTTTTAGATTTTTCGTCATATTTCTTACGATAGTATTCATTTAAGAAATCTTGACCACCAGTAATACCCTCAGCTTTTTCTAAAAACTCAACAATAATTGGTTCTGATTCTTTTGGGATAGATTGATCTGATGTTGCTCCACGAATTTCAGCTATATTATTATCAGAAAGACGAATAGCAATTTCAGCGTATTTATTACCTTTTTTATCTTCAACAAAATATAACCAAAAAGCACCACCAGCTAAGTATTTTCTAGCAAAAGTATCTTGACGAACACACCACGAGGAATAACTCATAGACATCAAATCCTTGATATTCTGCTCATATTTTTCAGGATCTTCTGATTTTGAAGGAATTTTCATCCATTCACCACCAGTACCTTTAATCATTTCATTTTTAGATTCTAGATAATCTGAATAAAAATTCTTATATGATTTAGAAATATTGAATGGTGATGTAGCTGATTGGTTAATCTTTTCAAATAAATTAGCTACAATTGATGCATTTACAGGCGTAGGTGGGTTTCTAGTTGATCCTTCCTGATCTAAAATGCTTTTGAATATGATATACTGGAAAGCGTAATTATCTCTATATACATCATTACCTCTTAAGTAGCGAGACCATTCGCCAAAGATTTTACGCTTACCCTCATTAATAGAATCTAAAACTTGTTGCTTAGATTCTTTAGGGTTATCTTTAAATTGTTCAAGAGCTTGGGTAGCTTCAATGTTACCATTCTCGGATTCTGTTTTTAAAATATCAACTTCCTTCTCCCAATTAATATGATTTTCCTTGGAGAAGATTGTTTTTTTATTATCAACATCTAATTTTTGTGAAATAAATTTATCAACAATACCTTTAATCTGAGATTGGATATTACGCTCAACATCATCACCACTCTTTTTAACAGTCTTTACAACCCCCCAATCAATCAACTTTTCATACCTTAATACAAAATTCTGAACATATGGGTTTTTAATGTTGTAATTATTAACCTTTTCTTTGAAGGATTCCGTTAAAAATATTTCTTTAAATCTAATCATTTAAATTATTTATAAAAAACCCAACTTATTACAAAAACTAGCGGGGGGTTTATATTATTACAATCTATTCATCACCTGTAGGAAATGTGAGTTTATTCGTATCAGTTCTCACAATAATAACAGGTTCTTTTGTTTTAACCCACACCTTTTTTTCCGTAATAAACTTACGCTTAGTTTCCTGTAGCGCACCACCTAAAGTGTCAATCGGGAACTTCTCACCTTTAGGTGTATTATTATGTTCAGCAGTTGCGTGTGTGATTCGATCAATAATTGTGTTATGATCATCACCTTCTTCAATTTGTACCATGAACATTGGAACTTCTTCAATCTCCTCATTATCTGTCACAGCGAGTACAACAAATTGTTTTTTAGGGTTCTTTTCGCGCTCTGGTTTATTTTGTTCAACTTCACGCTCAATGTCATTAATAATCTTTACCCGAGTTGACATGTTAATTTCAGGGTAATCACATAGAACTTGTTCTACAATATCTTTATCGAATTTCATATTTTTTATTTATTTATTTATTTATTTATTTGAAGAAAAACCTAAACCCCCAGCCCCTAGAAGGAAACCAAAATCATACCAAGACCCATTATTATAAACAGCATAAATTGAAACACTGTCATCAAATAATGAAACCAAAAATGAAATAGGGTATATAAAACCGTGCCACAACCCATACCAAAAACCAACTAATTCGTGAGTTGATTCCATACTATACGGAATATTATTAGCACAACCCACTAGGGTGAGTGATAATAAAATTAATACAATAACTTTAATTTTCATAATTTAAACGCCACTATATGGTGTTATCTATTTAAGTCAAGTTTTTTGTTAAGAATTTAAGCTGTTTTTAAAAACTCTTGAATAAATTCAAAATCTTGTGTTTCATTAAACACGATCTCTGACTCTCTGTCACCCATACCGAGAAACCTCAAAACCTCTTCGTAAGATTTTTCAGTTAATTTTTGCCACTCCTCTTCAAATGTAAAAAACATAGTAACTGATTTTTTATATCTAGTCAGTGGTTTTTTAATACGCTTATCTTTATAAGTTGTGTAATCTGATGAGATTATAAAATACTTATTAGTTTTTTTATTCCAGATATAATAAATACCTAAGTCGGGGAACTCTTCAATATGACCAACTCTATCAACTTCATTACCGTTGTTTAACAACCAATGAAGGTAAACTTCAACTAAACTATTTTCGTCAGATATCTGTCTATTTTTCATGCAACGGATAGTAACACATAAAAACTTTTTTGTCAACCCCCAGCGAAAACATTTGGCGAACCAGCTGAAACGGCTGTACACGTTGGATCACCAACTCGACCACATTGTTTACTGTTAACATATACAGTTGATGACCCACTTGATATAGGTGTTGCGTGTGGAGGACAAGGTGAACCAGGTAATTTGTGTACAGTGTTTACATCACCCTGTCTAGATATAGGTATACCGTTACAGAACACATTACCGCTTCCTACAGCTCGAACCATACCTGAACAGTGAGGTATATCTGCATCTCCAATTCTAGTCACCGCTGGAATTGTGATACCCTACCTTTCTTAAATTTTGCTACACTATTATAGTTTTTTAAGTATAAATAAACCATGTTTAATTATTTATAATAATCTTTAATTATATTATAACCCAACGTACTACTGTTATTAACTGTATGTGTGAATGACCCAACATATTCTAAATCGTATTCTATAGTTACGGTAGGGGGTGTAGGTGGTAAGTTTTCTACAGTAGTCTCTTTATCATATATTATTGTTACAGTATATGTAATTGTTTTATACCTTGTTGTATCTTGTTCAAACATGTAAAAACTTTTATCAGGTGGTAATGAACCTATGTCATTAAAAATAGTTGGTTCTTCAATTTTATCCGACGACCCCTCTGAAACATATTCACCATAATCATTAAACTGTTGTAAATATATACCACCTACGGATATATCAGATAAAGTTGTTGAAATATTCACACCATTATCAGTTTTATCTGGTATAACCGTCACCTCTTTAACCGTTTCAACAACACCAACAGTATCATCTAATATAATTAAATTCGTTTGAGTTGTGAAATTAGTATTCCTAGTAACATCAGCTAATTTGTTTTTTTCAATATCCATTTTATTATTAACTAGATTAACATGTTTCAATAGGCTCATCACCAGGAATATCATCAGGAGAACCAGCGGTGGTCACTCTTGATGGATAACAACTGTGTCCTGTGCATACATCTGCTAATCTATGTGCTGCTGGCATATATTATATAGAAGCTAATTTAGTGTTAATCTCTGCTGTGGTAAAGTTCAACGCTTGAGTTGTAGTTGGTTCATTCTCATATGTAATGCTAACATCTGACGGATACTCAGTCGAAGGATCAAAGGGTAAAGTTGGATCTAAGTAGGTGATATTACCTGAGTATCCTTGGCAAGCTAAACCATCATTGAAGTATTCTGGATCACCAAAATCACCCAAATCAGTTGTCAATGTTGTCTTACCAATATACAATTTTTCGCTAGAGATGGCTTCTTCTCTGAAAAACTTCCTCATTTGTGCTGGTGTTGTATTTGGATATTTCTCTAATACGAGAGCAGCCATACCTGCTATTTGAGGACAAGCAAAGGAGGTACCCCTGACGCTTTGCCCCAATTGGTTAATATTGTCGCTCATATCAATTAAAGTACCTGCGGCAGCACAATCAACTCTAGGCCCTCTATTAGAACCATTATATAACTCCTCTTTATTGTCGCCAAATGTATTAAATCTGCAACTTAGGTTTGCTACGAGTATTGACTCATCTGCCCACTGTTGAGAACCTCGATTATAGTAAATTTCAGAATTAGTGTTAGAATTTATAACACTATTGTCCCAATCGGGACCATTAGGATATTCACATTTTTGGGCTTCATTCCCAGCACTGTATATTGTGATTACACCAGCAGTACTTAAATCTTGAGCAGCCTGACCTATGGCAGAACGATGTTCGTATGTTTCAACGAATGCTGCTTTGAAAGATGTGTGACATCCTATATTACCAAGTGGGATGCCCCCGACCCCTGGTTCATGCACTCGTTTTTTTAGATCAGAACCTTGATATGTCGTGTACGTGTTATTGCGAAACGTATATTCTAATTCAGACGATGTGTGAGAGCTAGATGAATAACCATAAGACGCAAAGAAAATGGTTGGTCTATAGCTACCCCCATTAGCATCTGAAATCTTCTTCAAATGAAACTCTTTCGCTGCGTTAAAGTAATTCGTACTATCGTTCACTTGATCTCGTGGTATAATGTATATTTTTGCACCCGTTGCCCATCCATAAGTGTTTGAACAAGCGATTGCTAGAACTGCTTCAGCATGAGTTGATATACTACCATTATAATCGATTGTCTCCATGCTACTCATGTTTGGTAGAGTATTCCACTGAAACTGCTCTAATCGGCTCATCCCATCAGTTTTGTATTCATTATTAGCCATATCTACTGTACGATGTGCTAAAAACACTAAATCGACTCCAGTACCGTCGTAATCGCACGTGTAAGAATTATTTTCCGCAGAATCTGTCGTAGAGTATGGGTTGGTATCGTTACTATGTCTTATAAGTCCCCAATTACCGTCTCCGACCGCACTAGCTGTCGCGTAAGATTTTGAACTTCGCCCAACTGAATTAACGTCTTTAGATGCGTCTTCACTCTCACTATCTTTGAATGATTCTAAGGATTCAACAGAAACGATATTATCATTAAGACACAATGCGTCTATCTGAGAACTCGTACATTCAGCAATAAAAAAGAGAGGATTTCCTTTTTTTTCGTCAATAACGTTAGTCACGAACGAGTGTAACTCGTTCTGTTGGATAGTCTCTTTAAATGAAATATAATATTTCTCCATATTAGTTAATGCTTTCTAATTTATTGTTAAACTCTGATAAAGTTATTGATAGATTATCTACAGTTAGTGGATTACCGCCACTATCAATTAATGGCGTGCCATCACTTGTGTAGAATATCAAACTAGTCACGACAGGATCATTAGGATCATTAGGATCATCGACAGGATCATCGACAGGATCATTAGGATCATTAGGATCATTAGGATCATCGATAATTGAGCTGAAGTACTCCCCAAGTATTTTACCAAATTGCTCACCTGTTCGGTTAACAGCATCTTTATAAAACGTGAAAGTATCAGTTCGAACATATTGATCTAAACTTTCATCATAAAAATACGGTGGATTAACTTGTTGTTCATCCTCAACTAGAGGAATTTCAGAAACCAATATAGCTGAGATTTTCCAAGTTATAACGATTTCATAAGTATTCGCACCCCTTGGGTCCAAATTAAATTCAAACATATCTTTAGCTCTATCATCAGATGGTGGCCATCCAGTTATACCAATATCTTGCGATGTTTCAAAATCTCTAAATTTCATTGAAACATTTGGGAAAGAATCTATAGTATATATACCGCTATAATTATATGTGAAATCTCCGTTATCTATAAGAGAAGTACCGCTATCGATATCACTGTTTGAAACTACAAAAGATTGCTCTATAGTTTCAACAAATAAATGGTTAGTATTATCTGAACCCCATTCAATCAAGTGATTAAAAGTATCATCAGAACCATCATCAGTAACATCAGATGTGTAACCTGTTCTACATTCACCTAAATCTGCTTGAGGTATTGGCATATATTTTTGAATTAATTCAAATCAATTCTAGGTGCTTCAAATTTCATAGGTCCACCAGATTTTACAGTATATGAACCTGCGACATCGATATTAACGTTACCCTCAACATTTATAGTTTGATTACCAGTAATGTGTATATTTTGATTACCTTCAACGTGTATATCCATATTCCCGTCAACATGTAATTGAGAATTAGATTTAACTAATTTTTTATCACAACCTTCAACATA
>JAAHTG010000969.1_pt1 | contig 21827 bp, 18 predicted proteins | sample 6116081 | NCBI WGS metagenome assembly JAAHTG01 (sample SAMN13939989, study PRJNA603662) | sponge metagenome | isolation source: marine sponge | host: Mycale hentscheli | place: New Zealand | collected 2005 | reverse complement strand
TCGGCTATGAAGATCAGATGAATATGTATGGATACGTGAGTAATGATCCGGTGAACGCGACGGACCCTGCGGGGACAGATACAAGATTTATTGGTGGAGCGGGTGTTGACGGTACTTACATTAAGGACATGAAAAAGGCCTTAGAAGAAGCTGGAATAGGAAATGTTTCGACCGCTACAAATGCGGATTCATCAACAGGGAATACAATTACCGATGCTCTTTCTGTGATGATGACTAATGATGTTCAGCCTGCACATTTAGATGGCGGCAACTTTACGATTGGTGCTGATCTGGCAGAAGGTGAGCAGCTAAACTTAGTTGGTTATTCTTGGGGTTCCGTTGTTGCTGCACAAAGGGCAAATGCCGCAGCCAACAATGGTCAGACGATTGATAACCTTGTTTTGGTTGGAGCACCCATCAACCAAGATTTGCTGGGCGCTGTACAATCGAATGCTAACATTCTGAATGTACACGTTATCAATCTTGAAGCGCAGGGTGACCCGATTTACGCGGGCATGAGCGACCTTAGTTTGGCGGCTTCAGTACCTACTCTTGCTTACCAGATGTCTCAACAGAGTGGGCACTTCTATTATGCGCCAAATACGTCTCAGGGTGCAGCACGTAGGCGTGCTTTAGGCAAGCAGCTACGTTCACTGGGGTTGAAGTAATGGGAATTGAAGTGGAAAAAGCACCAGCCAATAAGTTAGGCCGATTCATGATTGCCGTGGGCTTAATAGCCTTTTTGAGCATTGTCATAGGTCTCTTAGTTATTGACCCTGCAATTCTGGCAAGTGGGCAAATAGGCTTCTTAACGGTCATCATGTATTATGCAGCGTACTTAGTTTGCATGGCACTCTATTGGGGAGGCAGCTATCTATCGGGTGCTTGGCGCAACGTTAAGCTTTCCCTTTTGTTCTGGATAGCGTGTGGTGGATTGCCCTTGTTTTTATCCATGTATGGTTATGGGGGTCCGAACTAGAAAAGGCTCACTTGCCGCATGGCTCCCTGCATGAAGTGGGAGCCTTTCTTTTGACGGTTCTCCAAGTTTACAGGTTCTCGGATTACCTTTGCGGGTAGCCGCTAAATATCTTCAAACCTGACGCACGGTAGTGCGACCCCATAGGGTGATGCCAATCAGTAAACGCTTGTGCTGAACCGCCAGTGGCACTTATCAACTATGTATTGCTGTGTTTATCACGTTATTGTATAACCTCCCTCGTCGGGAGTGTTCCAAATCGAAATTTTGAAGCAAAAACTAAAATCCAATAAGCGCATGCAGGGCCTTGTCTTGGCAGCAGCCTTTGTTGCTGCACAGCTTTTGATCACATTACACCACGCAAACGGCCTCCACAGCGTAACAGATGCTGACGATGCCTATTCTATCGAGTGCGGGGTATGTTTGGTTTCGGCAGACATTTATGACGCGGCGCCTTCAACTAAATTAATCTCGTTTGTTCAAGATACATTTCAGCCACCAGCAATGGTGTTTGATATTCAATCGAACTCTCGCCACTTCCAGCCTCAACTCCCCCGTGCGCCTCCAATAATTTCCTAGAACTACAATCAAGCTCCAGCTTTAAGCTGGCTATTTGAAGCCGTTATCGCCTGATCAGGCGCGATACGTTGTTCAAGGATATTTACTATGACAAATACACTGGAAAGGTCTCCTGATACAGCAGGGGCCAATGTGGTGCATTCTACCAAGATAGAAATGCCGCTGCTGACACGAAACCAAGGCATGATTTATGACACTTTGCTTCGACTTAACCGAGCCGCCAAGGCTTATGAGTTAATAGATGAATTACGCCCTCAGGGAGTGAAGGCTGCACCAACGGTTTACCGTGCTTTGCACGAATTGGAAGAAAAAGGATTGGTGAAACATTTAGTTGCTTCCCGCAGTTTTTATGCTTTCAAAAAGCCTGCCTGCCCTCAGACACAAAATATTGCGACGATATGCAGTGATTGCGGCAACACCCATTTTTTTGAAGATGAGCCGGTGATGTCTGCACTTCAGTCCAATGCTCACAAGGCTGGTTTTACAGTACGAGACTACCACATCGAGCTTTCAACATATTGCTGCGGTTGTGCCAAAAAACCTGAGCTTCCGTCATGATCGAATCAAACCATCAAGCACGCATAGACAAATGCGGTATCTTTTTCGGTAGCCTCTGCTTTTTACACTGCGCCATTATTCCGGCCCTTGTTTTGTTAATTCCGTATTCAAGCGCTTCTCAATGGACACCTGAATGGCTGCATTCGCCGCTCGCGCTAACAGCCGCCTTATTCTGCATGGGTGCAATGATGCTCGGTAAACGTTGTCATAGACGTTGGTACCTATTGGTGATCGGTCTGGCTGGTGTCGTGATGCTTATGTTTTCACTGGCAGAGGGCCTTATGGGAGCTTTTGCAGAATATCTAGCGAGTATTGGTGCGTTAACCACAGCAACAGCGCACCTGTTGAATATGCGGGCAACTGTTAGCACTAAACCAAGCAATGTTATTAGTTCAAGGTTTTACTGATGGCACGTCAACGTCACTCAGCATGGGGGAGAGATAATGATTCATAAGAATATTAAGTATGCAGCAAACGCTATTTTTCTAGCCGCAATAAGTAGCAGCTATGTAGTTGCGCAGAACACCGATGGTGAAGAGGTAAAGCAAAGTTCATTGGTAGCAGGTCAAGAAACTGCAAAGGTTTATGAACGTGCCTTTTTTGATCAATATATTCCGCAAACAGCTCGGGATATGATTGATCGCCTTCCAGGGTTTACGCTGTCTTCTGGTGATAACTTGCGTGGATTTGGTGGTGCTGCTGGAAATGTATTGATTGATGGTGAAAGGCCGTCTTCCAAAGTTGGCGGGATTGAAGATGCCCTTGGGCGTATTCCAGCCAACCAAGTTGCGCGCATTGAAGTTATTAGAGGGTCTGCTGGGTCAGGCGAGGCCGCTGGTCAAGCCGTAGTTGCTAATGTTATCCGTGCAAAACAGGGGGCGGCGGGTAGCTGGGAGGTAAAGCTTGAGAGAGCGGCTGATGGCAAATTAAACCCCAGCGGCGAATTTACAATCGTCAGACAAATTTCTGATTGGAAAACATCAACCAAAATAAATGGCCTATGGGAACGCTATCCTCTTGCTGGCACACGAACACAACTGGATACTGCAGGGAGCTTACTATCTTCTCAACTTGAGGATAGGCCTAGTATTCTTGCTGAGGGATTCATTTCTTCAGAGGCGGAACGTGCGCTTGCAGGTGGCACATTGAAGCTCACGGGAAGATTTGGCCGAAGTGCCTTTTTGCCTGATACAGAACGTTTGAGATTTGATGGCCGTTTACCCGACGGTAATCCAGATAGTCGGTTTTCTATTGATTTAGATAGCGTCTTTTATGAAGGAGAATTCGGCGTTGATTGGAATAAGAAGTTAAATAACTGGACTGCAAAACTCCTCTCGCTTTCTTCGTTTCAAACATGGGAGCAGGAACAACTCAGCACATCGGAAGAGCCCATTAACTCCAATATATCAAGTTCGCTTTTTTCACGAAAGAGAGACCAGTTTGAAAGCGTTTTTCGGGGTTCTCTAACAAAGTCTACCAATGGGCGGTTCAAGCCTGAATTTGGCGGCGAAATTGCTTACAACCGCGTTGACAATCAATTGGCGTTGCAATCACAAGACGCAAACGGTGTTGTAACCATTATAGACCCGCCAGCGGCCAATGTTTTGGTCGAAGAAATCAGAAGCGAGGTTTATTCAAACCTTATTTGGCAAGTGGGAGGCGGTTTGTCGCTAGAAACAGGTATTGCAGCTGAGATTTCGCAAATCTCTGTGTCCGGGGATGCCGAAAACAGTCAGTCCTTTTTCTTTGTTAAGCCTTTTGCAACCGACATATATGATGTTAGCGCGGGCGTTCAACTGCGCCTTGGCGTACGAAGAACTGTCGGCCAGTTGGACTTTAGCGAATTTGCAGCCTCCGCTTCTGCTGAAGATGACAGGCTATTGGCCGGCAACCCCGCACTTGGGCCCGATCAAACCACCCGCGCTACCTTTACAATTGATCTTCGCTCTGAAAAGCGCGGCGCTATAAATGTGGAGATTTTTCATGAATGGCGCAATGACCTCATTGAGCAAGCGAGATTGCCGTCGGGTTCCTTTGGTTCCGCGAATGCAGGTAGTGGGCGCGTTTGGGGTGTAACGACGAATGCCAGTGCGCCTCTTGGGTTTATTATACCGGGCGGCCTTTTAGAGGTAGAAGCTGATTTTCGCGATTCCACTTTCCGGGATACTTTTACTTCGCTTAACCGGGATATATCAAATGTGGAGTCTCCAACCTTGTTTGCGGAATTCCGGCAAGACCTGCCCGATAAAAAAATCGCATGGGGCGTTTCCTACAGGGCACCTCAAAAAAGACGCTTCTTCTTTGCCAATGAAATAAGTTTCACGCGCGACGGGGGGCAATTGGGTGCCTTTGTCCAGTCAAATCATATCAAAGGTTGGCGCACCACGCTTGAGCTTCGTAATATCGACACCCGTAATTTCTTCCGCGAACGTACATTTTTTACACCCAGTCGAGCGGATGATCTGTCAGGGTCTGAAATCATTGATCGTGATCGGGGTATTTTCGTGTCTCTAACCATAGCAGGGCAGTTCTAGTGAAGGTGTGGGGCGTTGTTCCGATTTTTTCTTCGGTGTTTTCATAAAGTACTGAAAAATATAGGTAAATTAACCAAGGTATCAAGGATTTTCTCGACTGTCATCAGTTATAACTTAAGTGATAGGCAGCCTTCGCTATAGCGAAGCAACTTGCAAAAATAAAAAAAGTGATATAGTAACGATTTTATGGGGAATGCGAGGGAAATCAAAAGCGTTTCTAGGGTGCTGACTTGGTGTTTGGCGGCACTTTTTTGTTTGGCTCAGTTCCAGATAAGCACGCACTCCCATGATCAAGATGACGTCAATCTAAAGCATGAATGTACAGTCTGTGCCGCTGCTTCGCATCTTGACGATGTTGATACCGCAGAGTTGGAGCTTGTAGCTCAAAGTCGGCCATCAGCAGCACCTACACTACAATTTCGCAACCTATTAACACAGTTCTTCTTAGCCGACACCCATGTGCGCGGCCCTCCTGTTTCTATGCATTTATAGTCATAACATCCGCTGAATTTATTTTGGCGGATCACTGGCACAATTTCACAAAAAAGAACCAGACTTATGGCGCAATTCTCTCGGGAATTAAGTGTCTATGCATAAAATGCTCAGGAATCGGAAGAAATGAATACCGGAATTTTTAGGGGTGTATTGTTAAATACTGCCGCGTCTAGCGCGCTTATTATTAGCCTCTCATCACAATCGTTCGCTCAAAACGAGAACGAAGATACCGACGAAAGCTTAGAAACAATTGTCGTAACAGCAACTCGAACGGCGCGCGATACGCTTGATGTTCCGGCTCATGTCACTAATTTGGATATTGAGGTTTTGCGCAATCGCGGTTTCTTCGCCGGCGCTGATGAGTTGCGCGGCGAACCAGGAATTTTCTTCCGCCGCGGCGAAGGCGATAACGATGAATTTCTATTTATCAATATTCGGGGTATTACTGGTGCAAGCGGCAATGATCATATTCTTGGTTTGCTTGATGGTATACCGCTTATTTCGCCTGATGATGAAGTGCTGCTTGCCGAAGTTCCCTATGTGGCCATTGGCCAGACTGAAATTGTCCGCGGGCCTATCTCGGCGCTTTATGGCAGGAGTGGTGTTGCCGGCGCAATCAACTACCGGCTGCGCGACCCATCTGATGAATTTGGCGTAAGCCTGAGCCTGCGTGGCGGCAGTTATGGACTCTTGCGCGGCGAGGCCGTGATTGAAGGCCCTGTTGCCGAAGGTGTTAAAGGCCTTGCCATGGTCAGCCGGGAGCATTCTGATGGTTGGCGCGATAATAATGAGCGCGATATCTTCACCTTGTTTGGCAATCTGGAGGTTGAGCTTTCAGACGCAACTAGCCTTGAGTTGTTCCTTACCTATTATGACCGCTCTAGCGAATCTGGTAGCCCCATCCCACTTTTGCCTGACGGGTCATTGGTTGAAGTTGCCGGTGGCCGGGAAGCTTTTCTTGGCCCGAGGCCCCCAAAAAATGAGGTGGAGAGCCTCATGGGGGCGGCGCGTTTGCGCCATGAAGTCAGTGAAGGCTTTGCCCTTACAGCCACCTTCAGTGCTCGCAGCCGGGAAACTTTGACAAGCTTGAACTTTCTCGACAGCTTCGAATTTGACCCTGCTAACAACATCGTAGGCTTCAATGGTTTCCAATCACCAAATAAGGGTGATCAATATTTCGGAGAAGTCACAGCAGAGTGGAATACAGAAAACCATTCATTCGTTGCTGGCGTTAGCTATGAAAGGGCAAGCCTTACCGAGCGATCACAGTTTACCGGGCAGAACGGTTTTACATTTGAGTGTGGTTTTAAATTCTTTGCAATATTGGTTGATTATTCCACCGGTGATATCCTCAATCAGGATCATCCCTGTTTTGTCACCAACCAAACAACCTTCTCGGCGGACGCAGCAAGCGACTATTTTGGCGCTTTCATCCAAGACGAATGGCAAATTCTTGACCGTCTGACGTTAACTCTTGGGTTGCGCTATGATAGTTTTGAGCGAAACGTGGACTTTGCTTCCCTGCCGCCCTTCGATCAATCGCAGCGCGTCACTGATACCGCAGACCAGGTCACGCCAAAGGCTTCGCTTGCGTACCGGTTTGAAAACAGCTTGGCGTATTTCTCTTTTGGGCGTGGTTTCAGCTCTAACTTTGGTTCTGTTTTCCTTTATGATCCCACTCGGTTCAAGCGTGATGTAAAGCCTTCCACCCTCGACAGCTTCGAGTGGGGCTGGAAGGGGCGTGCGCTGGACAATCGGCTCCAATACCAGTTTTCGTTCTATTATATTAACCAGCGTGACCGATTGATCACAACGGCCAACCCAGATGCGGCGGGAGACTTTACCCAGCCCGGCACTCTGGTCACAACCGGCCAGAAATATGTCAGCAAAGGACTTGAGGCGAGCTTCGCAATTCGCCCCGATGATGCAACGGTTCTTGATATCCGTTACGCTTATATTGATCCCGAGTGGGACGAAAACATCATCAATACATTTGATGGGCCGTTCGACCTTTCCGGCAATACCCCGCAGGGGGTTCCGGCCCACACCCTCTATCTTGCTGCAGAACGGCGCTTCACAGACTGATTCAGTGGGCGCGTTTCCTTTGAATGGTACGATGATTACTTCGTGACATTAGATAACAGCGTGGAAGGTGGAAGTTATAATCTGGTGAATATGGGCTTCACGTTTAGCCCCTTTGGAGAAGAAGGGCCTCACCTTGACTTGGAAGCAACCAATCTTTTCGACAAGAACTACAATTTTCTTGCTGGTGGCGTTGCCAATCCAATCCTCGCAACACCGGGAGTGCCGTTCAGCTTGTTCGCGACGCTGAGACAGAGATTTTAATGCCGGCCTTGCCGACAAAAATTGAAGGAATAAGATGATGCTAGGAACTGAAAACCTTACCAAAAAATTTGGTGACAAGCTCGCATTGGATAACCTCAACTTGGTTGTCAACGCGAAGGAAGTTGTTTGTTTGCTGGGCGCAAACGGCGCAGGCAAAACGACCACAATCAACCTATTTTTGGGGTTTCTCGAGCCCACATCAGGGGCAGTTCTTGTCGATGGCAAGGACGTGGCGCAGAATGTAGAAGCAGCGCGTGCCGATCTTGCTTATGTGCCGGAGCAGGTCAGTTTGTATCCGGTTTTAACGGGCCTTGAAAACCTCGTCTATTTTAACCGTTTGGCTGGCAAGGACGTTTCAGACCCAAAAGTGCTTCGCACGTACTTTGACCGCGTTGGTTTGGATCAGGGCGCAGCAGATACCCGGGTTGAAAGCTATTCTAAGGGCATGCGGCAAAAAGTTGGTCTTGCCATTGCTCTCGCAAAAGGTGCGAAGGCGCTTTTACTTGATGAACCTTTGTCTGGTCTTGACCCAAAAGCCGCCAATGAATTCTGTGCTTTGTTGCGGGCGCTGTCCGATGATGGAACTGCCATACTGATGGCAACCCATGACCTGTTCCGCGCCAAGGAAGTAGGAGACCGCATTGGCATCATGAAAGCTGGTCGACTGTTGGATGATCTGCAAACCTCGGAGATCAACCACAACCAGCTTGAGAAAATCTATCTTGATCACATGCATGATGGCGGCCCGGCGACAGGAGAGGCGGCATGATCTCTGCCATTGTTACAAAAGAATGGACCGAATATCGCCGTGATGGTCGGGTGATCAGCGTTCTTGCCCTTCTCATGCTGCTGGTTATTGTGGGGTTGGTCGCCGGCTGGGCAGGATTGTCTGAACAACAGCGGCAGGCACAATCAGCGCAGAGAGGCGATCAGGAAGTATTTCTTAAACAGGGGGAAAAGAACCCTCATTCCGCGGCTCATTTTGGCCGTATAGCCTATAAACCCATGCCGCCACTTTCGGTTTTCGACCCCGGCGCAACGCCGTATTTGGGTCAAGCAATTTGGCTAGAAGCGCATGCCCAAGACCCTGCCATGTTCCGCCCGGCCGAAGACGCGCCGGATCTCAGGCGGCTTGCCGACTTAAGTGTGGCTGGTGTGCTTAGCTTGCTTCTGCCGCTTCTGGTTTTTCTAACCGGGTACGGTGCATTTGCCGGTGAGCGAGAGCGCGGAACCCTGCGTTTAGCCGTGAGTTCCGGGTCTGCCTTGAAGAATTTATTCACCGGAAAATTGACAGCGGTTGTTATGATAGGGGTTGGCGTCGCGATTGTTGCAATCGCTGTGTCAGCCATCATGGCTATGTTAGCGCCGGTGGGTGTTTCGGTCGGCGAAATTCTGCTTAGAAGTTTAGGCCTCTTGCTTGGGTATACTCTTTACGGCATTGCCTTCACCGCTCTTGCCCTTTTTGTGTCGGCTCGAACAAAAAGGGCCACGTCTGCTCTTCTGGTCCTGCTTGGCCTCTGGGCGCTTTCTGTCGTTGTTATGCCTCGCGTGGCGGCAACGGTTTCCGAACATCTCTACCCCGTCCCTGATAGTGAGACATTTTGGTCAGAAACCTATTCAACTATTCGGGCAAACAGACCTGATCGCGATTCTGCAGAATATAAAGCTGCAGAAAGGTTGGTGCTTAGCCGCGCCCTTGGCCGTGAAGTAAGCGACGAAGAGCTTGCTGAAATGGAACTCAATCGCAGCGGGTTAAGACTAGAGGTCTCGGAGGTGATTGATGCCAATGCCTTTGGTGCTGCATACGAAGAATTGTATGCCGCCTATCAGCGACAGAAAGAAGTGCGCCGCGCGCTTTCAATCTTTTCACCGGCCATTTTGTTGCAACATTTTTCTTCTGGCCTTTCCGGCACAGACATTGCTGCCCATAAGCACTTTGCGCTTGAAGCTGAAAAGCAGCGCAATGTAATCGTTCGCGAGATGAATGAGGATATGATGCTCAAAGGGGCTGGCCAGAGCTTTTCTTATTTGGCTGACGCGGATTTCTGGGAAAGCATCCCAGATTTCCAGCACCAGCCTCCACCCTTGTCATATGCCGTGCGATCGGTGCTTTGGGACTTTGTTTTGCTCGGATTGTGGGCAGTGCTTTCTCTTTGGTTTGCTTGGCGGGCAGCCCGTAAACAACAAATAATATGAGGCTTGAGATGACTTTATCGCACATAATTTCCCATGAATGGAAAACGCGGCTGGGCCGCCCGGCAGGGCTTTTCAGTCTATTACTTTTCGCGGGCTTGCTTATATACGGTGCTGTTAGTGGCCGTATGGAACGGGATGCGCGGCTCGAGGCTATTGAAGCTCATGAAGAGCAAATTGCTTCTGCTATGGAAAGCTGGCTTAAGAATGCACGCCTTCTGGAGGAAAAGGGCGCGGATGCTGATGTTCCGGCTTGGAGTGGCTCTGCGTTGGATGTAACTTTCGCCTCTGCTTTGCCGCCGGGCCCGCTCGGTGATTTTGCTATCGGCCAATCCGATATACTGCCTGGCCTTGGCGGTTTGTCCCTCTGGTCTCCCGATATTCGTCTGTTTTCCAAATATGAATTTGAAGACCCTGTCGCGTTAGCGCTGGGTGGGTTTGACCTTGGCAAAGTTGTTCTTCTTGTTCTGCCGTTGCTGTTGATTGTTCTTTCCTTCGATATCCTCTCAGCTGAACGCGATGCCAACCGCCTTGGCCTAACGTTGGCACAAGGCGCGAAATTGCGATCGCTGTTCTGGAAAAGGCTTTTTATCAGAGGCTTTTTTGTTCTCGGTATCACCTTCCTAATAATACTCGCGGCTTTTCTGATTCAGATCGGTAATGCAAGCTTACTTGATCGGCTGCCATATTTCGCCCTTTGGGGTATAGCCGCATCTCTGTACGCGCTTTTCTGGATTGGCGTAATTGCTTTCGTTGCGTCACGTAACCGGGGCGGCGAAGTGAACGCTATTATACTGCTTATTACGTGGGCTGGTTTTACCTTGATCGTTCCTGCGAGTATCGCCGCAGTTGCGGAAAGCGTTTACCCGGCGCCGTCGCGTCTTGCTTATCTGGCGGAAGCACGAGAAGCGGAGAATGAAACAAAGCTCAGAGAAGCTGATATCGCTAATGAGTTCATCCTTGACCACCCTGAAATGCTAGTGAATGAGACAAGCGAAATACCGGCCTTTGTAAAGTCGGCTTTTATCGTGACCTCAACCGTGGACGAAGCCACGAAACCGCTTCTTGCAGAATTTGAGGCTGAGGCATTGAAACGAGATGCGTCACTAGACTGGATGCGGTTTTTGTCTCCTGCCATCATCACGCACACTTTGTTTAATGATGTTGCCGGGGCAGATTCCGGGCGGCATCAACGCTATATGAAATCTGCCCGCGCCTTCAAAGCCGCTTACGGCGAAAAGGCGGGCCCCTACGTTATTGCGGGTAATAGGTTGCCAACTGAAGAATTCGCTTCATTGCCTACTTTTCGGTTTGATGAAGAAGGTATTGGTGGTGTGCTGAGCCGCCACTTGGGAGCCTTAGTTTTCCTTGTTTTTATGGCGGGCTTTTTGTTGTTTTTAGCTGACCGTCGCCTGCGGGCAATCAGGGGACCAAATCAATAAGGTGCCAAATGTTTTTGCACAGTGGCTAGGCGGCTAACGGATGATGTTAGACGTGCGCTGCAAGCAATATTGCTGCGCGACTTAAAATATTTCCCAGTTAATGGAAACACACATGCCTCTTTAGCTTCTGCAGGAAAAGAGCGGATTAATTCGCTAGACTTTATTCGTGGCGTCGCGATTTTGGGCATGCTTGTGGCAAATGTTCCGTGGCATGCGGGTAATTCAATGTCGCGGGTTTACGATGCTGACTTATCAAGCACTCTCGCTTGCTTCGCTCATACCATACCTTTTTTTGTTATGTAGGACACCCGATGATCCGCGCAAAATAAGACTTTTGTTGAGCAGTTCTTTGTTAGATTACCACAACTTCTCTTTAGCGTTTTTTGTTCTATTATCCAATTTGCAGGGGAAGTTGATCTAATAAGATCTAGTCCAGATATATGTTGTAGGATGGTCAAGTTCTTTGAAGCATTTGAGTAATTTTATTATAGATTATTTGCTGGGCCAATACGTTCCCATTGCAATTGACTACTTTTGATCTCCGGCTGCAGCTTCTATCGTTAGACGTAGACGAGAAAGAAGCGGAGCGGGGTTTTGGAAGCTACGCAGCCGGGAAGGAAACACATCTTTTAGTCGGCCATTACCCGACCGACCGCGATCATCGAAAATCTCGCTCGCAAACATGGCCCTGATGAAGTGATAGCCATACTTGATACTCGCGACCGCGTTATAGAAAGGTTTGAGGATACCAGGATTTTGCTTGAGGGTATAGAAGCGAGAAAAGCCTCTGAATTTCTGGACCTGTTAAATCAAAATTGCGAGGAACTGCTAAAAGCACAAAGTGGAAGCAAACCGGACTGCAAGCAAGAACTGATGATTGAGATTGATAGAATTGCGGATGAGGTGATGCCAATTGATGCGGTTTTAGGGCAAGCATATGATAGTCTTGCGCAGATAGATGATATCCAGCGTAGAAGCGAGGAGCTTCTTAAATATGAAAAAATAATTGATGTTGTTTGGCAGCAGTTTGATTTCAAGGACAATGATTACAATAGATTCGAAAAGGAGTTTTCTGGCAAACTTAGAGGGTCGATGAATGAAGCTTCCCTTCGATATGTTTCCCGGATGATTGTAAAAGAAATAGAGAACGTTGCGCGAAACAAGGAGGCTTTGCGCATGATGAACAGCTTGGTACCTGGCTTCCTGTTGAAAAGTCAAAGTATCGTAGACATCCTTGATAGGATTGAAGACTCGCAAGATAGATTGAAGGCACGGCGCGCGTTAAGAGAACTGGAAGGCGTTCCAACAAGTGAGCGCAACAATGTAGTTTGGATAGAGCAGTCTAGAGTATTGCATTGACGCCATGCTGAATGGCTGACGTTAAACGCAGAATCGTAGTTCTATACCTGAATAAGCTATTACGAAATTATATTAGATGAATGTGATACAGTGTCAGCTCTCGACCCATTGTGGACATTCGGATTTTTTATTTCCGAATAGAAGGTCTATTGTTTGATTGTCTCTAGTTCATTGCACTATCGCTGTACCGGATTTTGTTACCTGTGATGTTCAGTTTTGAGCCCGATTAATATACATGCAATTTGATGATGCTGGTTCAATCCGGCGCATACAAAGGCGCCGGACTGAAAGTGCTTTGGATTTAGAACTTGAAACGAAGTCTTGCTGTCCCACCGTGGCTTGAGTAACCAGACCTGAACTCACCGTCATATCCAACAAGTACGGACAATTTTTCACTTGAATAGAGCCCCACAGAAGCATCTACCTCAAAGCTACTGCGGCTAGGGTCTACACCTTCGAGTGTGAAGGCATTCGATCCCGTAAAGCTAGCATTCACGAGGTTTTGGTCACCGATGAAATCATAGTAGTAGCCAACCGACACTTCCGGTTGGAGTTGGAAGCCGCTTTTATCAGACGGCAACGCCAATTTCACACCAACACCTGCCTCGAACAGATCAATACCACCTGCGTCTACATCGAGATTTAAACCGCCGCGTTCGCTATAGTCCTCCTGGCTTAATGTCGCATATTCCAAACTCGCAAACGGTGTTACTTCCCAGGAGCTCAATTGACGAGTATGGCCTGCTTTCAGCGTTGCCGCGAACTGATTGACGTCAAATTCTCCGGAGACAGGGTCGCCCAAAAGGCCATTTCGCTGCGCCTCCGCATCGTTAAACGAGTAAGACAGCGCTCCATTGACGAATGCAGTGCCCTGCTCGTAGGCAAAGTATGCAGACACGGCATATCCCTCCACAGACGTGTTTTCACGCGCGCCGCCTGTCTCATCAATATCGAGGTCAGAGTATGAAAAAGCAACGCCAGCGCGGGTAGTATCACTGAGCAATGTATCAGCCCCCAGAACAAACCCGTATGCAGTTGCATCATAGCCCGTCAGCGTTAGTGATCCTTCACCATCTCTGTCGGCACTGCGGACAAAAACCTGCCCCCACACCGTCTTCTTTAGAAGCAGACGGAGAAACTTCTTTAGAAGCAGACGGAGAAACGCGATCGTCAATCAAGGACAGAACTTCGCTCTGTGTTTCATAGATTTCGCGCAAAACACCGTTGTTCAGCGTTGGCAATAAGGCTGCAGCCGCACCTTCAAACTGCGCATTGCTGGTAAAGGCATCAATTGCATTGGCATTAGCTGCAAATGCAGCATCACCGCCGCCGCCCAACGCTGAAGCAAAGGCTCCACCAAACGCATTGGTGTTTGCATCTGATGATACAGTACCAAGGTTCGCTACAGTTGGCGTCAATGACAGACCAGAAGCCGTTGACGCAAGATCAAAATCAACCAGGAAACTATTGTCAGTGAACGTAGCGCCACCGTCAGTGAACGTACCCGTCGCAGTGATCAAGTCTTGGCTTTGGCCAAACGCGAGCGTTGTCACATCCGAAAAGTCAAGAGCAACGGCTGTATCTGAGGCAAGTGTTACATCACCCGTTACAGCAAGTTGGCTACCAAGACCAAAGCTCACTGCATTAGCAACTGTTACATCACTGGCAATTGTCCGTGCTGCGTCAACAGCAAAGCCTGAAGCAGCTGCAATGTTCACAAGGTTAGTACCTGTGCCCAAGTCAACGTTACCGTTCAACGCGCCACCAGTGATGTTAAGAACATCATCACCAGAGCCCGTTAAAACATCACCTTCAAGGCTGCCTGCTACTTGGTTAATAACAACATTACCAAGAGATGTACGCGTATCAATCGCTGCAGTAGCACCGGAGATAGTTCCTGAGTTAGTGATTGAACCTGTAAACGTAATGTTTTCAAGTAGAATACCTGCAGATGTTTCTGAACCAACCGTACCGGAGTTATCAATAGTCAGATCAACTTCAGGGCGCATCATGTTCGGCGGATAGAAAGCACGAATACCAGCTGCTGCACCAGACGCGAGTGCGTCACCGCGACCCTGAATGGTACCGCTGTTGGTAATTGTGTGCGTGCGAGTTCCCGCAAGTGCTTGAATAGAAACACCAGAACCATTGTTACCAACACCTGCGTCAATCAAACCAGTGTTATTCAATGTGACGTTGTTAGCTGTACCATCAAAATACACTGTACCGTTACGTTGATCACCTGTGCCGATGATAGAACCAGTGTTGTTCACCGTTAGACCAACACCATCGATGTTCAACGCACGACTATCAGATGAAATTGTACCGGCATTATTTACAACGCCACCTGTGTGGTCAGCGCCGCCCGCAGGAACTGGATTACCGAAGTAAAGACCATTGTTCACACCAGAGATAACACCGCCCGCTTCATTGGTTAATGTGCCTTGGAAAGACACGCCGTTGACGAAACGGATACCGCCGGTAGTACCGGCAGTTGCTTCAGAAGTGATGTTACCTGAGTTAGTGATAGTGCCAGTGAACAAGCCTGTAGTTGTGCCGTCCAAAGCACCACCAACACGAGTACGCTCAAAGCGAATACCATCGCCAGCAGTGGCAGCACCGGCACTCGCTTGTCCGCGACCAGTAATGTCACCAGAGTTGGTGATCGTGAAATCATTACCAGCACCAGATAGCTCTACAGAGAAACCAGCACCTTCGTTGCCTTCACCCGCGTCAACTGTACCACTGTTGTTCAACGTAAAGTCTTGCGCCGTACTATCAGCATATACTGTACCGTTGCGCTGATTACCTTGACCAATTATTGACCCAGTGTTGTTGATCACTAAGCCAGAACCATCAATATTTAATGCGCGGCTCGCAGAAGTAATCGTGCCCGCATTATTTACAACACCGCCCGCATGATCAGCATCACCAAAGTAAAGGCCGTTGTTTGTGCCGTAAATTACGCTGCCTTCTTCGTTGGTAAGCGTACCAGTGAAACCGATACGGTCATTGAAACGAATACCAGATACAACACCTGTTGTGCTCTCGGAGCGAATGGCACCAGAGTTAGCGATGTCCCCAGCAAATTCATACGCAGGAGCAAGACCCGGGCCTCCAAAACGAATGCCATCACCAGCGGTATTATCCGGTGCGCCTACCTGGCCACGGCCCTGGATAAGACCAGAGTTAATAATGGTAGATGTGTTGGGTTGGCCGCCAACTTGTACAGAAACGCCTGCACCGTTGTTGCCTTCACCAGTGTCAATGGTGCCGCTGTTATCGAGCGTAAATGCATTCGCCGTTGCATCCGAATAAACAGTACCATTGCGTTGGTTACCTGTACCAATGATAGAACCGCTGTTGTTTACAGTGAGACCCAGGCCATCAATATTTAGCGCGCGACTGTCAGATGAAATTGTACCGGCGTTGTTCACGACACCGCCTGTGTGGTCTGCACCGCCTGCCGGTGTCGGGTTACCGAAATACAGCCCGTTATTCACACCAGAGATAACGCCGCCCGCTTCATTGGTTAATGTACCTTGGAACGATACGCCGTTAACAAAACGAACGCCGGCAGTAGTGCCCGCTGCCGCCTCAGATGTAATACTGCCTGAGTTGGTAAGGGTGCCATTGAACAAACCCGTTGTTGTGCCATCTAAAGCCCCGCCAACACGGGTGCGTTCAAAGCGGACACCATCACCAGCGCCTGCTTCGCCCGCACCCGCCTGGCCACGGCCGACAAGAAACCCGGAGTTATCAATCGAAAATTCATTCCCTGCTTCAGAAAGTTCAACAGAGAACGCAGCGCCGTTGTTGCCCACACCAGCATCAATTGTACCTGAATTATTCAACGAGAAGCTTTGCGCAGTGCTATCGGCGTAGACTGTACCATTGCGCTGATTACCCGTACCGAGAATGGAACCGGTGTTGTTAACGGTTAAGCCGAGACCATCGATGTTTAGTGCGCGGCTATCTGATGATATTGCGCCCGCGTTATCAACAACACCCTGAGAATGGTCTGCATCGCCAAAGTACAAGCCATTATTCACGCCAGAGATAACGCCAGTTTCAGTGTTGGTGAGTGTGCCAGCAAAATTAATGCGATTGCTGAAACGCACGCCTGATACGACACTTGCTGCACCTTCAGATGCAATAGTTCCCGAGTTATTTATATCTCCGTTAAACTCATAAACCGGCGCCAAGCCAGGACCAAAGAAACGGAGGCCGTCGCCAGCTGTTCCACCCGTTACTGACTGCCCGCGGCCCTGAATTGTTCCTGCATTGGTTATTGATCCGGTGATGGGGTTACCACCGCCACCGATTTCAAGAGCAATGCCCGCGCCTTCATTCCCAGCGCCTGCATCAATCAACGATGACGAACCGATATTATTAACGACGAAATTGGTGGCGGTGCGGTTTGCATAGACTGCACCGTTGCGCTGATTCCCGATACCCAGAATAGAACCACTATTGTTTACGGTAACATCATCGCCTTCAATGTTAACCACACGAGATTCACCCTCCAACACGCCAGTGACGCCGTTGTTCAAAATACTGCCTATGGTGTCAGCGTTAAACTGAACTGTTTGAGTAACATCGCGCGAACGCAAGGTGCCAGCGTTGGTGATAACAATATTGTTGGTCGCGCCAACAACGACCGGCGCTCCAGTTACTTCGCTAGTAACACCGGATGCCACCGTGATTGTTTCGCCGTTCACCTGAGATGTCACGGTAACATTGTCACCATCATCTACAGCTGTCTGAGCATTTGCTGAGCTGATAAAACCTGGCACACTGAGTAGTGTTAATATTGATACCGATGTCTTTAGCAGTGAAAGCCTGCTCGACTTCAGTTGCGTAGTGTTTGTAGCCTGTGTCATTTGGAACCCTTCCGTGGTCATGTAAAATTCAGAATTTCAGAAGAGCTATTTGGATAGGTACGCAACCGATACCGTAAGTGCAGTCCTTCTGATATGTAGCTCAGTCGGATCAACATCGAAAAAGGTTCAAATTATTTTCAGAAAGAAAAACTTTGAGATAAGCGGCGCAACATTTGGGTCGTTCAAATAGATAAATAAGCTATCTACCCTTAACTATTTGAAGAACATTCTTTGTGACCACGAACAAGCCCGGCACCAAAAACAGTGTCTCGGCCATATATGCCAAGGTCCATTACCCTGTCAGCTATATGAGCGCGAACGGAATCAACTGATTCCATTTCGGCAGCTTCGCTGTCACTTGCGATTACTGCCGTTACAAAAGGAGCCGAGAAAGATGTTCCACTCCAATACCCTGCCGAATGGCCATCATCAATAAAGATATCAACGCCCGGAGCGGAGAAATCTACATGATTTCCGTGGCCAGCCCGACTATAAATCATACGAGTGGCATCCACCGCAGTTACAGCAATAACGTTGTTAAATGCTGCCGGGTACAACGGCTCAGCGTTTGGTCCACTGTTGCCAACCGCCGCGACAAAAACCATTCCACTATCAGTAGCGCTCTCAATAACACGATCAAGGACGGCACTGTAGGGCCCAGCCAGACTAACATTAACCAACGAAACATTTGATGACTTCATCCAGTTTATAGCTTCAATTATTTCGTAAACGCTCGCCCGCGATGTGTTGGTTTTTCCAACAACAGAAGCACTATAAAGGTGGGCGCCTTGCAGTCTGCCTGGGCCAACAAGCAGCGTTGCAATAGCAGTTCCGTGCTCTGATGCCCCCGGTTCACCATCGACAAAGTTGCGCGCGGTAATCATGGCGCCTGAAATCGCGGGCGCATTCTCGTCAACCTGCCCGTCAATCATGCCGATTGCGCTCGTCGCGGCACACCCATGCTCTGGCCAGTCCACCATTAGATGCGCATACTGGCGTGGTTCTGCCGTCGCTGTTCTTGCTTGAATTACATAGTTGTGATCAAGTTCCGCGATCGCACTTGGCTCCATTTTTTTCATGTCATTGATGGCGATAACGCCGGTAATTCCGGGCGGGCGCTCAAAATCCAGCAAGACAAGATTTAGACCCGACAAGTCAGATTTTCTATTGAGTTGGTAGCCGCCTCGGGCGGCGTTTACCATCAACCGGTTTGCCGCATCATTTGAGCTAACGAGAATAATGACATTGGTACTATCATGGGTATCCTGATTTACAGAAACCGGGCCAGAATCCGTTGATATACTCGTCGATTGAATCGAGCAGCCCGTGGCAGCAAAAAGCGCGATGAACATTATACATAGAGTTGATGGTCGCATAGCTACTGGCCTTATTAACTTATTGTATTTCTATCGGTCGTCTAGCGGGCTCATTAGGTTCAAACTTAGCTCATTTAAAATTGTCGCCTGAGACTCAAAAAAATCCTCGTGGTGTCTGCAGCAAAGGTATCTGTTTTATAGGCGGCAATGCCCGCAGACAAAACATTCCCTCGGTACGTTCCTTCAAGATTAATGTCCGTTTCCCGTCCATAGCTAGCTCCGCCTTGCTCGGCGCTAAACCAATGATGACTTACCTTGGCCGACACACGATTAAACTCCGAAACTGTTCCGGCTTCCCAAGCGAAACTCGCCTCCAAATCAACAACGCCGTCAAGTGGCGTTCTAAGGAACACATTTGCGAAACCTTGAAATTTTCGGAGAGACCCAAGTGGGGTTTGGAACGCTTGGTCACGTCCACCACCTAAAGATTCTGCGCGGAAGCCAAACCGCGTTTCCCCCGCAAAGAATTGGGCCCGCGCCAACCAGTAATGTGCGGTATATTTGCGCGGGTTGTCCGCGTAATTTTCCTGTCGGGCATAGGCACCTTCCCAATCTACACCGAGACCATTGGAGTGCGAACGGCCATCCAGTCGGATTCCGGTCGTTTGCGATGAAGCCATGTTATTTGGATTAAGGTTTGTCGCGGTTTGAAGGTCTAACGCGTAGTGAAAACCACCCAATCGGCCAATGGGTGTCTGAATGTTGCCAGTCAGAAAATAGGAGTTACCCTTAAACCGTCCATTTACATTGTTTCGGCCGAGAGCACCGTTCACTTGGTTCAAATAACCAGCCTGGAATATCGCACGGCCCCCAAATCGCTTGGAAAAATGCACAGCGTCAAAAGTCTGTGTGTTTTGACGAAACGGTGTTGCACCGATAAAGCGCTGATCGTCTATTGCCAAAGTCTGACGACCAACCGTTAAAAAAGATTCCCCGCCCAGCGAGTATTGAAGCTGTAGTCTATTAAGCTCCAAAGCGTTGGGGTCAGGTATCAGCAAGCGGTTTGGGTTGTTTCCTGTGCCATCGTTGAATTTTCCCACTACTGCAACAACTGTCTCACCCTCAACCAAAAAGGTTAACCGCGGTGTAACCCGCCTTTCCACAGCGAGCTGCAACGACTGCGTCAAACCAACCGCTGTTCTTGGCAGAAAATCGTTTTCAGCAACTTGAAACCGAGTCAGTGCCCGCCCAAAAATACTCAAATCTCTTAATTGATCTGATGCCATAGCTGCACCGCCAAGTAACCAATGTTGCAAGGCAGATATTAGGGCAAAAATCAGATGTCTTTTTGAAAACAAAAAAGCCTCGAGCATTTGTGGTTTTGTAGAAAAAGTCTATAGCGTCAGCCTCCTCTACAAGCATGAAAGGCGAAAACGGTGTAAAATAATTTGAACTTTTCGTGATGCTGATACGACAGAGAAACATCTATGCATTGTTTGGATAACAATGTTGACGTTATAAGTGGGCTGTGTTTGGGAGGCGAAAGTGTCTGACTTGTTCAAAAATATGTCCGAGGACAACAGAAGTGCAGCGATACTGGACTATGTCAAAGGTCGCGCTGCCCGCAGCCTTCGTGCCCAAATTGAAGCAGCAGCAAAGTCTGATGCCTGCGTTGCAGAAGAAATAGCCTATTACAAAGGCTTGGCAAATTCAGTCCAAAAACCTAGCGATGCCGCGCCGTTTGATGAATTGGGTTGGGCTCGACTTTCTCAAAATATCGACCGAGAAGAACTAACTCACGCCGTGCCAAGTGCAGCGAATGACAATGGTAAAGTGTGGCGCTATGCAACGGCGGCCCTCGCTTTTATTGCATTCGGACAGGCAACATTTTTCGCGTTCCAAAACAACAGCCAAAACGAACAGCCTACTTATGAAACTGTCGGTGAAGTATCTGTTGGTTACAGTCTACAAGTTACATTCATTTCCAGTGTCACTGAAAACGAAATTCGAACTCTTTTCCAAAAAGCCGGGGCGAATATCACGCACGGCCCGAGCGCCTTAGGCATTTATGAGGTGTCTTTTGCAGACGAAGCAGCGCGAGCCGAAGCTGAGGAAGCATTTAGTGCTGCTACGGAAGTTGTTGAGAGTGTTTACAAAAATTAGGAAGTGTTACTGACCCAGGCACCGCATCAACAATTTTTTAGCGTGCATAATCCGTGTCTTGATGGTTCCTACTGGCCGTTTTTCTACTTCGGCAATTTCCAGGTAGGTAAGGTCTTCATAAAATGCCAAATGAATTACAGCTTTATGCAACGTACTCAGTTTGCCGATACAAGCACGGACACGATCGGCATTTTGGAATTTTTCCGTGATGGCTTGGGGATCAAGCGCATCGTCCACAATATTTTGATCCAACTCTTGGTTTATTGACCGGGAAGCTTTGCGGTTGCGGTCAATAGACTTGTTTCTTGCAATGCTGAATATCCAGGTTTTTGGAGATGAGCGATTTTGAAATTTTCCAGCTGATCGCCAAACTTCAATCATTGTTTCATGAAGAATATCTGATGCCTCAAACGGATCACTCAGCCAATTTTTCGCGAAGGCCGTTATGCTTTCAGCATACCGACCGTAGAGTTCCCGCAAAGCCTCGCGGTCACTTTTTGAAACCCGATCAAGTAACATTTCATCATCGATGCGATTTGCCATCCAAAACCCTCTACCCCAATGGCGAACACGGATGCTGCGCGAACTACCTTCAATTTCACGACAGTTGTTGGAGGGCATATCAGAAATTGTAAATACAAATTACAGTGAATACTTGTGATATAGAACACAGCAAAGGAACCAATTTGTCATCACCCTGAAGGCTTCCTCGTCATTCCGTTTTCGGCTCCATATGAACCTGACAGACGCTTGGAATTGATCCGTTGAACAAATTTTGCCCACGTCCGCTTTCGGCCAACAGCGGACATTTGTGACATCACCCCTAAATGGCCCTCATTGGACCTATCCAAGACGTTTGGTCTTTTATTGGATGCCCAGAAGTTGGATATGGAATTATTACGCTTTTCGGCCCTATTGGAGAGGCAGAGGGGTGTGCCCTTTGAACCAGTTCATCTAGAGCCCAAAAGTGATTTTGAGAGACT
>JAAHTG010000959.1_pt1 | contig 22032 bp, 12 predicted proteins | sample 6116081 | NCBI WGS metagenome assembly JAAHTG01 (sample SAMN13939989, study PRJNA603662) | sponge metagenome | isolation source: marine sponge | host: Mycale hentscheli | place: New Zealand | collected 2005 | reverse complement strand
GTGTAGAAACTGATAATAAAAATCCTGTAGGTACTCTAAAACGTAGGTTTGCTGTAGCTAAAGATTCTAGGGGAGTAACATTATTAAAAGGTGAACCTTCATTTTCATCATCAGACCAAATACTAATAGATGAACTCGTATTTTATATACAACAAAACAATTTAAAAGCTAACTAGTTTAATATTTATAATAAATCAATATATCATGAAATTAAGTCAATTAAAAACCATTGTAAAAGAAGCTGTAAAAGAGGCAATACAAGAGGAGATGAAAGATATTCTTATAGAAGCAGTTCGTGCTCCTAAACAAATAGTACAAGAAGTTATTCAACCCCCTCAACAAGTAAAACAACAACCTTTACCTGAAGATAAAAGGATAGCAATGAAAGAAAATATACAAAATGTGCTAGGAGGAATGATGCCTGGGGCAAATGGTACACTTAGTGCAACAACAGCTGATGTACCTTTACAAATGACTGGTCCTGTAGATACAACTTCACCAAATGGTACTTTACCTCAAGGGAATGTAAGTATGGATCAAATAATGGGTTTAATGAATAGTAAAGGATAATAATTATGGCGTTTGGAGTAAGAAAAGTATATCCTAATGATTTACGTCCTAGAGTAGCTATTGGAGTTAATATTCCATTTAGTACTCCTGGTGTATTCCAACCCAATTACCAAACTAGGGATGCCATTAAGAATAATTTAATTAATTATTTTTTAACAAATCCTGGGGAAAGAATTGAAAATCCTTTATTTGGTGCAGGTTTAAGACAATATATATTTACCCAAATAGAAACAGGAAATTTAGATTTTATAAAAGAAGATATACAAGCAAAAATTAATAGCAATTTTTCTAATATTGAAGTTGAAGAAATAGAAGTAAAAAAAAGCGTTAATGAAAATACAATACAAATAAATATAACCTATAGTATACCTAATACAGGAATAAATGATACTTTAGAATTAAACTTTGCATAATGGCATTATTAAATAAAGACATATCATACATTAATAAAGACTTTAATGATATTAGGGCTCAACTTATTAATTTTTCACAAACCTATTTCCCTAATACCTATACAGATTTTAGCCCAGCATCTCCTGGTATGATGTTTATTGAACAGGCATCCTATGTAAGTGATGTTTTATCTTTTTATTTAGATAATCAAATTCAAGAAACTTATTTACAATACGCAAGACAATTTGATAATTTATATGATCTTGCTTATATGTTTAGTTATAAACCTAAATCAACAGGTTTAGCTTATGTAGATGTAGACTTTTACCAACAAGTACCATCTATAGTAAATGGTGTAAGTATAGTACCAGATTATAATTATAGCATCATTGTAAATGAAAATACATCAATTTCAACTCAAAATGGAAATTCATTTATAATAGATTCATTAATTGATTTTTCAATTTCTTCTTCAAGTGACCCAACAGAAGTATCTGTATCTCAAATAGCAGATGGAGAACCTACTTATTATTTGTTAAAAAAGACAAGAAAGGCAGCATCTGGAGTAATACAAACCCAAGAATTTACAATAGGTGCTTATAAGCAGTTTCCTACTTTAGAAATAAATGCTAGTAATATAGGTGGAATAATAGATATTTTTGACAGTGATGGTAACCAATATTATGAAGTAGATTATTTAGGTCAAGATTTAATATATGATCCTATTCAAAACACTAATATTAATGATCCTAATACATACCAAGATGGAGATGCACCTTATATTCTAAGAACTAAATCAACAAATAATAGATTTGTTACAAGGTTTTTAGATGCAAATACACTTCAAATACAATTTGGATCGGGTAATGCCTTACAAATAGATGAACAAATAACACCTAACCCTGATAATGTTGGGTTAGGATTACCTTTTGGTCAAAGTAAATTAACAACCGCATTTTCACCAACTAATTTTGTTTTCACAAATACTTATGGAACTGCACCAAGTAATACAACATTAACAGTTAGATATCTAACTGGAGGAGGAACTAGTGCTAATGTAAACGCAAATTCAGTAAATATTTTAAATGTAAATAATAGTGCTTTTAAAAATTCTAATTTAAGTAATACAACTATAGCACAATATATATTTAATTCATTAGCAGTAAATAACCCTACAGCTGCATCAGGTGGAGGAGATGGGGATACAATAGAGGAAATAAGACAAAATTCGTTAGCTAAGTATAATACACAACAAAGAAATGTTACCGCTGATGATTATTTAGTTAGAGCTTTAAGTATGCCTTCAAAATTTGGTGATTTAGCAAAAGCTTATACTACAAAACCTAGCACAAAAGACCCAGACACAATTTTAGATTTATATGTATTGGCTAATAATATAGATGGAAATTTAGTAAATCCCTCAGATACTATTAAAACAAATTTAAAAACTTATCTTAATCAATATAGAATGATAGGAGATACTGTTAATATTAAAGACGCTTTCGTTATTAATATAGCTGTTAATTTTGAAATAGTTGTTTTACCTAATTTTAACAATAACGATGTTTTAGCTAGATGTATAACATCATTACAAGATTATTTTAACATAAATAAATGGCAAATAAATCAACCAATAATATTAAGTGAAATAAGTGTAACATTAGATAATATTTCTGGTGTTCAAACAGTACAAAATTTATCAATATCTAATAAAGCGGGCACTAATAGTGGGTATTCACAATATGCCTACGATATTTTAGGTGCAACACAAAATGGTATTATCTATCCTTCTTTAGACCCTAGTATATTTGAAGTAAAAAATGCAAATTCTGATATAACAGGTAGGGTTGTATCTTTAGGAACCGGAAACTTTAATTCATTAGGAGGGTATTAAAATAAAAAATTATGGCAGTATATAAACTTTTCCCATTACAAGATGCATCATTATATTCATTTTATCCTTATATGAATACAGGTATTGATGCAATGATTGAAGTAGGTAACTTAAATGTAAATATAAATCCTGTACCACAAGTATTTCGATATTTAGTTGAATTTGACCAAAATGAAATTGAAGATGTAATAGATAATAAAGTAGGAGGAACTCAATTTTCTAGCAGCCTAAAATGTTTTATAGCTAATGCCCAAGGAATTATATTTGATACAGAATTAGAAATATACCCAGTATCGGGGTCATGGAATAATGGTTCGGGTACTTATTTAGATCAACCTTTTACAACTAACGGAGTAAGTTGGAGATCAAGAACATTTTCTGGATCAGGGGGTACTACTTGGCTTATAAATAACTTTAATGAATATGCTACTGCTTCATTTTCTGGTAGTAATAATAGTGGGGGTGGAAATTGGTTTACGGGTTCATCAGACCCATATAATACAAATATTTATGTTTCTCAATCTTTTACTTTAAGATCACAAAAAGATCTTAATACGCCTGTTACTGATATAGTTAAAGTATGGTATTCTAGTTCAAGGTCAATAGGAGGGTATACTAATATAGAAAATAATGGATTTTTAGTAAAATGGGAAGATGCAATTGAATTTTCAACTACAGATGCAATCCAACCTATAATGCAATTCTACTCAGTAGATACAAACACTATTTATCCCCCACAATTAGAAATAAAATGGGATGATTCATCATTTGAAACAGGAAGTTTACCTCCAATCCAAACAACAGATTTATATGTAGCATTAGATAGTAACCCTGGAATATTTTATAGTGAAAGTATTAATAGATTTAGATTAAACGTTAGACCAGATTTTCCTACTAGAACATTTTTAACTTCTTCCCTGGATACTCAAAATCATTATTTACCTAATAATTCATTATATTCTGTAAAAGATTTAGATACAAATGAAACATTAATAGATTTTGACCCACAGTTTACTAAAATAAGTTGCGACAGTCAAAGTAATTATTTTGATATTTATATGAATGGATTACAACCAGAAAGATATTATAAAATTTTAATACAAACTACTATTAGTGGTAGTACGATAGTAAAAGATGATAATTATTACTTTAAAGTTATAAATAGATAATGGCAGAAAGATTAGATTTAGTAAAAGAAGTTTTTAATAAAGCTGAATATATTAAAACTATAGATACAAGTTTTAATGAGTTTGGTGCTATATCTATTACTGAAGAACAACAACTTCAACCTAATATCGAAGAATTCTTTGGATTATATAATTCTCTTTTTTATGATATACCCGCTTTAGGTGAAACAAATTCTCATCAATATCTGGTACGAACTAGTGGTGAATATATTAATTTTGATGAAATTAATGATGAAATTCAAGCATTGCAAGCTGAGATAGCTCAATTAAGGAGTGACTTATTAACAGCACAAATGGAAAATGCAAGGATAGAAGCATCAAAAACGGAAGATGAAGCTACTAATGAGGCATTATTGGTTTTTGAAAGAGAAATCAAAGCAGCTAATGAAAATGTAATTGAAACAAACACAACATTATCAGAAAATACTAATACTTCACAGAATATTGCAGCTGTATCAAGTGGTGGAAACACTGGTGCTTCAGCAACTTCAACAGGAGGAAGTGGTGGATCTAGTGGTGGTGGGGGATACTAAAAATAATATATGAATCAAGATAATGTAACAATAAATAGTTTAGATCCTAATACATTTGAATATCAAACATATTCAGATTCGGACTCACAATTGATAGTACAGTCTCAATTAGATACAGTATTTTCTAAAGATACTGATTATATTGAATATTATGCTTTTGATCAATCACAAAATTTAATATACCCAGGTGCTACAATACCTTTATTAGATTACGATGTAAGAGATGGTGATATATTATTAGATCCACAAAAAGATTTAATAGATACTGGTTATGATTTAGGAACATATACTATTTTATATAATTTTTATAGAAAAAGATTATCTTCTGATATAGCCCAAAAATATTTTATTTCTGATATATCATCTGATAGGACTGAAATAAGGTTAGATAGTAATATTATATCAAATGAATTAATAATTTCTTCATCTAATTCTTTTATCCAATATAGAGAAAATGCTGAATATTTTGTAGATTTTTATCTTAATTTTGGTTTAAATCAAACAGTAATAGCTAATAATTTAAAATTAGAAACAGAAGAAGGTATTGATCCTACTGTTCTAATAAAATTATATGAACCTTTACCATCTAATTTTAATGTAAAAGATGAATTATGGGTTGTTGAGGAATTATCTACTTCTCAAGCTTATGAATTAAATTTCCCCTTTGAACCTATAATAGAAGATGATTTTACTTATATATCAGGTCCAAATTATAATTTAAATATAACCCAAGAAACTTCTAAAGGAGGAGAGTCATTTTCACTTAACACTCTATTACAATCAGATGTAACAAGTTCAATTAACCAAATTCAAAATCTTTTAAATCAAAAAGAAATTGATATTAATGTTAATTATGAAAATTATGCAAATTTTATTCATTTTAGTTCCGCTAAAATACGTTTAGAAAATTTTTATTATAAAGTTGGGTTAATTGAATCTGCTAGCAATCAAATAACGGATAATTTAGATTTAATAACAAGTCAAACAGCTAATACTACTGCTTTTAGTTCTAGTAAAGCTCAATTAACAGGTCAAATTAATTCTATTATAAAAAATTTTGACGGTTACGAATCTTTTTTATACTTTAATAGCGGGTCCCAATATTCATACCCAAAACAAACATCCCAACCACCTTTTGAATTATATTCAACAGGAAGTACTGAGGTACTAGAATGGATTGGTAATGCAACAGTTGGGGAAACATATTATGGAGGCCAAGCATTATCTGCTTCAAACTATGATCAGGATAATAGAAATTGGTTATATTGGTCCATACCAGAATATTTAAGAGATGACCCTGCAAACGAAGGTTATGAATTATTTGTTGACATGGTTGCTCAATATTATGATAATGTTTGGGTTTATACAAAAGATATATCAAATAAATTTGATGCTGACAACCGTTTAGAATATGGTATTGCTAAAGATTTAGTAGCCGATGCTATTAAAGATTTTGGTGTAAAATTATATGCAAGTAATTTTAATACTGATGATTTATTTACAGCATTTTTAGGAATAACTCCATCAGGTAGTACATTTCCATTTCCTTATATGACAGGTTCAATAGGTGGCGGTGTTAATACACCTACTGGGTACGAGTACGTAGATACTGAAATATCTGCTTCAAATGATATAGTGCCATTAAATAATGTTCAAAAGCAAGTATATAAACGAATCTACCATAATATACCATATTTACTTAAAACTAAAGGTACGATAGCTGGTATAAGAGCGCTAATAACCTCTTACGGAATACCAGATACAATTTTACGAATTAGTGAATTTGGAGGTAAAGATAGAAATGAATCTCAGGATTATGATTTAAAACAAAATGTATTTAATTATGCATTTGATACTGGGGATGATGCAGATAAATATATTAGTTCATCTTTTGATGCTAATAGTGATTTTGGAAATACGTCACCTAACTCTGTTCAATTTAGATTTAAATCTGCGGGAATACCAACAGCTTCAAACAATACACCTAGTTCTGATATTAGATATTCTCAATCTTTATTTGTAGCTGGACAAACAGATTCAGCTATTGTTTTAGAATATACTGGTTCAGGTTTAGTATCTGGTTCTTATTCTGGTTCTGTTGTTAGTCCTTACGATATTTATGGTACTTTAAAATATATACCAGATACAACTGATTTTAATGTATCTGCTAGTGTTTATCTTCCTTTCTTTAATAAAGATTGGTGGTCAGTTCAAGTAAATGTAGATGAATCAACACCTATTGCTACTTTATATGCAGCAAATGAAATTAATGGAAAAATAGGATTTTCTGCTTCCAATCAAGTTACTAATTTTGATATTTCTTATTGGACAGATGCAACCAAAGCATTTTTAAATTACCCATTGAACTTTTCCCCTAGTTCTGGGGGTACATACCAACCTTTTTCTGGATCATTTCAGGAATTAAGATATTGGAATGTTGAATTAAGTGAAAGTAAATTTTTTGATTATACTGTTAACCCTTATTCTAATGAAGGTAATACAATAAATAGTACACCTGATGAATTATTTTTTAGAGCTGCTTTAGGCAGTCAATTAAGTAGAGATCGTACTACTCTAGGTTTTCCTAATAACATACCTCCAACATCTATTCATCCTAGAGTAACAGGATCAGCAGTACAAATTACACAATCATTTCAAAATGGTACTAGTGATTATTTTATTCCATTACCACTATCTAGAGATGAAAAATTATATGTAGAAAATAAAGAATTTATATATCAAGATCAAGTACCAGCAGGTATAAAAAATAGGATCACAGATAAAATATATAATGAAAATTTAATATTAGCTGAAGCACCTTATGGTTTTCAAACACCTACTTCATCTATAGCTACAATTTCAAGTACAACTAGTGATGTAATATCACCTATAGAGTCTATACAACAACAATCATTTGTTAGTCAAAGTTATACCCCAAATGTTAATTATTTAGAGGTAGCGTTTTCACCATCAAATCAAATAAATGATGATATCAATGCTCAATTAGGGTACTTTAACTTAGGAGATTATATAGGTGACCCAAGATTTATATCTTCATCCCTAGATTCATACCCCGATTTAAATAGATTAAGAGATGCATATTTTGAAAAATACATTAGAGGATATGATATAGTTGACTTTATTAGATTAATAAAATTCTTTGATAATTCATTATTTAAAATGATAAAAGATTTTACTCCTGCTAGAACAAGTTTAGCTTCTGGTGTAGTAGTAAAACAACATTTATTAGAAAGAAACAGATTAAGACCAGCTCAAGTAACATCCTCATTACATGATTATGAAGGTTTAGTAGTAAATTTACCTAAAGATTATAGTTCGGGTTCAACAGATTATCCTCAATATTCTACATCTGGTTCTTCCATTTACAAATTTAGTGGTGGAACTGGGGGCTCATTTGAAAATTACAATAGTATAACAACATACCAATCAGGTTCTAAAGGTTTAGGACCAGATAATAGATTTTTCCTAACACAAAGTTGGAGTGAATCTTTTGATTATGGGGCAATAGATAGATCTGTAATTAATAGTTTATTATTTAATCAAAGTAGTTCACAATTTATTAGTGCTTCCTATAAAGGAATTAGATATGGTCAAACACATAATGACCAATCAGAATTTTATAATGGTATATTTAGTGGTTCCTTTATTGAAGTAACAGATCAAGTTTTAAACCCTGATTGTGGGCCTTATTTAAAAGTAACAGATCAGGGAGCTACATATAAACCTATTTATTTTGGTTTTGATAATAATACAGATGGAGCTGTTACACCAGATACTTTTATAGACCCCTCAAATATACCTCCCCCAGGTTATGTTTGGGTAGGCTCTTCATTAGATAACCCAGACAATTTATATTTAAATTCAGCTGCAACAGTAAAATTTATAAAATTAGCAAATCAAGATATTAATGGTCTTGAAATAGGAGAATATCTATCTCAAGGGTCATCTATTTTTATAGGAAATGATGAATATCTAATAGAAGGTGTTATAAACTATGGGTCTCATGTTTTATTAAATGTAGCAAATAGAGCTTTAGATGCAAATGTAACAATTACAAATAATGGGGGGCAAGAAGATTTTACTTTAGATAATGCTACTGGTAGTTATAGTCAAAGTGGAACTAATGATCTTACATCCCAAGGATACTTTCATAATCCTGTTAATTTCTCAAATCAAAATATATATTTCTTTGGAGACCAAGAAGGAAACACATCTGCTAATAATGTTGGAATAAATCCACAAATAGATGTTTTATCGGCTTTTAATCCTGGGGATAAAAATGTAACAACACTAGATATAATTAATAATCCAACATTGTATAAGGGTTATGGGGGGTATAATATTGTAAAAACTCCAAATACTCCATTTTATTTTAGTTGTTCTATACACTACTCAGCATCAGAATTAGGATTTACTAATGTAATTACTTCATCTGGTTTATATCATGATGGTAATTCAAATCAAAGTTCAACTGTGGCATTTGATCATCAATTTGCAATGGTTTCCAGCCAGGGTGTTGTTGGTAATACAATGTCTGTATATAGACCTTCTCCTACATCCGTAGAATTACAAAATACACAATTTCTTGAAGATTTAAATGCTAATTTTTATGACATTAACCTCCCAGGAGGTTCAGCCTCATGGTATGACAATTCAATTACCGCTGTTGTAGGTAATGGGCCAATAGAATACCCACAATATGCCCCTTCTACCCCAGCTCAGGCTGCAAAACCAAATAACACAATACTTCCGGGACATCCTCAATTTAGAAACCCAGGTACAGCATCATTTGATTGGTATTTTCCAGAATTAACTTTTAACCAAACTTCTACACCAATACCAGCTTTATCTACTACTCCTATATCATTATCTGGTTCAGCTCTTTATACACCAAATGACACATTCAAATTTGATTTAAATAATGTTAATAATTACCTTTATAATGTATACCAATCTACTACAGATGGTGCTGTAGGAATGTCTTTTCAATGGTTAGCTCGCCAAATAGATTTACTTTCAGGGGGACTTGCTGGAATAGGTGGTGGTGCTCCACTTTCTCCACCAACGGGAAATATACAGTATTCACAAGTAATAGTTATGTATACTCTACAAACAACTCCAGGAACAAATATTTCTTGTAGTGTTTATGGGTTGTCTCAAGATGGTGGTTCTAACACTGGAAATAGACTTAATAACTTTCCTCAAGGTATTGGTAGTATGGGGAGTGGAACTCAATATGAAGGAGAATTTTTTAGTTATAATTCCAACACACCATCATATCCTTATACAGTTATGGATGGTTCAACAGTAAATTCAGTTAGGTGGATGACAGAAAACACCACCAAACCAGGAAATTGGCAAGTAACAGCATCATTAGGTGCTCTTGGCAGTAATACATTTTTTCAAGCACCTTTAACCCCCATGTCCACTGCTACAAATAATACAAGTCATTGGATGTTTGTTAAACCCGTTGTAATAGGTGAGGATGCTCCATCCACAACTTACCAATTTACAAACTATAAAATGGAAATCCAGATTTATTACCCATCTTCTAATGGTACTCAAATTTTAACAACAGGTGATGTAGGTCAAGGTTATAGTTTATCAAAATCCCCTAATAATTTTTACAACACCCCTCCATTTTTTGCATCTAATCAAGGAACATCAATTACTACCCCAACCGACCAACAAGTTGTATTACCTACTAATTCAAATTTAAGGGTGGGGGCAACTGTTGATATAACTCCTAGATTAATGAGATTAAGTGGTAGTGCTGATTCTATAACAGGTAATACACCAGATATTCCTCAATTAATTACTCAATCTGCTACTATTAATTATACTTTAACTCCTGGAGAAGGTACTGGTGGGGGTGGAGGAAGAGGTGGTGGTGTAGGAGGTACTACATTAACTACATTTACAGAAACCATCGATTTTTCTTCTTATAGCCCTATATTAAATATTCTTCACCCTTATCATGGGGATAATGGTGATGGAAGTATAAATTGGCCAGTTAAACCCCTTGGAAATGGTTCAACTATTATAAATGAAAATGATACGGGTTCTATTTTTTATATAGAATATAGTATGTCTAATTATTCCCACCCAATAAGTAGTTATACAACAACTTTTAACTGGAATAATAATGATAATAGTAATGTAGCTTTACCTAATAATTTAGATAGTGGTACTCAATTAATAGTATCCCACTCGGTACAAGGTAATTTTTCAGGTATTGATTTTGTAACGGCTTCTATATTTATTTCAAAAACAACTCCATCATCAACTAATGCAATAGGACAAACAGTAGCATTTCAAGATGTACTTTTAAGTGATACTATGATAAATGAGACAGGTGTAGCAACTATGTCTGGGTCTTTAGATTTAAATACTCATGATTATAAAATAGGGGATACTTTTAGAATGGGAGTAGCTGTTAATAAAAGCTTTAATTATGGTTTAGATATTACAGGATATTCTATGAGTATATATAATAGTAGTTCTCAATGGGCTCTTTATGATGATGCAAGTAGGATGTCTAATAGTAACCTTTTAAATGAAGCTAATAACTTTAAACAACCTATTAATACAACAGTGATAATACCTACTTTTATTGCTGGTGATGTTTTACCATTCCAATATGCTACTAATTGTCAACCCCTTTTAAATAATTTTGTTAATCAAAGAATAAATGGGTTTTTGATGGATATAGATTATAATTGGCAAGGTACCTCAACATATTTTTCTAGTTCATTGGCACCAGTTAATTTTATACAAATTTTATCAGGTAGTGCTGTTAGAGCATCAGTCCCAGAATCAAATTATACTATAGCTCGTTCTGTTAATCCTAGATATAATGGTTCAAAATCAACAAGCCAACAATTAAATGTTTGGAATATTGGAGATACAGGTACATTTGGTAAGCTACCAACAGTAGAATTAAGAGATGCATTTTTTGGATATTTTAATGATTTAGATGATCCATACCCAAACATAAATAATCTAACAAGAGTTAATTTAAATTATTTAATTGATGAAGAAGGTAATGCTTTACCTCCTTCACTAAACCAGTTGAGTATAGATACTTTTGAATCAGTATTTCCAGATTCTACACTAGCAAAAATCGCACCTAAATCAGGTAAAGACAATTTTAAAGTATTAGGATCACCTGCTCCAATAAGTAGACTAATGCAATATGTTACACCTATTATGTATTCACAGAATGCAGGTAATAATTATACTAATGTAATCCCATTATCCGGATCTGGGTATATCTCAAGATATGATAATGATGATGAAAGTACTCAAGTATTTTCTAGATTTAATGCTTTAGGTGAAACAGGTGTGGATACTGGAAATCCAGTGCAATCAGTTGATTTTATGTTAAATCCACCACTCCCTACTGCGCAACCAGCAATCCCAGGTAATGATTTTATTCCTTGGAACCGTGATAATACTTATGGAGCAGCAGTATATAATGATTCTTCATTATCGGGTTATAGTGTTGGAGATGATCTACCTAATGAACAAATTGTAACTGTAGATGCTTCAATTGTAACATCATTTGTAAGTGAAACAAAAGGAACAAGGGATGAATTACAATTTGAATTTCATATGTACACAGGTTCAATTAATAATGATTATACAGAGGGACCAGCATTAAATACAGAACAACCTTTTAATTTAGAAGATATAACTTGTACCGTTTATACAACAGACGGAAGAGTTAGAGATTTAGGGAGTGTATTAGATTATGGTTGGTTCCAAATGGTAAACATAGTAAACTATGAAAGAGTAAAAAGAAAAGATTTTAAAGGATTATCTTGGAGAAGAAATAGATGGCGATGGTCCTATGTTCCCGTTCCTACAGGTGGAATTAAATGTTCTGTTGATTGGGAAATGTATGAAACTTTATACGATTTAGGATTATGGAGAAGTAGTTTATACGAAATAGCAGCTTTAGAATGGAATATAAAAGCCAATAGTGGTAACCATACTATTAAAGTTGGAGATCAAATCTCTTGGAGATATAAAGGTTTCTTTAAAAATGCTAAGAGTGGTTATAGACAAGGACTATTCTTTCCACTTGACTTTGAAGGACAGTATACTTCTGTTATGGTAGAAGGTGTAGGAGCTTATGATCATTTATTATCCCAAGCGAATACAGCATCAGCACCATATTGGGTATTTACAGGTTCTTCTGGTGGGGGTTCTACTATATCATCCTCACAATTTTTAGTAATGTCATCTTCAAATATGAATGAAGCATATGGTCAATCATTTAGACAAGCTGATTTAAAATACTTCCCAGCAACTTCAGAATACTTCCCAGGAGGCATAGAACCAGCAACTACAAGATTTGATAATATTGAATATCCATTAGAATTAAAAATTAATGATGAAATTAGATTTGGTAATAATGAAAACTTTACATATAAAATTTCAGAAGTTTTTCCACCACAAAATAATAATGGAACACCTGATAGAGCAAATAGATTAAAAATTAAATTAGACAAACCAGTTGATGCTTCTATTAATAAAGATTTCTTTTTAGTAAGAAGACCAATAACAAACCCTAATTCATTGTATTTAGAACAACCATTTCCTTATAATTCATTAGCAAGTGCAAGTATTAGTACAATTATTTTTGGACCAGGTTCAAGTGGTTCATTTGCATTAACTGGTAGTGCTACTTTACCACCAGGAGGTAATGATGATGGTTCATATACTGGTTCTTTAAGTAGTTTGGAAATTGCAGATACCCCTGGTATATTGTACCCTGACTTTCCTACTGAGTATTTAGTAAAAAGTGCTTCTGTAATAGTAAATGATTTAATTTCTAAAGGAATTATAGAATCTTAATAAAAACACATATTTATGACATATAACAATATTTATATAAAAACAACATAATGGGATATTTAAACAACGCAGTAGTAACAGTTGATGCTATATTAACTACAAAAGGAAGAGAAGCATTATCTCGTAATGATGGTTCTTTTCAAATAACACAATTTGCCCTAGGGGATGATGAAATTGATTATACACTTTATAACCCAAATCATCCATCGGGATCAGCATATTATGGTGAAGCCATTGATAACATGCCTCTATTAGAAGCATTTCCAAGTGAGCTACAAATTATGAAATATAAGTTAACTACATTACCTAGAGGTACAGCTAAATTACCTGTACTAGATTTAGGATATGCAGCAATAACAATGAAACAAGGTGCTTTATTATCTATTACACCCCAAACATTAAATTATTTGGGCAACGAACAAACATTTGAAACATCAGGATATAGTGCAACTATTGGGGATGTAAGATTATTTAGTAGCTTTGTAGGACAAGGCATACAGTCTGAAGCAGCTATTGAAGCTAACCAAAATGCAACACAAACTATAGGTACTAGTGTTTCTAAAACAGTAATTGGAACCCAAATAAATATAACCGCAACAACAGTTAATACTTTATTTGGTGCTAATTCAATATTAAGAACAACATTAACAGTAACAGGATTAGATAGTGGCGCTAGATTAACAATCCCAGTAACAATAACAAAACAATCCTTAACATCATAAAAACATGGCTTTTAAAAGACTAGATCCAGAAGATTTTGTAGTAAGTTCAGATTCAGTAACTTCAACAGTATGGAGCAATAATTCCCCAGCATTAAATACTTTTTTTACCTCATCAGTACAAAGAGAAGGATCTTCAGGCCCTTATTACCTTAGTATATACCAAACAGGTTCTGAAGATGATACTGCTGCTGTTCAATTTCAAATTGCATATGGTAACAGAAATGGTGGTGGTGGTGTAAATTTTGATGCTTCTGTACCCTTTGTATCTCCAACAACAACAATATATGGTCAATATAGAACTTTAATTTTAGAAGATGAAAATTCTTCTTTTACTTGGGGTGATACTTTTACTGGTAGTGGAGATAGTGGAAATGATTTTTATGCTATAAGTGTTGAAAGAGCAAGATATAAGCAATCCCTACTTCCTGGTACTATTAATATAATTCTATCTGGAAGTAATAATGGTTCTGCAACCCAAATACAATTAACTGATAATTCAGGAATGGTAACATTACCTGAATACTATGGTACTCAAAGAGTATACCAAATGATCAGTGGTTCAGATGGTGTTGCTTACAACTCAGCTGGGGGTGGAAATGGGTTTACCCCTGCTAGTGGTTCTTATGGTTGGTTTTGTCCTGATATTTCAACAATTTTACTAAATGCAACAGCATTAAAAGATAATACTCCAAATGGAGGAGGAATAAATATAAATACATTAAGAACAGCTGATGTAAATGAAAATAACCCATCAAAATTATATGATTCTTTCCAATTATCTGGTTCTAATGACTCAGGTAATACCTTTGAATTAAATTGTCAAGAAACTATATCCTCTGATTATGTGTTTATTAGAGCTAGAAATAATGAATTTAACTATACAGAAAACCCATCATTTATATCGGGATCAACTGGTGAAGTAATTTATTCTTATTTTATTAATAATCCACAAACATTTCCAACAACAGTAGGAATGTATAATGATTCAAATGATTTATTAGCTGTAGCTAAATTATCAAAACCAATACAAAAAGATTTTACAAAAGAAGCTCTTGTTAGAGTGAAACTAGATTTCTAAAATGAATGAGCGCTTACAAACAATTCAATGCACAGGATTTAATAATATCTCCATTTGAGGTAAATAAAGGATTTCACTTTATAGGAGGAGATATTCTAACAGGCTCTAATGTTGAAATTGATAGATATCTAGGTAGAAATGGTAACTATATCCTCTCGGGAAGTGATGTTACTGGTAATATACCAGGACAACAGATCTCAAAAGTACTTGTATATGATTCAATAAAACAATTATACTATACAAATTATTTATCTGGTAGTGGAGGATTTACTCAAGATGCAATAACATCAAGTATTTTATTAGGAGCTAATGAAACTGGAAATGTTATTTTTGGGGGTATACAACAATCTAATTTTTACAATTACGAACAAACAACTCTTTGGCCTAATAAAGATTTCCCAACATCTAGTTTAGCAACTTCTTCTGTTTCTATAGGAGTAATTTCAATCCCCTCTAAATTATGGGGAGATTATATTCAACCTGAATCCTTTTTCTTAACTGGACCTAGTGGTTCAATTAAAGATGATGGTGAAGGTAGATTATTATGGAAACATCCTAATGAACCAGCAACTGGTTACGAGTATATGGCCGGTAATATAATTTATCAACATGGTATTATAACTTTATTTGATTCGATAACAATAGGAAATGAACTAAATGCTACTTATGGTACTGCAGTTTATGGAACAGACATTTATGGTGGTGATAGAATAGAAAGAGAAGGATTTATTAATGCTTGGATAACAAGTAGTGATGTAACTATGTCATTTTCTAGTTCATATAAATTATTTGAAACTCAATACCAATGTACTATAAATGAAAATGAATTTAATTATACATTAAACCCAAGTGCTATAACAGGAAGTCAAATTCCAACAAACTTTTCAGGTAGTAATATAGAATGGGAAAATACTGCTTCTTTTGGTACCCCATTAGGTTTTGTAACAAGTTCTTATTTCGAACCCTATATTACAACTGTAGGTCTATATGATGAAAATTATCAATTATTAGCTGTAGGTAAATTATCACAACCTTTACAATCCTCTCCTACAACTGATACTACAATTTTAGTGAATATAGATAGATAGTTTATATTTATAATAAACAACAATTAAAATGGCAAAAACAATTGGATATTCTTCAGAAGTAATAACTGGACAAGTTATAGAAGCACCCCATGTTTCTCAGTCAATAGAGGCATTTTCAGCGGCAAACCAACAAGCTTATGATATTTCAATATCTGGTTCTTTTAAAGTAACTGGATCACAATTTATAGAACCAAATACACTTTTAACCCAAAACCCTGGTTATATTTTATCTTATTGTGAAACAACGGGTCAAATATTTAAAATGTTATCTACTTCTGTTGGTGGAAGTGGGGGTGTTTATAGAACTGGATCTAATGATAATAATATAATTCCATTAAATTTTGGAAATAATAAGGCATCAGGGTCATTTTCAACAATAGCTTCTGGTAACAATAATTTTATTCAAAAAAATTCAAATTGTGTTTTTATAGGAGGTGGTGTTAATTCTTGTATATCAGCAGATTGTACTTTTATAGGTGCGGGACAATGTTTAGTTATAACTTCATCTCAGGGTTGTTCAGATACCGCTTTTAGTAATATTGTAGGTGGTATTAATAATTGTATTATTAATGGTTCTAAATCATCAATAATAGGTGGGTCTACAAACAAAATAAATACAGTTAACTATAATGCTTGTAATAACCTTATTGGAACAGCTCAATCTAGTTTTATTTCTGGTCAATATAACTTTATAGGATCTGGAATAACTAACCAAATTTCTGGTAGTAATTTTAATTGCCCACTATATTCTTCTATAGTAAATGGATTTGTTAACCATATAACAGCATCAAATTACACTACCATTGTTGGTGGTCAAAATAATAGAATCAATACTAGTGATAAATCATTTATAGGTGGAGGTGGTAATAACTGTTTAGTTAGTTCTTGTACTTCTTTTATTGGAAGTGGTTGCCTTCATGATATTGCTAGTGCTAATGGTTCTTCCATAGTAGGTGGTACTCTAAATTATATATCAAGTGTTTGTAGTTTTATAGGTGGAGGTTGTAATCATTGTATTCAAGGAAGTGGGTGTGGTGTAATTGTAGGGGGAGATTCAAATTATATATCAGGTAATAGTTGTATTTCTTTTATTGGTGGGGGAAGATTAAACACAATAGCACATACATCTGGTAGAGAAGGATCAATAATAGGTGGAGGAAGTTGCAATTGCACAACTGAATGTCATACTTCTATATTAGGTGGGTCTAGAAACCTTGTTAGTGGTAATTTTTCTACTGTAGTAGGTGGTACTCTTAACACAGCATCAGGAGCTTGTAGCTTTATAGGAGGTGGAGAATGCAATTATATAGAATGTAACCGTTCAGTTATAGTAGGTGGTCTTAGAAACCTCGCATCTAATACTAATACCTTTATTGGAGGTGGTTTTAAAAATACCGGTTCTGGGGATTATGCTATTGTTGTAGGTGGGGTTTGTCAAGTAGCTTCTGGAGATTATAGTTTTGTAGGAGGTGGAATTAGAAATACTGCTTCTGGGAATTTTAGTAATGTAGTTAGTGGTTGTGAAAACTCAGCTTGTGGTAATGTTAGTGCCATTGTTGGTGGTAGTCTTAACACAACTGTAAGCCCATGTAGTTTTATAGGAGGTGGGTCTAGAAACCTTGTTAGTAGTACTTTTTCTACTGTAGTAGGTGGTACTTTTAACACAGCATCAGGAGCATGTAGCTTTATAGGAGGTGGATGTAAAAATGACATATGTAGTGGGGAAATTTTTTCTTTTATAGGAGGCGGTTTTTGTAATATAGTAGATGGAGATTTTTCTATTATTGGAGGTGGATGTTGCAATAAAGTTATTACGCCTTGTAGTGTTATAGGAGGTGGTACCTGTAACATAATGTGCCAAACCAGTTATGGAGTTATAGCTGGAGGTTTGTGTAATTTCTTAAATTGTAATGCTGGAGGAAACGGATGTTTTAATACTATTGGAGGTGGGTGTAATAACCGAATGTGTGCTCAATCAGGCGGAGCTGGTAATACAATAGCAGGAGGAAAAAGTAACAGTATATGTGCTAATAGTGTTGGCACAATAGGAGGTGGGTGTAATAATTTAGTATGTACTTTTGCAGGAGTTGTAGCAGGAGGAGCAAATAACAAAGCACATAGTGATTATGCTACTATTGGAGGAGGAAATAATAATGAGGTTTGTGCAGCTTGTTCTTTTATAGGTGGTGGAAAAAATAATACAATCTTAGGTACTCATGGCGTGATAGCAGGAGGATTTTTAAATACAGCCTCAGCAGCATGTAGTTTTATAGGAGGTGGTTCTTGCAATGTAGTTTGTGGTAATGAAGGTTCTATATTAAATGGATTTAGAAATTATATTTGTGGTAATCAAGCATCTGTAGTAGGAGGTATATTAAACTCAGCATCTGCATATAGTAGTTTTATAGGTGGTGGTAGATGTAATGAAGTACGTGGCTCAGATTCATCTATAGTAGGAGGTATCAAAAACACAGGCTCAGGAAATTGTAGTTTTATAGGAGGTGGTTGTTTAAATGTTATAGATAGTGGAGGTTCACTTAGTAATATTGTAGGGGGACAACGCAACTTTATATCAGGTTCAGGAACATTTAATACTTCTATAGTAGGAGGTTTGCGCAACACAGCCTCAGGAGCTTGTAGTTTTATAGGTGGTGGTGAAAGAAACTTTATTACATCTTCATTAGGTACTATTGTTGGAGGATTTAATAATTGTGTATGTGGTTATGAGGGAATTCAAGGTTGTGGTAATGCAATTTTAGGAGGATCTATAAATTCAGTCATAGCAGCAACTGGTTCTATACGCGCTAATAATACTATCACAGGTGGTTCAAGTAATCAAATTTTTAGATCTGTTCATGATTCATCTATAGTAGGAGGAATTAGTAATAAAATAGAGGGTTGTGGAGTTGAATCTTCAAACGGAAATGGAAAAGCAACAAGACATTCTTTTATAGGGGGTGGTAGAAGTAATATAATAACTGACCATAATGGTAATTCTAATCAAAATGTAATAATAGGGGGATGTTTGAATAAAATAACCCAATGTAATACAGCTACTGGGGCATTTTGTGTTGGAAAAAGAAATACTATACTTAATGGTTGTAGTAATTGCATAATTGGGGCTACTTGCTCTTTTAGTAATGTAATTACAGGGGGTAGTTTTAATAAAATTTGCAAATTTGCTAATGCTTTTATAGGAGGTGGAATGCTAAACACTATATCTGGGTCAATTAATGGTAATGCGCAACAAAGTGCGACAATTGCAGGGGGTTATAGAAATAAAGTTTTAGGTGAATCATACCATTCTTTCATAGGAGGAGGTTTCTCTAATCTTATATCGGGTTCAGGAAATAGAAATACTATTTTGGGTGGTTACCAAAACAGAATTAGCATTACTTCAAAGGATAGTCAAATATTAGGAGGATGCTCTAATATTATTTGTGATGTAGCTAATGGTACTATCCTTGGTGGTTTTAATAATAGAGTTGAACATTCTAATTCTGCTATTATAGCAGCAGAACAAAAAACAACATTAGCATCAAATACTTTATATGTTTGTAATATTTGTGTGTTTGGTAATCAAAGTGTTGGTGGTACAAAATCATTTAGAATTGAACATCCTGATCCTTCTAAATCATCAACTCACGAATTAGTACATAATTCAGTTGAATCCCCAACTGAAGGTGATACAATGTATAGATTTTCTATAACAACTAAAGAAAATGAAGCGGAAATACTACTACCAGAATACTACAGGTATTTAAATAAAAATACTCAATTATGGGTTAGTGCCGATGGTCATTTTGGAAAGGCTTTTGGTATAGTAAATTTAAGTGCTACTAAAATTAAAATTACTTCTAATGAAGACGGTAAATATAATGTAATGGTAGTTGGTACAAGAAAAGATAAAAAAGCAGTAGCATCTTGGAAAGGTGCAGAAATATTAAAAAATAATTTGTAAACACAAAAAAAACGACATATATTTATAACAAATAACATTATGAATTCTAATACACCAAATTTTATCATAGCAGGGGTTATGAAAGCAGGAACAACAGCTGCTGCTTTTAACTTAAATAAACATCAAGATATTTATGTAGCAACTACTTATTGGAAAGATAAAGTTTTAAGCCACGAACAATACAACTATGCTGAACAAACAGGTTCTTGGGTAGGTTGTATGAAAAATAAAGGAAACAAAGAAATGGATTTCTTTAATAGGGATGAAAATTATGCTTTAGGTTTAAATGTTTATAAAACTTTTTTCCCACAAAAGAAAGAAGCAATAGGAGAATCTTCACCTAACTATTTTGGATTAAATGAAATTAGTAATGGGGGAGCATCATCACGTATAGCATCAGATTTACCAGAAGCTAAAGTTATTATTTTACTAAGGGATCCAATTAGTAGAGCTTACAGTCATTTTAATCATATACAAGAAAAAAACCCTACTTGGGGATCTTATGCTTACAGTAAATCATTTGATACTGTAGTAAATAATTATTCTGCAAGTAATATTTTTCAAAGAAGTTTATATAACGAAAATTTAACAACTTGGTTAACAGATATAGGTTCGGATAAAATTTATGTAGCATTACAAGAAAGTATTGCTGCTAATCCTCTTGAAGAATATAATAAAATATGTACCTTTTTGGGCGTTGAACATTTTCATGATGAACAACAATTTAATAAAATATTTGTTGGGAATTATGATGGTGAAATAGAACAGTCTACTATTAACACATTAAAACCTAGATTTGCTACGGATGTAGCAGCAATAAAAGATTTATACCCACATCTAGATTATAGTTTGTGGCACGATTATTCGTAAAAAGTTTTATTTTTAATTAGTTATATTTTATGGTACCAATTAACATAAATGCAGTTACAGTCTGTATAAATTTTTCTCATTATCTTAAACACTGTATTTCTAACAAAAGATTTTTTAAAAGATGGGTTATTGTAACCCATGAAGATGATACTGATACTATCGAACTTTGTAAAAAACATAATTTAGAATATATTTTATCAAAAACTATATACAATAGAGTATTTAATAAAGGATCTGCGGTTAATGAAGGATTTGACTATTTAGGTAAAGATGAAGAATGGTATTGTCACATCGATGCAGACGTATTATTACAAGATAATTTTCCATCAACCTTTAATTCAACGCATATTAATGGGAAACTTAGACATACATATTTAGAACGTATTTTACCACATAAACATGAATTAGGTACCCTACCCGACGCCCTTTATTTATATACAATGGGTAGAATTAATCTTAATGGGGATGAAAACCTTAATGAAATAGATTTTAAAGAAGTATTTAAAATGGAGAATAAAATAGTACAACAATGGTTAGGTTGGGGTTATTTCCAATTATTTAATTTAAAGGCTTTAAAGAAAGTATATGAAAATCTTTATCAAATTTACCCAACAATGTCAAATAATGCTGGAACTGATGATTATGTTTTTAAACAACTATTTTACCAAGTAATTTCATTAAATACACACTGCATCCACTTATCCCCAGAAAAAATACATTGGGATGGAATTGGATAATACGTATAATCACAAAAATACACATATGAGTTGGACCTATAAAACACACAAAATAGGGGACATCACTCAATTTCCAGAAAATACATTCGGTTTCGTTTATATAGTTACACACAAAC
>JAAHTG010000957.1_pt1 | contig 22050 bp, 48 predicted proteins | sample 6116081 | NCBI WGS metagenome assembly JAAHTG01 (sample SAMN13939989, study PRJNA603662) | sponge metagenome | isolation source: marine sponge | host: Mycale hentscheli | place: New Zealand | collected 2005 | reverse complement strand
CGTGTTACGCCCAGAACAACCCAAAGTGGAACTGCAAGAAGTGGGAAAAGAAGTCAAAGTTAAAGACGAGGCGAAAGAAAAAATAGTAGAAACACTTGAGAAAGATTTAGCAAGAGAAGAAGCTAGTGAGTTTAAAAGTGAAGAGGTTGTTAAAGACTTAAAAGAAAAACTAGCAGGTTACAAGACACAAGCTCCTAAAACAATAAAACCTACTCAAAAAACTAAAGCCAAGTCTAAAGCAAAACCAAAAACAGAGTTGCAAGAATTAGCTCAACAACTAAGAAGAGATTCTAAGGTAAGTGAAAGAGCACTAGATTTAAATAAAGAAACTATTACTAAGATTGATGAAATACTAAAGGACTTAGAAAAAGAATATAAAGAGTTGGGACTACCTAAGCAAAAGTATACGCCAGCTCAAGTCAGAAGAATAATAAAAAGTTCTGTTGATACTAAGCTCACTCAAGATAGTATAGATAAAATATTAGAAGGTGTTAATGAAATATTAGATCCTATAATTAGAAAAGATAATATTAGTTACTTAAAAAATACGCTATATTCCCCTAAAAAACTTCCTGAAATAAGTGTTGAATCTAGAAAAAATCTTAAGGAAATAAGAGATGACTTAAAACTAAAAGACTTAAAAAACAAAACTACTGAAGAATTAAAAGCACTTAGCGAGGTAGTTACAGAAATAATATCCAAAGGCACAGCAAGTCAAAAAACTATTCAGCGTCAATTAGATATAACAAAATACAAGAAACAAGCAGATGTTTCTAAAGACCTTTATAAAAAAGAAGACTTTAAAGAGATAAGTACTATAGAAGAGTTAGGTGAATTCTTTAATGACAATCCAAATGGGTTCGTATTACTCAATGACACTTACGAAGTCACTAAAGGTAACTATGATAAATTTTTAAAAGACAACCCTTTCTTACCTATCGAAGGTACTAAAGCTTACACTACGATTGACCTAAATCAAGTTAAGAAGGATTATGTAAGAAACCCTATAAGAGTGTTAAAAGGTAAGATAAATCCAGCAAATCAAATAGCTACGGTAGAAAACTTAATGAAGAGTTTGTGGAGAGGCGCACCTGAAGTTAGAAAAATATTACAGCCTGTTGTAAAACAAATTAAAAATGCTTACACTAATAATCAAGTGGCTAGAGAAAAGTACACCAATATTTATTATGATTATTTGTCTGATGTATTTGGTAGTAAAAGAAAAGGAGTCAAAGAACTATCAAAAACCGTAGATGGATTACTTAACCCTACTTCAAAAACGGTAAGTAAAAGAGGAACTACAGTTAATAATGGTCAAGTAGGTAGATATGTAGCAATCCAAAACCTATATAAGAAAAGAGCTAATCAAATGAGAGAAGATGCTCAAGAATTAGAAGGTACAGCTAAAGATAATTTACTTAAAAAAGCTGATCAATTTGATAGAATATTAGAAAGATCTGGTGTGAATGAAAAGGAGTTTGATAAGTATATAGAAGCCAATCCTAAAATAAAAGAGTTTGGAGATAACCTTTATAAAGTCTTTGCTGAAATGGCCCCTGACTTCGCACCTACCTATGAAAAGGCTACTAATATGATATTTGAAGAAGAATTATATGTGCCAGATAATAAAGCAGGTAAAGTAGATGAAACCGGTATAGTTGGTGCTACTGAAAGATTAAAAAACCTAGATAAAGGTGGTGACTTTATAGCAAGAAGTGCTCTTTCAGACAGGATGAAAGACAGAACTGATAACGCAGATCCAATTGACCTATATTTAGACGCCACTAATATGTTTGTATCTTATGTCAGAAGCATGAGTCACGCAAAAGAAATGATGCCAATTGCTGAAAACATTAACGAGGTGTTTAACAAACCAAATATAGGAGCTATATACCAGAAACTAGGAAAGGCTAAGTTTGAATCTTTAATGGAAGCTTTAGATAGCCAAATTAATTTAAATGCAGACCCTGTTAAGTCTTTAGATAAAATTATTCTGGAATTCAACAGGCTTGGAATAATAACTAACCTAGCTTTATCTGTAAAGAATATTCCGAAACAGGCTGTTTCTTTTATGAACTACTCTATAGCTGGATATAAAGATGGTATTAATCCTGTTGATTGGGCCCTTGGATTTCCAAAAATGTTATCTACAAAAAATGGTAGAGAAATTGCAGTTAGAATATTACAAAGTCCTTATCTTAAAGAAAGAATTAAAAAGACTCAAGTAGATCCTTTATTAAGCAAGGCTATTGATGGGCTAGATAAAAACTCTACATACAATACAATTACAAATACGTTACAAAAAATAGCTATGTCTCCAGTAATGATGGGTGATGCTATTGGGGTAGTTAGTGGAGGTGTTCCTTTTGCAGTAGCCGTTCATAAGCAGAAGATGAGTGAAGGAATGAGTTTTGAAGATGCTTGGGACTATACTTATAAAAGATTTGTAGAAGAATCTAATGAGTCTCAGCAGACATCAGCTGACTACGCTTTAGGAAAAGTAGCAAGAAGTAAATTAGGTAAATTATTTATCACTTATAAAACAGCTCAAACTTCAGCCATGAATAAAGCTTTAGGAGCTTATGAAGATGTTAGAGATTGGAAAAACTTAAATAATAAGCAAAAGAAACAAACAGTAGCTGATGCTATATTCTTTAGTGTAATCTGGTCTATACCATTCTTAGCTGTTGGCAACGGAGCTATAAATGCCTTTATTAATGATGAAGATGATGATGTTAAAGAAAGAAAATCCGTAGAATTACTTTTAGACGCAATAAACTCAAACCTACAAGGATTAGGTGTTCCCGGTTTTGTTGCTAATACAATCTACAATATAGTAACAGAAAAACCAGATGATTTTAGTGATGTTTCTATAACTACTTTTTGGGCAAATATTATAAAATCTTTAGGTTATGCCAGTGAAAATGTTTTTGAAGAAAAGAATCCATTTGATTTTGATAACTATACTGATTCGGAAAAGAAAAATATAATAAAAGTTCTAGGATTTAAAAACGCTAATGATCTTTATAAAAACTTTAATGATGGTCAAAAGAGCGTGTATGACGCAATAATGAATTATCAAGAAGGAAAGGTATACCCAAATAGACTTAGAGATTATATACTAGATGTAGATCCTGATTATGAGGAAGTTGATGTGCCTATGAGAAGTGGTTATAAATCAAGAGGTAGTAGTGGTGATAAAAGAAGAAATAGTGGTGGTAAAAGAAGCAGCAGTAGTTACAAAAGAAGGAGTAATTAGAAATGACTTTCAGCGTGGCATCTGGAACATAATACCTCACACTTATTTATTTCTTTTTTAATCTTTTCAATAGACATTCCTCTTTGCACCCCATTACTAATTTCAAATGACTTATTGTTTTCGTGATGATGAAATTGTAACGCTTGAACCTTAAATGATGGGTGAGTCTCCTTAGAATATCCACATTTTTTACAACTTAACTTAGACTTATAGTCAGCTACCCAATCCCGATTAAAGTACCTCCTGTGCTTCTTAGTACTCATAAAACAATGCTTACACTTCCTCCTCTTATAACTCTTACCCTTCTTCACACCAGCAGAGTAGAAGTATTCCTCAGGGTATACCTGGTTACATACCACACACTCTTTGTTGTTCACACTCATACTTTAATAGAGGAACTTATTTCTTTTAGCTTTTCAATTAGAGAGTCGATGTTGCCTTGAGCAGTGTTGTACTCCTCATCCATCAAAGATTCGTAGATGTCATCAGTTAATTCGTTAATCTCCTTCATGACAAAATTGACATGATTTACTTTATGGAAATGAACGCCTAACTTCTTCATACTAAATCTTAACTAAAGAATCTACATTTACCTTAAATAACTTTTCACTTGCTTCTTCATTGTAAGAAACTAATGCATAAGTAGGTGTAAGGCTTTTAATATAGACTCTTTTACCATTGTGAGTTAATCTTCGTTTCATTAGGTCATAGTCAATACCTTCCTCAAATGTAAGAAAATTTTTGTATCCTTCCATTAATTTTGCTTTAAATAAACATCAATTTCACTTTGAGATAAGTCCTCCCACTTGTAAATAGGATAGGAACCGTAGTCATCCTCATTGGTGGAGTAGGGCTCTGTCTTAGATCCCAATTGAGTTTTAATTGGTTTATATTTCTCTGGATCCCATTTAGTAAAAAACATTCTTACTGTGTTAACAGGCAAGTGTAACTTCCTTGCAACAGCAGTTATAGTTAACCCCGACTGAGTTAGTAGTATTATATTCTTACGGTGATCTTCTGTTAATTTTATTCTCGTTCGTCTCTTGTCTATCATACTATTTCTCTTATTCTCGTTTCTTCTAGTGTGACTTTTCGATTATCTAATATTAAATCCAAGTACCTGTCTGAACTTATTACCTTATAATCATCCACAATATAATCAAATTCTTTAGACATACTTGCTTTTTCGAAATAAATTTCCAAATAAAATACTTCTCCTCGTTTATTAAACACATGACCTAAACTGATATCTTCCTCAATGTTGTTGTTAATCCTTTCCATTACATATATTATATCATCCCAAGCCACGTGTGTTTCGTGGTCCGCTTCAATGTTATCAATGAAGTCAAATGTTATCATTATATGTTTAGGATCCTTGGCCGTTGTATACTTCTGTATTGCATCCATGTTGTTCTAGTTCTTGTAAACGATATTCCTGTAACCTTGATAATTTACCCTTCGGAGTCTTCACTTCTGAAAACAAAACATCCGACCCTGGTGGTATAGCTATCAAATCAGGAATACCGTTCTTGTTAGTTTTTATTAATTTAATTACGTAGAAGCCCTGGCTTTCTAACTCTTTAATTCTCTTTGCTTGTATCTGTTGTTCTGTCATTAACTATTGTCACTTTTTAATTTATCTTTTAATCTTCTAGCTTCTTTAACATCTATTTGAACATGCCTAGTTAGTTTGGTGCCTGGATTACTATTTGCCCAGAGAGTGTGAGCCTCTTCCATTTCTTTAACAACTGTATCTCGTGCTTCCGTTAGTGACTTATTCTTTTCCGTTAGTGACTTGTTCTTTGATCTGAGTTGTTTAATACTTTTTCTCTGACTTTCCACCATTTTTTTGATATCATTAAAGTCGTAAATTATTGATTCCTTTTGATCGTCAAACTCCTTTTGTTTTTTTTGAGCCTCATCTCTAAATGTTTTTTGAATCTTATCAACTTCATTTCTTCTTAAGTGTAATTCTTCTAATAATGAAGAGTACTTATATTGCAGTTCTAATACGAACTCGGTGTCTATTTTAAATTTACTTTTATTCATTTTATTTTATTTTATTTTATTTTATTTTTTCCACTTGTTACGACCAACCAGCATACCAATGATACCATAGTTGGCTATGTCTATAAATGTATCTTCTTGGCTTTCACCAGGAACATAGTTCTTACCACTGACTACTAAGTTTCTTAACCTACTTATTTTATCAGTTAGTCTTATTGCTAATCCAGTTAGCGAAAACTTTTTATCATTATCATTCTTAAGATCACCACCCAATGTGATGTTACTCAAGCCATAATCCATTTGCTTTCTCGCAAACAACTCATACATCTCTTGCTGTATGTTTTTAAATTCCTGAGATAATTCAGGGTACTCTCGTTCAAATGTTTCTATATCTGTCATGTTTTTAAAATCTATATGTTATACCTACTGTCAAGAATAAACTACCCGATGCTATTGCAAAGGTGTTAGGGTTGATTCCTAACTGTTGACTATTCCAAACCATACTTGTTGTTCCTGCGGTCATTAAACTTAGACCACCTATTATTGCCATCTTTTTCATTTTGTTTTGTTTTTATAACTTAAATAAGCTCCTTCAATATTAAATCCTGTACCACACTTAGAGTAATCTCCCTTGAAATAGTTAATGTATTCTTCCCTTGGTATGCAGTACCAATTATTATTATAAGGGTTGAAATGATACACTAAGTTAAACTGTTCCATAATCCTTTTTAAAATGTCTTAGTGTGTAATCCTTCTTGTTATTAACTGCTTTATATATCTTATTCTCAATACCATTCTTTGAAAACACCCAGTATATTTTATTATGCATCCTCTCCTTAGTAGTCATACGATCACGACTCTGCCAATAACTAGTAGCACTAAAATCAATGTTGTAATATACTAAATACTTTGCCTTCCTCAACGATATCCCTTCTCGACCACTAACAATTTGTAAGGCAATACTCTTTCGACTGTTGTTAAACTCATCTAAATCTGTAGTAATATCATCACCATACACCTCCTTCAAAGCTTTTAACTCAGCCGTGAACTTATAAAATATACCTATCTTCTCATACTTAAACCTATTCTTAATAAACTTAGCCTTACTATAATCCAAAACCACACTTTTCTTTGACTCAAATATAACAGTGCCCGAAGATATCTGATGTAACTTCTGCATTAACTTAACACCTGTATCAGCTAACACCACCTCATCAGAACCTTGTAACACCTTATCCTTTTGTAATCTATTACACAAGTCATAAGTTCTATCCTCCATATCTACATGCAATATCTCCTCATCAATAACAGACTTGAAACCCGCTTGCTGCTGTGTGAATGCTATAGTATAAGGTTTCATCGCTTCAATCACCCTGTTCTTATCAGCATCTGAGTAATCAGTAGCTACCTTAAATCCATAATGAATCTGCTTCTTCTTGACATAATCATTAGCCCAACCATAAAAGTTTTTATACTCACTGAATGGATTGCCTACACACCCATACACCTGGTGGTACATCTGTGAGAAACTCTCTGGGGTAGGGGTACCAGACATTAGTATTAATTTAGACTTCCAATTTTTTAAATCAGCCCTCAATCTCTTGGCCCTCGAAGATGGCTTAGGAAAAGCACCCAGCGAATGAGACTCATCAGCAATGATAACATCAGGACAAAACCCTAAGTTAATTTTATGTGAGCTCTCGTAATTAATAACCTGTAGCTCAAACGATGGATTTAACATCTTATAGTCATGCTCAATACTAGATATAGCTTTCTTCTTAGTTAAAAATAAAACCCTCTTAGCGCCAACAACATCACACACACCTAATGAGGTAAGTGTTTTCCCTGTTCTAACCTCCATCGATAAATAAAGTAGGCCGTATTTTTTTAGTATCACTGAGCCACTGCCAATGATATCAAGTTGATAATCTCTAAATTCCATTTTATTCTTTTTGTTGGTCTCGCTTCATTGCCTTTAATAAAGCTTGACATTTCTCGTACTCTTCTTCTTCTTCGTAATGTTCTATTAATAACTCATATATACCTTCATTGAAACTTGGATAACCCTCCGAAGGATCAAATAGAAACATAGGTATAGCATTCTCATCCTCTAATATGTCCTCTATGTTTTTCTTTTTAACCAATATCTGATAAGTGTTCTCTATTATTTCTGTTAAGTGATCGTAAAAAAACTGCTCTTCTAATCCCATAGTTTAGATTGACTTATTGGTTCCTTAAATAATAAATAAACACCTGCCATGTCTCTACCTTGTTCAGCTTCACCACCGGTTAAATGCTTACAAGCTATCCTCATCCACTTGTTCCACTTGCTGTGAGATAACTTACTATAGTCAGGGTTCTGTAATGTAAATTCTATCCTCACTGAGTTACTATTTATCTTTTGATCAAACGGAAACAATGTTTTATTTTCATGTATAAAGGTAACGAATTCTCTACTAGTGGATGCTTCAAACTTTCTGTTCTTTAAATTCTTAAATGGAGCAGATATCAACCCCTTAGATAAATAAAGTTGCAAGCATTTAATCATGTAGTTATCAAACGCACACCACTCATCCTCATTCCATTGCGAAAAAAATAATTTACCAAAATCATCTTGAGGTGTAAACGCTTTAGAGTAATGAGCATAAAACTCCAACTCCCACTTACGTCTCTCATAAGAATTACCACTACCCTGTATCGCATAGTTTGTAGTGATCACCACCTTAGGTGAACTTTCAAACGGTATTTTAATAGCATCTTTGTTTTTCTTTTCTAACGTAATACCCTCAGTAATAATACTGAACAACCTCTCAAATTCAAAACCTTTTCTCACATCATCAAACGTAAGTATCTGCGTGTCTACAGAAACCAACTGATAAGCAAAGGATCTTTCAAAGAAAAAAGACTTACCATCTATAGTGACATTCTTCTTTAACTGAGAAACCCCTTGTACAAATAATCCCTTACCAGTTCCACCTTCAGGTTCCTCAGAATCATTCTCATCGTGTATGATAATAGCCGGACAATACCCTGCGTTCTTATGTCCCTGCAATAAAAAACCTATCGTGCTTTCCACAGAATCTTTTCTAGTATTATCACCCTCGCTTATATTGGATATGAACTTAGAGTAATCACAATCAGTGTCATCACAATATTCAAAGTCTCTATCAATTACCTGGTCTTTCCATACAAAACCATTTAACGTATCGTACTCTATCTTTTCTATTTTTTTTTCAGTAATCTTAAGAGCTACATTTCTAAAGTATAAATAAGACTCAGCCTCATTATCCTCCATGAAGTATATCTTTTTATAAGAAAGTAATGATAAGAAGTCATCCTTAAAATACTTAGTTCTTTCAGCAAAGTGATTATAAATAGACAGATCTTCTAAAGACTCTAAGTAGTTTAGTATATAATCCTTGATTAAATCATCTGTAGTATTGTCTATGATGTTCGACTTTATTACAATAAATATGTAGTTGTTACTGCCATCAGGTGTGTACTTATAAAAACCATGTGTCTCCAGAAACTGCTTAAATTTATATGGTATTATAGTAACCTTACCCTTTTCAGATTTCACCCAAAAGTCCGAGCTCTCTGAGTTCTCTTCCTCTTTTCTGATCACTTGATCTATCGTATCGCCCTCGTACCCTTGGTTCTTGAGTAGAGAGCGAATTTCTTTTTTTGGCACACCTGTTTTTAGTTTAGTCTTGACCTGATCAATTGCTTCTGTATCCTCAAAAAACCTGGTGTTGTAGTTAGATGCATTAGCATAAGCACTACTTATAGTAGTATTCATTTCATTAAAAGAAAACCCATCCGTCACATACTCACCCATGACATAAGAAGCAAAACTTTTATCAATACCAAAATCATTTAATGCTGAGGCTAGTATATATATATTGTTGTTTCGTTGCCCTTCCACCATACCGTACTTGTTCTCCCACCACTTCTTCAACCTATCTACTATTACATCCTGCTTTGTAAGAACCAATGTAGGTGTGTGTGACTGGTAATCATGCTGTTCGTGGTTAACCACTTCCATACTTTCATACAAAGCACTATCTTGGTTAACATAAATCTTACTGTCGTAACTCTCGTAACATACCCTTGAAATATTCTTACAAGCAATATCAAACTCTTTACAGTTGTAGTAATCCTGCAAGGACATAAAGTACTTTACATGGTTTTCAATATCTGCAGGGATCTTAACGAGTACCTTTAAACCGTTACCACTAGGAGATATAAACACACTATGAGTGTGAACATCATTCTTTAACTCTTCCTTCTTATTAAGAAGTTCTTTCTTTGTTTCAAACCCATCAAAGTCTAAACATATAATACCACTATGTACAAGTATGGACTTGTCTTTTCTTTCGCTAAACTCTCCACTAAAACATATAGCCGGAAGTAGTTGCTTAATCTTGTTTCTTTCTTCTTTGTCTTTCTCGTTTCTTATTTTTTCTATTAGTTCCTTTGACTTACCATCTTTTATTCTCCTTAAGATGAAACCTATATCTCTATAGAAAGGAACAGATGTGTCTTTGACACTCTTAAATATTGTCACTTTCATTCGCTCTTGATTTAAAATAAGAGAGGTGTATGAACCGCACATATATCGGTGTGGACTTCACAGTAGCCACCACCTCTCTTTGTTATTAACTAAACTTAAAATGGTAAATCCTCAGTAGCCGGAGCCGATGCCTTCTTAGGAGCATCTTCCTTTTCTGCTACTGCAATACTACCGTCTGTCCATACTACCTTTCCATTCCCAACATAGTTTCTTTTCTTACCAGCATCCTTCTCGTCCTTAGACATGCTTTCGTAAGTTCCTACATTATTCCCGTATTTAGTGGTATCATCAACTACAGTAGTGATCTGTAAAATTTTACCGTCTCTTAGTCTTGACTTATCTACTTTAGTTAAATCAATGTAATGGTTTATTATTGAAGCCATATATTTGTTTTTGTTTTTATTGTTTATAATTGTTCTACGTGATAATATTGATTGATGTCCTCAGGAGCTCCTTGTACAAAGAAGTTCTCATAGACCTCAATCGCTTTGAATACTTTTTGTTTTCCGTATTCGAGAAATGTTTCCGAGCATTCAAATAGCCCAGTCTTGTAAGTGTTTTTTTCTACTACTATAAATACCATAGGCCTGTTAAAAAACTGACCATACAACCAAGCTTGACTGTCGTAGTTATACCTACGTGCTGAATATTTAAAGTCATCAATCTTAGTAGTGGTTTTTAAATCTATGATAGCATCAGAAGAAACAATGTCCGCCTTGCCTTTCCACAACTGACCACCTATTTCTTTAATAGCAGGTACCTCAAACTGATTACCAGCCTTGTACATCATGTCGTAAAAGTCTAGATTCATACGAACTGCCTTAGCCATATTAGATAACATCTCCACTTCCTTAGTTAGTAAAGCTTGCTTACCAAATTCCTTGTATGCTTTAGTAGTTCTAGTAGATGCATCTATTATATCAAAGTCACTTAGCTTCTGTGGTTCTAATAAGTCCGTATGGAAATATCTACCCAATAACATAGCTATCGTTGGCTTATTAATGCCACTTCTAAAATCCTTAGGGTTGTTAAGTAATGAACCAATGTCTGAGTTAGATAAATACTGTCTACCAAAGTCACCATAATAAAACTCATCTTCCCTTAGCTTTTCTATCTCTTTAGAATAAGGTTTTTGTATCTCGTCCAATATCATGTCTTAATGAATTTAGCTAGTTCATCTTGCACTACCGGATCAATCTTATACTTTTGTGATAACACCTTAATGATACCAGGCATACCCAGATCTCTATTGTCAATCATCCAAGCTATTACCTTTTTCCAGTTGTCATCTTCAATCTCTAAACTAACTAACTTAGGTTTCTTTACTACCGGAGTAGTGTCCATTAAGTCTTCACCTGCATAAACAGATAATCCTAAACCATGTAAAGCTAACGCCTTAACTGTTGATCTTTGAATAGATGTGTTGACATCAAAACTAGTAATGTTCTCTAAGTGTATTGACTTTGGTCTACCAGATGTATTCATAATAGGTAAGTAATCAATGTATTCTATACCATCAATACTAACTCCTACTTTTACCCACGCCGTTTTACCGTCGCTAAAATAGTTAATACCTTCTTCTGTTTCGTATACCGTTCTTGTTAATTTAGGATATAGTTTCTTAGCAAAAGCCCAGGCATGAGCCCAACTTAAGTAAGATAATTGTCCTTTTCTTTCTACTTTCTCTGAAACATTGACAGCAGAAAGTCTCTCAAACGCTGATTTTTTCGCTTGTGTTGCCATAATTTATATATATTTATTTGTTATTGATTTACAGGTTTCCAACTATCCACATACTTAGCTAAGTCTGGATCCTGCTTGATTTTTTTCTCGGTCTCTTTTATACCATATATTATTGTAGAGTTTGTAGTTTCAAACCCCATTGCCTTCATACATCTTACAATAGATGAAAGTCTATAGGTATTAAGTTTTGCTAAGTAATATATTAAGTATCTTGCTGAAGTGACATGATTGTCCTTCGTTTTATTAAATAGTTCGTCTGGATGCGTTCTTGTTGTCTTGCAAACATCTGCTACTATCTCGTCGAATGTATCGTAATTTAACATAATTTGATTGTATTTTATTTGATTTTCTGTAGGTGGGTAATATACCTCTGCCCACATTTCTTTCGTTCTCGTCATTTAATTTAATAATTCTTCAAAACTACTATAATTTTACTTTAATCCAAATATTTCTCTAATATTTTTTCCTAAGTCCTGATCGTTAGGTAGTTCTGTAGTTAGTCTATGTAATTCATTAATTAATTGTATGCTTCCAATAGCTATTTGCTTTTCTGAATTTGTTCCGTAGTTCAACTTTTCGTGACTTTTGTGCATGATATCGTTTATCTTTTTGTTAACTTTATCAGTTTGGCTTATAATTTCTGTCTCATAACCGTAAGTCTTTTCTTGTCTGTACTCGTTAAGTGATCTTTTTTTTGTCATAGCTTTATTTTTAAACCTTTCCTCGCTCACACCCTCATAAGGCACCCAACCCGCGATGAGTGTGAACAAGTTCTGGCACATGCAATGTAATAAATTATTCTCTTGTTTCGTTAATATTATTCACTGTATTAGTTAAGTCATACAATATTGCAAAGGTTTCGTCAATCGTTATCTTTGATGTATCTATATCTAATTCTTTCAGTAATTTTTTAAGTAATGTTATTTTTCTGGCGTATTCCATTTATTAATTATTTGCTCGTTAGTACTATCGTCTATATAATATGTGTATCCATTTAACTCAATGTATATCACGTTCTTGGATGGGATGTCTATTCGCATAACTTATCATCTTTATACTCGTCATACTTTCGGTCTTCGTCTTCATTGTTTTCTTGATCTTCAAATCTTTCTGTCAACTCTTCTATAACGTCTAACTCTTCTATCAAGTCATCACTAATATATATTTCTATAGGTTCATCTTTATATATGTACTCGTCACATAATGTGTCTAACATTCCGTCACTATACATAAATATATTTTCTTCTTCTACTATCCTTCCAACACCCTCTTCCTTTAGTACATATATCTCAAAACCATCTGCAGTTCCTGAACTGTACATCGTTAAGTCTGCACTGTCTGTATATTCGTCTGTTATTGTTATAAATCCTGCTATTTCTTTTTTCATATTCTCTTGTTTTTATTCTTCATATTCTCTTGGTTCTGTGTGTTCTCCACACTCGGTACAAATATCTGTCCATTTGATTTCTGCTCCACAACATTCTGATTCTTCCATTATAAGTGTCCTCCTTCATTTTTTGTTTCATATCTCCATTCAGATTCTGATTCAGGTTCGTTCATACAAGAATTGTAATGTGAATTAGCGTCTGAACCTACACCAAAACCAAATTCATATTTACTCTCATTAATACTTCTATCCATTTCATAGATATATGTTTGCTCATTCTCAAATAGCCATTCTTGAATGTCTTTTACATCATCAGGAACTTCTATTTCTACCTCAGCAAATTTATGGTAGACACTACGATTTTGAATTTTTACTTTCATTATACCCATATTAAATGTTCGTTATACTTTAGTAGCCATTCTCTTTTTAAGTCATTGACATAACCTCTATGTATGGCATCCATACAGATCTCTCTCCTTAATTCAGTTACTCTCTTCTCAACATATCTTCTATGTTTAAATCTTCTATTTAGTTTCATTTTTTACTCCTTTCTTTTGATGTTTGTTAGCATATTCAGTTGCACTTTCGTCCAGTAACGTAAAGTGATATTCTATATAGTTTGCGTAAAGTCTGTACCACTCTATATCTTTCTTTGATTGGTCAATGGTTTTCATAGTCATAAGTTTTAATATTCATTTGGTTAGCGTGTAGTCTAAAAAAATACTCTTTGCTAGTTATTAATTTATTCACCCACAATTTTTGTAAGTTTTCTAAAGTGTTATTTTGTTCTTTCATTTATTTATTTATTTCTTTGATTAGTAAATTCTCTGTTTCATTTAGTGACGTCAAATAATATTCAGCATAAGCCGAGTCTATTGCACCACTGTTTAAATCTTCTAGCATCCAACTTTTAATGTATTGTACATTTTCAAGTGACTGGATCGTGTTAGCCCTATCTTTGCAAGATGTAGCCATCATTAGCATTAAGCCTATTGCCGTAGCAATGCACAATTTTATAAGTAGTTTTTCTTTCATATCTCTGCATCAAATCTACATTCATCACAGTCTGGATTGTCGTCAAAGAATTCTTTTAACTGCATCCCTATCTCATAATCTGCATACTCTGACAAATCCTTTTCACTCACACCAAACTCCTTTTTTATTTTATCATTGTAGCCTGATTTTTCATTGAACATTTTATCTACCTTTTCAATAGATTGTTTGTTTATACCTTCAAGTTCTGAACATATCTCTGCATAACTATCTCTATACACTACATAATTTATGTAGTTTGATTCTCCTCCGACTGCACCAAATCTTTCGTGTGCATCGCTACCTTGAACAGCAAACATAAATTTACCATTCACATCTCCATTATAATATCTTCCCATTTTAATTTAATTTTAGTTTATTTAATTGTTTTTATGAGTGTGAACACTTTTTATTTTAGTTGGTTTTTAATTGTTGTATTGTTTTATAAATTTTACTACTGCTTTGTATGTGTGGGCAATATCGCAGTCTAATAAGGCGTGGGTAATATCCCCTACTTCGTTTTCATCTGCTCCATTATCGTAACAAGTTTCCACTACTGGCATAAGCCAATCCCAAGAGGTATGAAATTTTAATTCATTTATTGGCGTTGGGGGGTGTAAGTTTTCTGCATCATCATAATACATTGTTTTATCATCCCCTAATTCCATTCCCATAAATTCTGCTATTAGTTTATTATTCTGTGTCATAGTATATAGTTTTGTTTCATTTGGTTTTTAATTGTTTCTATTTTATCATTCTCTTTTTTAAACCAACTCTCTGTTTTTAGCAGTTGATCCATTGTGAATCCAGACAACCTTTCAGTTGAGTAATGCATCTTAGATACCTCCTTGTTGAATAGTTTTCGTGCTAAATTTTGCACGTCTTGTATAATGTTAGTCTTATTCATTTTATTTTTTATGAGTGTGAACACTTTTTATTTACATCTATTAAGTTGCCGTTCCACTCTTTACCATTTAAGAACCATTTAAAATTCTTTTGTTGTATGTTTACATTTGGCAACCCGTTTAACCTTTCTTTTGTGGTGTTAGAAAACCATCCGCAATTAGTTATTGAAAGAGTTTTTTCTGGATCATTATATTTATAAGCTATTGCGTTGTTATGTAGTTTTAAAATAGTTACGTTTGGTAACACTTCAACCGACATATTTTGTCTTTTAAAGGTCTTTGAATTCATAAACGCATTTATTGAATCATTAGTGATTTGTCTCATTTTAGTTGGTTTTTAATTAGTACCTCTTTTTTAAATCTAGACTCTAGATCAAGCAGTTGATTAAAAGTAAATCCCGTTAATCTATCCGTGGCGTAGTGCATGCGGGCTACCTCTTTATTAAATAGCTTATTAGCTAAATTTTGCACGTCTTGTATAATATTAGTTTTATTCATTTTATTAATTTTTTTAAATTTTCTATTAATTCGTCTAGAATTTCGCCATCAGATAAATAGTCTGGACTTTCACTATCTTGTGAATGCTTGCAACTACTAGCGAATTCAATTATTTTTTTTATTTCTTTTTTCATAATTTTATTTTTTACTTTGTTTAACTTAATTCTAATTCGTTGCAAATCTCTAAGCCGTACCAGTAAACTAAATGATTTACTAATTTTTCTGCATTGTCAAAGGTTGTTTGCAATTCTCCGAAATGCTCTAATTCAAATTCTTGACAAATTCCAATCGCCTCAAAAGTGTTTAAATCGTGTTTTTTTAGCCATTGTTCCGCCTGATAATATCCGATTATGTAATAATCTTCATTAAATGCGTGGAAGTGTATTTCTTCGCTTGAATCTAAATATTTTAAAGTGTCGTTTAAATGTTCGGTTAATTCGGTTTTAATTGATTGTTTCATAATTTTCAGTCTCATTTCTTTTTATTTATTAGTTAGTTTCTTAATACACTACAATGATATAAATTAAATATTAATTAAACAAGTATTAAAGCATTTTTATTTAGTATTAAAGCAAATTTAAAACATTATTTCGCCCCGATAGGTTTACACACAATAATATTTTGTAATGTTCACAGACTCAGCAATTTAAATTTACCGTGTTACCGTTTAATAATATAATGGTTCGAGAATGGCGGGAGGGTTCAACGCCTTGGGGGAAGGTGTGCGAATGTTTAAACAATTCCAACGAGAAAAGCAAATAATAAATGTTAAAAGATCACAAGTAAATAGGAAAAGTATGTAAGCACTGCAACAAGACCACGCAACAATAAAAGCCAAAAACATTTGACAAAGTACACCAGAACAGACACCCCCCCACGTTTTTTTTAGGCACTTTTCCTACAGGAACACACACGTGACACAGGCATATAACCCACTCCCTCTAATTATCTAATATTATTTTTTGGTCTACTACTATTATTATTATATTTGGGTATGGAAGTACATGTTCAGAGTTTACTAAAGATTGGTGTTGTGGTTGGTGTAGAATATTTCGCACCTATAAAAGGTTATGATTATTACGAGTTCAATATGTACTTTCTATTTTTCCGCATCACAGCTAAGTGGAAATAAATATGTATATTTGTTGTATGAATAACAGGGATTACACAATTAAAAACGGAAGGCTAATTAACAATGCTCCTAATTCAGAGATGGGTATTGTAAAAGCTGCTAGACTAAAGAAGATGATGAATAGAGCTGAGAAGGTTCGAATGATCGCTGAAGGTAATGAGCTAGCTAAGGCCAACATAAACTTATTTAAAAAACTGTAGAGTTTTCTTTCTCCATTATTTCTCGTTCTCTTGATGGATAAAAGGGGTGTTACTGACAAGGTAGCACCTTTTTTTTTGGTGTTAATCGTAACATGAAACCAACATAATAGTAACATAATTGCGTCAAAACGTAACATATTTCATGTTGATTTTGGTGTTTTAGAGGTTTTGTAAAAATATATGAACAAGAGTTGAAGTTAAAATAATGTTAAATTGATTTTGAGAAGTGATGTGAAAAGCGTTTTTAAACGTTTTAAAACGGATAAATCGGCTAAATTATGTTGGTTTTGGGGTGTTTATGTTGGTTTTATGTTGGTTTTTATTTAAACTAACATGTTAAGTAACCTGCTATAACTACTTGATTAGTAGATAGTTAAACTATAGTCTATGTTAATATGTTGGTTTTTAGGGGGGGTAAGGAGAAAAAAAAATAAAAAAAGAAATAGTAAAATAAAAAAAAAGAAAGTATAGGGAAAAAAGTAACATAGTAACATGGATTAGTATTTGTGACATAAAATTTGCAGGTGAAAGGTTTTTGTATATATTTGTTTGACTTTAATAAAATTTAGTGAAATGATAGTAAAAGAGATAAGCTTCGATGACGAGGCTAGAGAAAAATTAATTAGTGGCGTAAATAAAATTGCCAATGCTGTAAAGAGTACTTTAGGAGCTCGTGGTCAAACAGTATTAATAGAATCAGAAAATCATATAGGTGGTGTAACTATTACTAAGGATGGTGTAACCGTTGCTAAGAGTATTGCTCTAATGGATCCCACGGAAGACTTAGCGGTAAGGATAATTAGGGAAGCTGCTGAAAAGACAGCTAATGAAGCTGGCGATGGAACTACCACTGCTATTGTATTGACACAAGCGATTATTGATGCAGCAGCAGAAAGGATTAAGAAAGAGATGAACCTAACGGATATTATTAGAACGATGCAAGAATCGACTGATACTATTTTAAAGGCTTTGGACAAGAAGAAGAAAAAGATTACTTCTAAGAAGTTAATTGATGTTGCTTCGATTTCTGCTAACAACGATAAAGAGATTGGGAATATTATTGCAAGTGCTTACGATAAGGTAGGTATGAACGGTGTAGTTACTGTAGAGAATTCCAATGGTAGTGATACCTGGTTTTCTACTAGTGAAGGAATGAGGATTCGAAGAGGGTATATGTCAAGGTATTTTATAACGGATCAGAAAACTGAAGAATGTATTTTGGAAAACCCGTATGTACTAGTACTGAATTCAACAGTAGAGAACATGAGTTCTATTGAGCATGTACTAGCAGAAGTATTGCAGAACGGTAAGTCGCTTTTGATTATTGGTGATGTCGATGCCAAAGTGATGAACACACTGAATCTTAACAAGGTTAGAAATGGACTAAAGGTTTGTGTGATTCAGCCACCAGAGTTTGGTTGGAAAAAAGACCAGCTTATGCAAGATGTTGCTATCGCTACAGGAGCTACGTATTTTAGTGAGGATACCGGTGATAATTTTCAGCTGGTGAGAATGCAAGACCTAGGATCCGCCCGAAAGGTTATTGTCGATAATGCCAACACCATCATCGTAAGAAAAGAAGACACTCAAGTAGATCAAGACCTAGAAAGTCACATTACTAAATTGTGGGATGTTCACGAAAGTAGTAAAGACCAAGAGTTTATTAAGAAACGTATTGCCATGATCTCTGGAAAGATTGGAGTAATCCATGTAGGGGCGAACTCAGATATTGAGCAAAAAGAAAAGAAAGACAGAGTCGACGATGCAGTATGCGCCACAAGAGCAGCCCTCGAAGATGGCATCTTACCAGGCGGAGGCGTGGCACTTAAAGAAATTGCGGATGACCTCGCAAAGCTCGGTGCAGGCGAAAGTCAAAGGGTGGCTATGAAGATATTGGAACTTTCGTTAAAGGCACCGTTTTATCAGATATTGAAGAATGCAGGGATAAAACCAGAAGAAATTGAGCCTAATTTAGATCCAGGAGTAGGGTATGATGTTAAGAATGATAAGTACGGTAACATGATTAAGATGGGTATCATAGATCCGTGTAAGGTTACTAAGAGTGCGGTAAGTAATGCGATTTCTATTGCTTCGACTATTCTAAGTACTAATGCCATAATAACTAACGTAAGAGAAAGATGAAAGCAGTAGGAAGATATATTTTGGTTAAGGAGGTTAAGGAATCTCATAAAAGTAAAGGTGGTTTGCTACTAACTTCTAAGGATACCGTTGGAATGATGTATCGTAAAGGAGAGGTTGCTTCGTTTGGAACGGGAGTTACTTATTTGAAAGAGGGGGATGATATTTACTACAATAAGTTAACGACTCATGAAGTTAGAATCGGTGAAGACTTATACACTGTTGTCCAAGACAAGGACGTGGTAGTAGTTCTGTAAAATTGCATATCTTTGCGGTATGTCGAAGCTAAGTCGTACTGCAAGGTTTTATCGTAAAAATAAAAAAGCTCGTGAAAAAAGAAACGAGTATCAGAAAGAATACAATAAAAAACCTGAAGAGGTAAAACGAAGAGTATTCGATAATAAGAAAAACCGTGAGTTTGGTACCTATGGTAATTACGATGGTAAGGATGTTTCTCATAAAGGAAATAGAATTATCTTAGAGAGAGCCAGTAAGAATAGGGGTAGTAAAACAGCTACTGCTGGAGACAGAAGAGCTAGGGGTAAAAAAGGAAAAGGTAGAAAAAATAAAGGAAATACAGGAGGTAAATAATTATGCATACTAAACTACATAAGTCTAAAAGAGATAAAAGAAAGAAACAAAAACAACTAGAGAAGATTAACAAAGCCAATAAGAAAATAGATGAAGTTTCTAGTGATGACCTAACTAAAACTGATTTAAAATCTTTAATGAAGATAAAAATTAATAAGTTGTAATGCCAAAAGACGCTTGTTATAGAAAGATTATGAAAAGCTACGGTAAGTGGTCAGCTCGTGCTGCTCAAGCCACTGCTAAGTGTCGTAAAGCAAAGGGAAAGGTGAAGAAGAGTAAGGCAGGTTCTAATTTAAAAAGATGGGAAAAAGAGAAGTGGGTAGACACTAGAACTGGAAAAGCATGTGGAGCCGGAGGAAAGAATGAGTATTGCAGACCAACTAAAAGAGTTTCTTCTAAAACCCCTAAAACAAAAGGAGAGATGAGTAAGTCTGAGTTAAGTAGAAAAAAAGCAGAAAAAAGAAGAGTAGGAATGAAAGGGGCTGGGGGTAGAAAAGTAAAACCAGTTAAAAGAAAATAATGCTTGATCAGTTAATGTTAATAGGTTTAGCAGCCATATTATTTAGTTTTATATTATTGGTAGATTACATAGATGAATTAAGAAAGCAGAAAAAAAATGGCAAAAAGAGTAGATAAATCCTCAATGGCTTGTAATAAGCCAAGGGCATCCACAAGACCAGGTAAGAAAAAAATGGTTAAGGGGTGTGAAGGTGGCAAGGAGAAGATCATTCACTTTGGTGCTAAGGGATATGGACATAATTACTCTGCTGCTGCTAGAAAAAGTTTTAAAGCCCGCCACAGATGTTCTTCAGCTAAGTCGAAGTTGACAGCTCGGTATTGGGCTTGTAAGAACCTGTGGGCTGGTAAAGGTGGATCTACTAAGAGTTCTCCTAAAAGTAAAAGAGGAAAATATTAGTTATATTTGTAAAAAGATTTAAAATGCCTACAGTAAAACATAAGTGTCCAGATACTGGAAAAATGAAAGAAAGAAAGTTTGCTTACAATGCAGTAGGAAAAGCCCAAGCAACAGAGTTTGCTAAGTTAATGAATGGGACGATAAAAATGAATCCAGGGTACGGAACAGAAAAAAATAGTTATTAAAAAAGTAAAAAAATGAGAGATTTAAAAACTCCTTTATCAGTGTCAATATTTGACAAAACACCAGAAGAAAGACAAGCTGCAAGAAAAAAAAGAGTTAAGTCTAATATGGAAATAAAAGCCATCAAAAATGAAGCTAAAAACAAAAGAAGAGTAAATACTTCAGAATCTAAAGCTACTGCTGATGAAAACTTAACAGGTAAAAAAGACAATCGTTCTAAAAGAACTCAAGAAATTCTTAAAGCAGCTAGAACTAAAACTAAAACTAAAAACATAAAAGAATTAAAATACACAAGATAATTATGAAACAAGGATACAACTCAAGATTAGACGAGTCACTAGGAAACAAACACAAAGGAAAGCATCAGCAATCTATGAAGTCAAGAAGAGATGAGTCTAAGGCAATGTCTAAAAAAGATTTTGGACACGCTTACGGTGGTGATCACGGAATGAAGTATGAAGGTGCTTCTGGTCACATCTCATCAATGATAAAAAAGTAGTAAGTATTTAAATAGGGTCTTCTCTATTTATTTTTTTCATTGCGTTGAAGTACTTATACTCCGAGTTTCTTGGATGTTTATAGATAGGGCTTCTTCTACTCTCTGGAAATTTTTCTTCTTCTAAAAGTAAACGGTATACTCTCCCCATGGCAATTTTACCTTTGTGGGTGAGTTCGTATATTGCTACTGACCTACCGTAGTTACTTCTCCATTGTTTGATCCATCCTTCTTTTTTAAGTCTAACAAATCTTTCTACATCCCAAGACAGTATGGTTTCGTACCATTCAAAATCTTGTTTAGTAAATCGACCTTCGCTATGTAAAAAAAGAAGCATTTCTAAATCTTGCTGAGATAGACCGTACTGTTTTTTTATTAAGTACCTAACGACTCTCCAATGTTTTAAAAAATCGTGTTTCATTTAAGTGTTATTTTATTCTTATCTTTGCAATGTAAGTAAATTTCATTAGAATGAAAAACGAAAAATCAAAGGGTTTAGGAGACACAATCCATAAGTTCACCACCGCTACAGGGATATCAAAAATGTTTGAAGGAAAAGATTGCGGGTGTCAACAGAGAAGAAAAAAATTAAACGAGATTCTACCTTACAACAACAACAACGAAACTACATAAAAAAATGGCCTACCAAAAACTACAAACATATCAAGCGATACAAGTTATTAAAGATGACAATATTACTATCCCCGCACCTAATGAAGTGGCAAGCGGAACTACCAATGGTACTGGAGCGGGATTACTTATAGATTCATCTGCAAAGTTTCTAACAACTGCTTCAGTTGGAGATGTTGTGTACAACACTTCGGACAACACTATTACTACTGTGCTAGCTGTTGATTCAGATATTCAATTGCAAGTGGGCACTACTTTTGCAGCTGTAAAAAATTACACTATTTATTCACAAGGACTTAACGAAGGATGTATATTATATGTTGGAGGTGATGGAAATGTAGTGGTTGAAACGGTTGCAG
>JAAHTG010000956.1_pt1 | contig 22050 bp, 13 predicted proteins | sample 6116081 | NCBI WGS metagenome assembly JAAHTG01 (sample SAMN13939989, study PRJNA603662) | sponge metagenome | isolation source: marine sponge | host: Mycale hentscheli | place: New Zealand | collected 2005 | reverse complement strand
AGTGGATCGAAATACGTGAACCTAAAGGAGACGTTAATCGTCAATCGCTCAACCTCCACCAGTGCGCTGTGGTCGGCGACAAGTTTATGCGACGACTTGAGCAAGGAGATGGAGAAGCTAGAAAACGTTGGGCAAAATTACTTCAAAAGCGTAAAGCTACTGGAGAACCTTACGTGTTATTTAAGGGGAATACAAATAAAAATAACCCACAAGCTTACAAAGACAATGGGCTAAAAGTTCATATGACAAACATATGTTCAGAAATAACATTACACACGGATGAGAACCATAGTTTTGTATGTTGCTTATCATCATTAAATTTAGCAAAGTATGAAGAATGGAAAGGTACTAACCTTATATACGACGCCATTTGGTTTCTTGATGGCGTTATGGAGGAATTTATTCAAAGAGCCAAAGGACTTAGAGGTTTTGAAAATGCCGTTCGTTCTGCTACAAAAGGACGAGCACTCGGACTGGGTGTATTGGGATGGCACACGTATCTCCAAGACAAAGGAATTCCTTTTGAAGGTTTGCTTGCTCAGTTTGAAACTAGGAAAATATTTTCGCAAATTAAAATTGAAAGCGAAAGAGCTTCTATGGATCTTGCAGAGACATATGGAGAACCTCTGTGGTGTGCTGGAACTGGTATGCGCAATACTCATTTACGTGCTATTGCTCCTACTGTTAGCAACAGTAAGCTTAGTGGAAATGTCTCGCCTGGTATTGAGCCGTGGGCTGCAAATGTTTTTACAGAGCAGAGTGCGAAGGGGACTTTTATTAGGAAAAACCCAACGTTAGTCAGGCTGTTAAAGAAACTTAAAATAAACAATAATGAAACATGGGATAAGATATTGGCTGATGGAGGGTCTGTTCAAAATATATCTGAACTTAACGATGTTACAGTCGGACATGACATTCCTGCTAAGGAAGTGTTTAAAACTTTTAAGGAAATAAATCAATTAGAATTAATCAATCAAGCTGGACTGAGACAGCAATATGTAGATCAGTCGGTTAGTTTAAATTTAGCATTTCCAAGTGTTGCTACACCAAAATGGATTAACAAAGTTCATTTTGAAGCGTGGAAACGTGGAGTTAAAACTTTATATTATACAAGAACAGAATCAGTTCTTCGTGGAGATATTGCACAGCAAGCAATGAATGAAGATTGCTTAGCGTGTGATGGTTAAAGGCTAAAAGTTATGACTTTTTTATACATATAAAAACTAACGTGTATAAAAAAATCAATAATCTATACGTATTAGTTAGTTAGTTAGTTAGTTAGTTAGTTGTAAAGAAGGGATGCTGGAAACGGTGTCCCTTTTTTAGTACACCCACATTACATTCGGTGACTTATCAGGATCTATGTCTGCGTGAATAAACGTTTTAGCGACGCCTAATCTTTTAAAACCTACCTTACGTAAGGCTTCATATATTGCAAATCTATTCGCTGAGCCATCAATATTTATATCTACAGCTAATCCTTTTAAATGGGAAGAAGTAGATACTCCACCAACCTTTGTATTGTGTTCTTTAGTTCGAAACCCGCTGTTAACTTTTATGGGTTTACCATAATGTTTTCTTGCGGCATCAAGCATTCCTAATAACACAGGGCTCATATTATTTCCACTACCAGGTTTGTCAGGGGAATCAAATTCACTGTGTTTGAAATATCTTAATTTCATTTCTTATTTTTCTTAACCCCTATCCATTTTGAAATGGTATAACCTATAGTTACTAATAGCAAGATAATTTTTAATGTATCCTCAAAGTGCATGAACGTAGTTGCACCGAGTGTTGTTGTGTTTAATGCGTACAATTTTGCGTCGTCTATAGTCATTTTATTTCTTTTTATATCTACTAACTCTACCTTTAGTATTTTTTTCTTTTTGTCCCCTTGCTTTTTCAGCAGGAGTTAATTCGTTCCAAGTTGCTGGCGTATCTTTAGATACTCTTTTAGTAGGCCTAAATGTATTCTCTCCACCTTTATAATCCTCTTTACCTTTAGGTGTTTCCCACTCTTCTTTAAACCAACGTTTAAGGGCTAATCCTTTTTTAGTTTTTCTAACCTTAAGAGGTGAATCCATTTTAAATGCCATACTATTTTATTTTACCTTTCTTTTTTCTACACTTAGCTATATAACCCGAAGCATAAGCAGAAGGAAATACATCATACTTAGCTTTAGCTTTGTGATAACAATTGTCTTTTAATTTCGCGGGTGAAAGATTTTTTTCTGGTACGGCTCCACCGCTTCCATCTGCATTCATGGATATCTCCATGCCTTCCGGTGCTTTAACATTGCCTCTGGCTTTTTGTACTCTAATTGTGATTGGTTCGTTCATTATTTATTTTTTAAGTAATCAATACGTTTTGTTATAGACATTCCTTTTGTTTCTTTTTTATATAATCTATATTGGGACGGAGTTAATCTTTTTTCTAAAGATTTTATTGTTTTTTTATTTAATTCTCTTGTTTCTTTAGATTTTCTTTGCCCTTCAATTTTTCTTTTATATTTTGCAATAGCTTTTATAACATCTTCTTCTTCATCTTTAGCATTAATACCCCAAGTTCTCCAGCCTAAAGCCAATGCTATACGCTGCCATTGTGTATTCCTAGCGTCTAACGCTTCTGATATTCCGTTAACCTCTTGTACAAGCCTGTCTAATGGTAAATTTAAAAAAGCAGATGTTAAGTTGCCTAATACATCCCAACCCGGACTTAAATTAAATTTGCCATCTATAGTTATATCTAAGCCTCTTTCTGAAATAACATCTTTTTCAAATTTTTTAGTTTGTATAGCGCTATAAACTTTTCTTAGTTTAGAGCCAATAGGCGGAGATATATTCGCTAATTGTAATATAGTATAAGTTTGATCTGCAGTAAAACCTTTTGCGTCTTGTTTATAATATTCCATTATAGTGTTTTTAAGTGTAGAAACCACAGCTCCTGCTAATCCAGAACCTCTAAGAATAGTATCTAACATGCTTTGTAATATTCTTGAAGCTTTTTTCTCTTTACTTGCCAGTGCATCCTCCTCAGACTCATCTTCGTCATCAAACCCAGGTATTAAAGCAAATACTGCATTTGATAAAGCAGAAAATATAAAATTTTGTATTGCCCCGTAATAAGCAATCTTAGATACATTTGTTTTCCAATCCCCACGACCATTTATAAGGTCCTGGCCAGCCTTTTTCATCAACCTAGTATATTGCATAGGCGTGTTTTGAAAAGCTAGTATTAGCCTTCCTAGATGACTGGCTTGTTGGGATGAAATAAGCATAGGATCACCAGACTGTTGTGTTTCGTCGGATATAGCACTAAAATCTTCAAACGCTTTAGCTTCTGCTTCGGCTAATGCAAAGCCTTCTTTTTTGTATTTATTAATTCTATTTCTATAAAAAGATGCTCCACCCGCCGAAATAGCAAAGCTATCCGCTATTTGTGTTGGTGTAAAACCTATTTTTAATAAATAAGATATTATAGCTTTTGGTTTATTTTTAGCCCCTTTTGCTGCGTTTGCAATTTCTTGCTCTTGCACATCAGATTTTAAACCTCCTCTACGTTGTTTTAATTTATCAGAATTAAATAAATAAACAAAATCTTTCCAGTATTGTGGTTGATTAGCAAATGCCAAAGCGGCTTTAGCTGGATTGTTATCACTCCAGTTAACAAAATTCACAGTAGATAATAACTGCATAAGAGCAGATCTTCTATTGAAGAACATTATAGTACCAACAGAATTGTTAACCCAATCAAGCCATAATCCTTCTGCTTTGTTGCCGGAACTTGCTGGTCTATTACTACCAGATTTCATTCTTTTTATTATATTTTCTAAAGCATCTCTATGCTTAGTACCATATACAGCTTCTATCTTATTAAGGTTGGCCTCATTAAACATGGTATCCACATTTTCAATAAAAGTGCTAAGAAAATCTGATCGCTGTAGTTCATCAGCTACATTGTTTAAATCCGATAAAACAGATCCCGCATTCCAAAACGACCCAGGCTTAACCCATTTATCATTTTTAGTTATAAGTAATGCTGTTTCAGCAAAATTTAAAAGCTGGTTATCTTTATTAACTTCACTAACTAAAAACTTTTGATCTCTTTTTGATAACCCAGGAATTGCATAGCCAGCTTTAGTCCATAAGTAAACTCTAATAGCTTGATCAAATGTATAATCTCCTGTAGGCATCATTTTGCTTAATTTCTTTTTTACTTCAGGATAATTTTTTAATAAAGCTTTATAATCATTTTTTAATGCTTGTCTAGCCTGCTCAAGCGCGTTTATACCTTTCAAATATGGCTTTACTAAACTTTCTTCTAAAAATTGCTGATCTAAATCGCCCTGTTTTCCTTTACCTGCAAATGTGTATTGAGTTAATCCTCTGAAATCATCAGCTGATGCAGATATAAAATATTTAAACTTACCTTTATTTGCACCTCTATTTCTAGCTACTATTCTCGAGAACATAGCTTCTGCTTTTATACCAGTGTTGCGCTCTATCATTTCATTTAAACCTTGGCTTAAACCTAAACTATAAGCTTTACGGGCTTGTTGTGTTTTACCCTTGACATCAAATGTATCCAATGCATCTTGCACGGCTTTAACATTTTTATAAACATCATCAGCAAAATAAAAATCATTATATCCCTCAGCAACTTTAGATATTATCCAGTCGGCTTTAGCTTGTGGTCGCCCATCAGATAAACCAAATATATTTTCTAATTTTATATCTAAACCAATACCTTTAAGGAATTCGTGAATAGCTTTTGCAGAATTAGCTGGCCTAGCTGTAAGAATATATACATTGCTATTACCAAATTTTTTATTTCTAGCTATAGCTTTTTCAAACATAGGTCCTTTAGCACCTTGCATTACTTTGCTAAATTCACTAAAATCAAATTTTGCACCTTTAATGGTTAATGCTTCGCTTTGTTTTGCAAATTGTTCAGGATCAATTTTGTAAGGTTTTTTACCAGGCAAACTAACTGTTATCATGCTTTTGCTGGTGGCTAGTGTGTCGTCAAAATCCCAAACACTTATTCCCTTTAATCCTAAAGATTTTTTACCATTTAATATAGCTTTTTCTTTTGTTTGAACATCAACTAAGCCTTTTATATCTATATTATCTATTATAGTATTTAATTGATCAACACCCCTATTTATTGTTTCAATACCTTTGGTGTCGAACAATCCTTTGCTCATTTTATCACCTACAGCAAATAATCTTAAATCGCCTAAATCGCTAGTAGACCCCAATTTTTTATCTTGTATCTCAGATAAAAGTTTACTATTTAATTGTTGATCAAAATCTTCAACAAGCTTTTGCAATTTTAATATACTGTAAGATATTATTGTACCCTTAGCTATTTCGTTTTTATTATTATGCAATAAAGCTATCAATGGCAATTGTTCTTTTAATACATCTGCGGAAAAATTAGCAGATGGATTGGTATGTTCGCCTTTATTTCTTAAATAACTTGCAATTTTAAATTCATCAGTTGAAGGTTTAGGTCTTGATAAAGCAAAGGCTCTAGCTTCTGCTATTAACGGATGAAAATTATTTAATGTTATTTCGTTATTTTCGTATTTTTCTCTTAATGGCCTAGATAAACTCCTATAGCCTTGTTTTCTATTCTTAGAAATAAACGGAGCCTGGTTTTCTGCATAAAATTCAATATCTTTTAATCCAGACAAAGCACGCATACCTCTACCTAAATTTGTATTAGACTCCAGATATCTAATATAACCTGGCAATAAAGTAATATCTAACCCAACAGCGTTGGTTATTGATGTAAGTATATATTCTAAAGCAGCTTTATTAGCGGCGTTAGCATTATCAACTCGATCGCCATACAGTTTAACATAAGCTTCGTACTTATCTTGTGCTGTTGTAAAGTCTTTGAATAAAATATTAGTTTCAATTTCTTTCATTAGCCCAGTTCCGGATTGGAATAATTCAATGTGGTCTACATTGAACGGCAAAGCTGTGTCTGTTTCTTTTTTATTGGCTATAGAATTTTTTAATCCTCTACCATAAGTCCCTTCTTTAGTACCGAGGATCCTATCATGAGACCCATAAATATCACCACCAATTTTATTTAGTAAATCTTTTGGTAAAATTTCTACTAATTTTTTAGCAAACTTCTTGTATTCTTTGATTGCTTGTGGATCAGCTTTACTTAATTTTTGTTCTTTAAAAGTATATTGTAAAAAATATTGATCTACAAAAGGTTTTAATTCTTTAGGAATTTCATTTTCGCCCCATTTTTTTAAGGTATCTTTAAATTTTCCTACACCTGGAGCAAAAGTTATTGCTAAATTGTCATCCCAAAGTTTCTGTATAATAGGGTCGCTATCTTCATACAAAGTATTAAAAGCTTTTGCGTCTATCAACGAACCACCGCTTGCATTCTCTAATGCGGAGTACATTAAATCTTTTAACCCTGTTTTTATAGCTGGCAAGCCTAAGCTATATTTTTTATTACCTCTTTCTATTTTAGAAACTAAATCATTTATTAATGCTTCACCTGTTATAGCACCTAATAATTTTTGGTTGCTACTTATAGCTAAATTTAAAGGACTATTTGGTTTTAAAATTTCATTTTCTAATACTTCAAATCCTATTTCTTCAGCAATTGCTTTGGCCAAAGACTCTTTTCTTCCTCTAATTATTTTGCCACTGTCATCAAATATATAGCTTAAAAAAACCTCATCACTAAATTCAGCCAGGTTTTTAACACGCGCAACTATGTCATCTCCAGACGTTCTGCCTGCGTTGTCAGTAGTTGTTTTTTCTCTGTCTATTTTTTTACCCTTCCAATCTAAAGTAAGTTTACCATCAACTTGTTTTTGTACAGCGCTCGGTATTGCGCCCATAAGCCAAGTGGTAGTCATGTTTTCAAGTATAGCTTGCTTATTTTTAACTAAGAATTTTTTAAGCTTATCATTTTTTAATCCACCCATAGCGGAAATAATCTTGTCGTAGATAAGACTTTTGCCTATTGATTTTTTTAAATCAGCAATTACAGGCGCTATTTTTGCGTTTAAAGATTGTTTAGAATCTATTCGCGTTTTTAATACCCTAACTATAGTAATAAGATCATCTTTAATATCATTAATAGATCCATTAGATATAATATTACTATTTACTAATTTAACATAACCTTTTGCTTCTGCAACAATTCCATCATTAGTATCAATAATGTTAGCCGCTTTTTCTAATTGTTCAAATTGATTGCTGTCTATGTTTTCTAAATACTTAGGGTCTTTCCTTACAGCATCTAGTATCCTTTTAGCAATTCTTCCATTTAAAAATCCATACAATTGTCCTCTGCCGTCCCATTTAGTTGTTTCACCAGCTAAATATATTCTACCTACTGCGTCAACAGCTAAATCTTCTGCTTTAGTATTAGATAAATTAAATCTATTATCTACTTGTACTCTAGCCATTTCAGGTAATACCTGAGCTATTACTCTTTGTGCCTTAGCAGAATTTATGTCTTTACCTAAAGCTTCAAGCTTTTCTTTTACATCACTAAGCTGTCTTTGTGATTTATCTAGACCAAGTGATTTTTGTGTTCCCTCTTCAGGTTCATCAACACCAGAATTTAATCTGGCCGCCCTTAAGTCTTGATTAAATTTTTTAAGATAATTTAAAACATCTTCAGCTGTATTGAATTCATCAAACTGCCAAGAATCACCCATGAATTTTCTACCTAATGAGTTAAGTAAACTTTTAATTCCAAAAGAAACAGATAAACCAGGCAGATCTATTATACCCAATTCAACAGCATCATGGTAAAGATTTATTAATTCCTCAACTGGATTTTTAATATCGGTTAATCTTTCATAAGTTTCTGCTCTATTAATAAGCATTTCATAATCCTCTATAGTAATGTCTGCGGTTTCAAGCTTATTAGCTAATATATCTTTAAGACCAAGAACAGCTCCTTGAAAATTAAGTTTTATATCATTGTCTTTTAATAACCCAGCTTCTTGTGTTCTTAAGTGCAGCAGTTCATGAGACGCAACTACAGCTGCAAATTTACCTGCGGTTCTCCCCAATAAAGCAGCTTGAGCTATATTATCTGTTCTTATAGCATTGTTTATTATTACAATACCACTTAACACTGTAGCAGGGCCGTTTTCCCATTCTGCAATAATTGCTTTTTGTTTGTCTTCAGATAAGCCTTTTATTTGTTCTTGCAACTCTTCTATAGTAGTTGCTTGATATATTTTAGTTCCTTTTTTTACGTTTAATCTCAACAATTGGTCTTGAAATCTTGCATAAGTTTCTAAATATATACGTTCGCTTTGCCCTTTGGAGTCAAATTGTTCTAAATATTCAATTATTTGAGTTTCATTTGTATTTAAAAGCTCATTTCGATATTCGTTTAATTTTTCTATTTTGTCTAAAGCGGCTATAACAACTGGATTATTAGGTTTTAAACCTTCATTGGCGGCCTCCTCTAATATTTTTTGTTGTTGTTTTATTGTTGTGTTTGCTTGAAATAAATCTTCTATACCTTTAGTGTCTAAAGCATTTAATTTAGATATACTTAACGCTTTTAAATATCCAGCTTCTTTTAATATTTCCCTTTGTCTTTTTAATATTTTTCTTCTACCCGCTGAATTTGTTTTAAAATTAAGTTTATCAGATTGTAATTGATTATATTCTGAAACTAATTTTCTTGTAGCTTTTACTTCCTGTGTAGTCTTTACTTGGTCAGCTACTATATTATATAAGTTCTGACCCATATTAGGCCCAGATATAGCTATAGCCGACAGCGTCGTCCCTAAAAAGAATTCTGGGTTAATACCATCTATTAAAGATTTGTTCTCTCCTAACACAACTATATCCACACCATTTTGCCCAAGCTGTGTAATTACTTCCTCGGCGTTTTCTATAAGAACACCTTCTGCTGTTTTACGACCAACCCTATATGCTGCTTTAAATGGATTAATACCTATAAGCGAACTTGTATCTTGCAATGATTCTATAAATTTTAAAGAACCTAATTTTTCAGCGCCAAATTCTATTACACCATGTGTAAAAGCGGAAAAAGCTTTAGCCGCCGTGCTAGTGTCTATAGCATTTTGATATCGATCAATTTGCATTTGTAAAGATCTTTTCTCAACAGCACCAAGATCTCCCATTAACAATCGCTCTTTTAACTTATCTATATTTGCATAAGCTTCTTTTTGTAATACTCCAACTTCGTTGTATTTATTACCAAATGCGGAAACAAAAAATGCAGACGAAGTTAAATTACCAGCTTGTCTTACAGCTAATTTTCTAGCAGTAATTGCTGCAACCCCTGTTAGCCCTCTACCTGCCGCAAAAGCGGCTCCAACTGGTAACAACGACATAGCAGTACTAGCGGCGTTATCTGAAAAAGTTTCTAATATTAAATCACCATAACTAGCTCCTTTATCAACATCACTAAACGTTGTTGCTTTAGGTAAAAGCCTAGCTAGCCTTGCAGATCTTTCTTCTGCACTATTTAAGGCCCAGTCGCTTACACCTTTACCTTTCATTAAAATACCTTTTGTACTAGGTGCTAATGATATATAATTACTACTACCTATATTGTAAGCAATATCGCCCAACCCACCAATTAGTCCTTCAACACCACCACCAAATAAATTTTCAAATGAAGCAAGAACTCTAGTGGAGTTTCTATAGTCCATATCCAATGCGCTATTAGCAATGTTTAAATTATTTATCTCTTCGCTCTTCTTTGCAAAATTAGAAAGATTTGATTGAAATTGTGTTTGGAATCTGTTTACGTTGTCTGCAACTTCTAATATTCCGGACTCAGCCATGTCCTCTTGCAAGATTTCATATTCTTCTACCAGCCTATTATACTTAGCAATATCATCCGGAGAAGAGTTTTCGTCTATGCCATAATAATATTTATCCTGCAATTGATTAAATCTATTTTCAATATCTTGTCTTCTTTCACTTATTAAAAACTGATCGTCTAATTCTTTAACTTTTAATTTACCAGAATCTATAATTTTTATTTGATTATCAAGATTTATTTTTTCATTTTGCCAATAGGCTTTTTGTTGTTCAGGCGTTTTGAATTTAGCATTTCTATTCATTAATGCTTTTATATCTTCTTGGCGATCTTCACTATAGTTACGCATTATTCTTTCTGCGTTGCCTTGTTTAATTTTATCTTTAGCATTATAAACTGATGAATCTCCTGAGTTTAAAAGCTTTTGGCCAAACTCCTCAGGGTTTTGTTTATAATCTAAATAGTCTTCGTATCTTTCTCCTAACTTTTCTTTTAAGTAATCTTCATAAGCTTCGTCAGATTCGTATACCGGCACGTAAGTTAAATCTTTGTCCATTGCTGAACCGTACTTTATCGTTTTATCTCTGGAATCTAATTCAGATAAAAGAAAATAGTCATCAACAGATGCTTCAATCAATTCTTCATCAGAAACATTATTTGTAGCAATCTGTACATCATCAACATCTTTCTCTAATCTTTCTAAGTTTTCTTTACTTATATAACTAGTGCCACCTTGAGAATTGTCATAAGCAATTACATCTGGACGTTCAGCTTTTATAACAACTTCATCTAATTCATTCGTTACGTCTGTGCCAATAGCTGTTCCTTCTCTGTTTATTTCTTCAAATCTATGAAACTTTATTTTATGTTTTCTACTTCTTCTTAAGCTATTAACATATTTATCTACATCACCAACGCTAGATTCTAGTTCGCTAGTATAATATTTGGTGCCGTCGATTTCCCACATGTCTTCTTTAAGCATGGGCCTATCTGCATATGCACTACCTTCAAATTCAACTTCTGAAACTTCAGCTCCACCTATTCTATAGGCATTGTACTTTGGCAATTCCGAAGAACCATTTTCCAAAGCTGAACCCCCATTGGACGCTTGATTGTTTACTGGAATTGCAGACGCATCCGTCTCCGCAACCCCGTTTTGAAAATCCTCTGAAACCAATACAGCATCAGGGTAAGTTCCTAGAAAATATTCTAATTCTATTGCATCATAATTTGTAGTATCTACAACTGATCCATTTTTTAGTTTGTATTTTGGCATAATATTTTATTTAATTTTCTTCAATTTTTTTCATTTCTTCATCATACAATTTCTTTAACTCAACGGGCGTTGCGCCTTTGTTTTTAGCTTTAATAGCTTGGTAAACACTTTTATCTATTTCAACAGCTGGTGGTGGTGGCACACCCCCGGAACCTCCTCCTTGTTGTGTAGGCACATCAATACCCCATTCGTTATCTTCTTTTAACTCCATCCAATTAGGATTAGATAAGTTTGAACTTGTTATAGCACTTTTTCTAGATATAAAAGCTTTTCCTTGATCGTCATATTCTATTACGTATTCTCTTAAAGTTCCTTTGTGATTTGGATGATATAGCCTAATAGTAGTTTCGCCGGCCTCAAGATCATTGTTGGCTGTATTTATAGCATTGTTAATTTTTTCTTGGCCTTCAGGTGTTTGTAAATCTTGCTTTTTATTATACTGAGCTTTGCCAGCAGAGTAAGCGTCTTGTCTAGTTTTAAGTAATCTTTGTCTGACTAAATCTCTAGCTTTTGATAAATCTATAACACCGTTATCTAAATCATTACCAATATCTGACATGGGTGCTTCAGCGTTAAAATCATATATAATAGATCTTAATGTATTTTCATTTTGTAAAGCATCATTTAGTTGCTGGCTATAAGAATCTTGGCTATATGGATTATCAGTATTGCCTCTTAGCCCTGAATTATACGCATTTTCAGAAGTTGTATTTAAACTATTTAAGAACCTAGTATCTTTTAAAAATGGCTCTTCCATATTATTGTAAGCTATTTCTTGGCCATCTACATCAAAAGCAATATTGCCTCCTGGTTGGATTTTAAAAGGTGCATTATATCTTTCATCACTTCTTCCATCACCGTCTTTATCTAAAAATCCATATATAGTTGCTGCCTCTTTAGTTTTTGATGGTTGATTACCATCCGAATATAATCCTTCTTGCATTGCAGTGGCATATTCAATTTTACTTTTCTTATATGCTTTAAGTTGCGCTGCTAAATTTGTAAAGCTATTGTTAACATTTTGCATTTGATCAACGTATAGCATGTAATCTGGATCTGTTGTATCATCAAACGCCGCGGCATTTTTAGCGGCTTCTGCGTATATTGATCTTTGACCAAGCAAAAAACTTCTCATAGTTGCTGTTTCTTCTGGTGTAAAGCTAGTGAAGTCCATGTCGGTCTTCATGTTCCTCATGTAATTATTAACCTTAGCTTGCACGGCTTTATTTTCATCTACTCTAGCAGGCGTCTGTCTACTAAAACTTCCTGAGTCAACAAATCCTTGCTTAACTGCTCCAGCAACATCTAAAAATTTCTTACCCGTTAAAGCAGCACCCTGTATTAATGCATTATTTGCCATATTGTTTTAATTATTTTTTCTTACCTCAACCTTAGTAGAATTAACTTCCGGCCTACCTATTATTTTAGGGTTTGATGGCATTGAGTTTTCTATTGGTTTAACCACTCTTGGTTTCGTATAGTTAGGTTTTATAGAGCTAGGCCTATTAAAACTAGGTCTTTGGTTTATACGTGGATTTGGGTATACATTATAGTTCCATCTCCAATTTTGTCTATACTGATATCTAAACGCATTACGATCTATTAATTCTTCTATTCTTCTATCAAGCACCCTGAATTTAAAATCTCTAACAGGCACAGCTAATGTATCGCCAGCTTCCGTTATTGTTAATATACTCTTAATTTTATAACTTGATAAATTGTATTTGCTTCCACAAGATGTAAGTATTAACGCTAACGTTATGATTATTATTTTTTTCATAATTAAATTTTATTATATTATTATCCTAATAAATTCCCAATAAAGCTTCCTTCTCCTTTTTGATCTGCTATGCCCGGTAAGCTTGGTACAACAGAACCAGCAATACCCGCTACTCCTCCAATTATAGAACTAGTTGCTGCATCTCTGGCTTTATTCGCTGCACCTAATCTTTGTTGAGACATACCTAACATAGTTTCTGTTTTATCTTTTTCAGCAGCTCTAGAATCGTAAGCGCCTTGAAGCTCTTGTCTTTGTAATTGTGCAGCCATTTGTCTTTCGGCCATTTGATTTGAAGCTTCTTGTTGTCCAATACTTGCGGATGCGGATTGAGCATTTGCAGTTTGTTGTTGAGCAAGTGATTGTGCTAATGCAGCTATACCAGATCCACCAGCAGCACCAGATAGCTTATCCATAGTGTTAGCCATACCAGCTTGCTGTTGTTGATTAATAAAATCTGCTTGCTGTGTATTAACAGTTAGGTCTTCCATAGTATTTTCTTGGTTAACCGCTAAATTAGATGTATCCAAGCCTTCCATTCTCTGCTTGTTTCTATCAAATTCTTTCTGAGCTTCTCTCTGTTCTCGTTTTCTTTTACCGCTTCCTATGATCCCTCCGGCTATCCCCGCGAGACCTTGTACGGCACCTAACATTGGTATCATATGTATTGAATTGTTTTATAAGTTATTATTACGTATTATTTGCTACTTTCAAATATTTCTGAACCAACTAAAAATAATTCCGCGTAATCTAGCGAATCGTTTTTTAATTGCATTTCAGCATAGTAGCCCTTTAATCCGCTTGTATTTACATCAGCCGTTTTGCTAAACAGTATAAAACTATTAGTTGTTGGCCTTGTTTGAGTACTTAATATATTACAAATTATTGAATTTGCATTAGGTATAGATGTTATTATACCTATCAATATTATATCCTTACCATTTACATCATTTGTATAATATGCGGTGTCTCCAACTTGAACTGAAACGTTTAGTGGTTGTAAAAATGTTAATGTTATAGAGTCTAATGCCGGCATAAGTTTATTTATTAAGGTGTGTTGCAATTAGAGCATTGGCTATAAGGCCCATTGCCACTGTTACCAGCTTCATCAATTTTATAGTTTGGAGGTGTTGATGACTGTGCTAAAATTTCTGCACAAATGATTGATCCGTTTGCAGAAGATTTAATCCAAACAACATCTCCAACAGAATAGCTGTATTGCAATACTATTGAAGTACTGCTATTAAAACCGTTAAGGGGGTCTAAATAATATAAAGCGACCTGTCCACACGCTTGGGCTCGCCAAGATGTAAAACAAGATGGGCAATTCTGGCTAAGTTCTAACGTTCCACCAGAAGCTGTTGTTAATTGTCTATATGTTGCCATATTAATTTATATTAAGGTGTTGTACAAGTGCCAGCGTCATTACTGTAATATCCTGCTGCCGCTATTGTTGTTAGAGCGGCGTCAGAATAAAGCAATGTTGCTGTAGCGAAAGTAGCACCTGCCGCTACATATACTGTAGCTGTAGTAGATGTACCGCAACACACTGTGTTTGCTGTAGTAGCATAACACAAGATTAATTGAGTTGAGCAAGTTGGGCATGTCTGTGACGTGCCTAATGTTCCTCCTGTTTGTTGTCTGTAATTTGCCATGTTTATTTATTGTTTATAAAATCCATCAGCCGCTGGATTACCAGAAGCGTCTAATACTGCTGTTGCTGTTAAAAATGTTTGACCGCTTGCTACAAAATAGTTGCCAGATACTCCAACACAACACGCTCCGTTAGCTGTAGAAGCAAAGTTTAAAGTAACTGGAACTAAAGCTCCTTGTATATGATTGTCTAAATCTAAAGTGCTTAATAAGCTAGGTGTTCCTGTACTGTATATTGTAACGTCAAGTACAGCGGTTAATGTTTTTGTTGCGGGTACATTATCTATTGTTATTGTTTGAGAATTTATATTAAATTCATAATTAGGAAATATAGATGCTTGATTACTCCAATTTTGAACGGTTATAGGATTAGCAATAACAAAGTTAGCTGTAGATGTGGCTGATACTGTGTATGTAAAATCTCTATTAAATATTTCGTCGCCTGGAATAAACGTATTAGAATCTGCAGCCCCTACTGTTACGTTAGTATTTGTACTTGTAAATCCACAAGATAATGTAGTATTTATATATTGGTTTACCACTATAGTAGATGGTTGACCGTTTGGTGTATCAAAAGAACTTGCTAAATTTCCAGTTAAAACAAAAGTATATGTTTGATTTATAGTAGTTGCTGGAAATATAACGTTAACTAAAGCTTGACCGGTTGAATCTATTGTGCCAGAAGTATTAACTATATTAGTGTTACCTGGGGTTGCTGTGCATACTAAAGCCCAATTCGCACCGGTTATTCCATTAATTGTAAATGTTCTAGTAGCTCCGCTAACATTAACATTAGCAGTATTGAAAGACCAAGATTGTATTTCAACAGGTGGGCTGTATATATCTATAGCATTAGCCGTTAAGCAAAATTCATCACCTGTAACATTATTAACCGGAAAAGTATATTTTACAGTAAAAACAATACTGATTAATTGATTATCACTATTGTAAGTTTTTGAATTAGTAATCGTATAGTTATTTATATTGCCTATGCTTAGTGCTAAAATAGGTTCCACAGCAAAATAATATCCCGTACTAGCAATAACGCTTTGTGTTAATACTGTAGCAGTTGTATCAAATTCACCACTACCGCTATAATTAGAAGGTAATTCACCAGGTTTAGGAAATGATATATTAGAAGTGCCACACGCTTTTATTGTACCAGCCAAAGTAACTGGTGTTTGTTCAGCATATCCAGCAGCACAAATGTCTATTAATACATCATTAGCAGGCATTACACTTGGCGAAATATAATTAACAACACAATTTATATTTGCTCCGTCTTGCGAAAAAGTAACACTACTCACGTAGCTTGGCAAAGGTGCAGTTGCTGAAAAATTAGCAGCAGTTATAGTATAACCTGGGTCCGGAGTTAGCAATAACACCACGGAAGGATTGTCCTGAGTCCAATCAACGCCAGTTGTTTCTGGAAAACTTACTATAGTTACTGAAAAGTTATTTATATTTATTGATGCCATGCTTATAGTATTTCTCCTGTTAATACATTTATAGTTACCGCACTATTATTTGGTTGTCTTTGTGAATATATTTCTACACCTGATTTAAACACTTGTAAATAAACCCCATCACCGTGTGTATTTAATCCGCCACCTGCATTAAATGTGTCTGCTATTAATCCAAAAGAAACAATTTCAGGATTTGGCCCTGTTGTATTAGCAACTATATTATTAGCAGTTGTTTGATCTATAGTTATTAAATTATATCTGTCTTTAATACTGAATGAATCTGTGCTTAATATGTATTTTTGATAAGGTGCAGATGAGCGTAATTCTGTGCTTGTAACTCCTTGAGCTACTGCCGAAGGAATTGTCGCTGCTCCTTGAACATCACCCGTTGGACTATCAGCAAACCCATTCGCATCTAAAGTATATGTGTCATATAATCCTGTAACACCTAAATTATTACCTACATATGCCCTTGCGATATCTGTAGTATTACCAACTATTCTGTATGTACCTCTATTACAAGCATGACCAGCTGAAACAGTATTTGCCATCGCGGTTACCTGACCTGTTACTGGGTCTGTATAACTTCTAGCAATTTGAGATCCTCTTGTTGTAACTAAAAATTCTAAGTCTAATAAAGCCGCTTCAATTGTATCACCAGTTACTTGTTGTGTACCTGTATTTCCATCGGGATCAACTACAGTCATTGTAAAATCAATAGCTCCCGCGCCGCCAGATACCGTACTAGGAGGTATATACCAATTGCCACTACCATCATTTAATGGAGCGGGTTGATTCATCCAAGATGGCATATTAGCTTGTGGTAGAGCTATAAATAATTGTGATGGGGTGTGGTCTGGGTCATCAATACCTATAGGATTATATGTCCAAACATCACCGTCAACCAATCCTGTTAAAGCCGGATGATTTGTTGTAAAGTAAGGATTTTCTGCTACAGGTAAAATATTTATAGATATAGTTGCTGGAGCACTACAAACGCCCGCGCAGCAAACCTCTACTGTAAAAGATCCAGCATCACCATAAAAGTTTAAATTAGGATTAAAAGTAAATGAACCACTGCTTTGTAAAACAAGTGTTCCGCTGTTTGTTGCATCATTTATTAAATTAAATGTAACACCAGTAGCGCAAGTATTTGTATCAGCTATTTGGAACGTTCCTAATGTATCTTCAACGCCAGTAAAAGATTGATCATTAAGTAATGGAGGTATGGTTGCTGTAAAGCAAGTATCATCTAAAGATGTTGTTACAGTAAAACTAGTAGGAGTAACATCTCCTGTAATAGAATTAGCTCGTCCAATACCTTGTACATTAAATTCATGAGAGTCTACATTGTTATCACAATTTGTATTAAAAAATGTGTCTAATCCTTTTATATAATTAAAATACTTACCTTCTTTGTCTAAAAATTCTTTAACCTTACCTTCTTGTAAATCTGTAACAATAGAATTAGCGTACCAACCTTTTGTTGCAGAAAAGTCATTTGGATTTAATTGTTGCGCTTGTACTTGAGATAATGAATAAGTTTTTTGACTTGGGAGTACTTTATAAATATATTCTTTAGAATTAGTTCCACTGTAGTTTAATGTTTTAAATCCTTTTACTGATGCAGGATTTTCGTTAAATATAACATTAAATGAGCTTTCATAGTAATCACCTAAAGTTTCATCACTAGGTCCTATATTATAAAAGTTATTGCGTGAAGTATTAATGTTATGCTCCCACAATCTACCGTCTTTAAATGTATAATACTTATTATTTAAAAATACACTAGCCTCTGGTATATATGTTTTTCTAGAAGTCCAGCCGTTAACTGGTGCTTCTTTAAAAGATATGGTCGTGCTAGTTGTAGGTTTTGTGTTTAAAAATTGACCACAAGTAGGGTCTGGGTTTGTTCTATCAAACTCACCAGCACCTAAAGTTTGTTGCCAATATGGAGAAAGCGTTGAAAGAGAAACATTATAGTTTCTTCTATGCGCATCCCATCCACCAATAATTTTATCATTTAACCCTAAGTTGTCTGAGAAAAACCCATGCATACCGTAATCAGATATCTCTGTTATCCCGTCTGCCGACAATCTTATTACAGTACCTCTATTTGCGTCAGTATAATACATTCTAAAACCAAACTCTGCAAAAGATTCTGGATTGGTTGCAATACCAAATTCTCCCGAAAAAGTTATAGTTTGCCCTAATACAGCTTGATTAGATGTAACATTTGCACTGCCATCAGCATTAAATAAAGCATCCTTATTAGCTAGGATCTTCATAGACTTATTTTCGCATAGAGTAACTAAGTTGGTGTCTCTAGAGAATAGTTTTTGTATGCTTCCGTATTCAGGATTAACGTCTTTAGTTATAGATTCAGCTTGTATAAATTGGTTTAAACCATTAACACCAGATGTTGAATTGTATATTTGAGAAAATATTAACCCATTACCTCTATGCTCTTCATTATACGGCTCATCTAATGTAGCTGAAGCTTTAACCCCGTTTTCAATAACAGGTTGATTAAAGTCATCTCTTATACGATCCGACTCTACACCATTTGCAAAAGAATAACAGTTAAAAAAGTTTAATGTATGCTCAACGCCATGCTGTGTTGCTGTTTCATAGGAGCCCGGTACTTCGTAATATATATCAAGTTCAGCTGCTTCTTTTGGTTCTGTTTCAAATATAGCTGGATTAGCCGAAGTAAAACCTTTATCTTCTGGATTTAAAGTTAAAAACTCAATACCAACATAATTGCTGTTATTAGAACAAGTATAGCTTGTTAAGCCACCATCAACTACTGGATCCCATTGTAACCCACCTGTTCCTTCAATTGGCTTTATAGTAAGTTTATATCTTCTTAAAGTATTTAAGCTGTCGTCATACATTGTATTACTACTATTACAAGCGTATGTTCTGATTACTGGGTGTTGATCTATAGCTGTAATTCTATATATAGTGCCATTAGGATCGCCATTCTCCTGTTGACTGCTTAGACTACCACCTGCATCTATAAATCTGAATAAAGAACCAACGGAATTTAGGGCATCGTGCAAAGCAGGATATTTAACCTCCATAGATCGACCGCCTCCGTAGGCGCCTGCTCCAGTCCAACTAATTTCAATAGTACCTTCTGTTGTGCCTAACGTTGTTCCTTTTCCTTTTCTAGCGCAGTCTGTTTTTACTCTATCAATAAAAAGCCTACTGTCGTTTCCTTGTGCATCATCGCAAAGCCAATTATGAGAACTACGATGCCAATCCCTTCTCCTATCTTTAGTAGCATCTAAATAATAACAAAACCCTAAAGCTTTTCTTATATATTGATCATCAGTAGCTCTTGCTGCTAATATATTTTCAGTAAGCACTACGTCTTGATTCACTTTAACAAAAAATCTACCTGTAAATTCCGGTTTATTTTGAATTTCAATTTCAGCTATTTCTAATTGTAATCCGTCTACAGCGTATGTCCAACCATAAGGATCTGTTGACGTGAAGTTCATATCCGCTCCAAAAACTGAAGAAGAAGTTAATGTATATTTTTCGCCACTAATATCAATTTTCCCAATAGATCCTATTTTGTACCAATTACTAATATTAAAGCCATCTGTAATTCTCATAACCAAACCAGAAGTTGAAGCAGTCTCTACGCCAAATGTTTGTTCAAAACCTGGGTGATCAGAATTATTATCTGAAGCATCTACAGCAATCTCAACACCTCCTTCTATAGGGAAATAACCATTAGGAAATAATAATTGGGAGTTACCATCGGATCTTGTCATAGTACCCTTTGATAACTTTGTTTCCTTTAGATACTGAGGCGCTTCATTTTCAATAGCTATAATTTTATATCTAGCTTTTTCTGTTACAGGCTCATCACTATCATGCTCTTTTTTAAGTATAATAAAAGTTTCTTCATCCACTTTGTTTCTTTCCGCTGATGGAAAAGATAACCAAACATTCCCATCCTCTGCGTCATAGTATCGATCTAAACATAGATTGTAATATTCCTGAGATGTTTCTTTTATATAATACTTAAAATTAGGAAATTGCGTTTGCTGATCGTAGTAGGGAACAGAGCTGGCTATTCTCGCTTTAATCTTATTTGACTTTTGGGCATCCTGCTTTTCAATAACAGCAGTCGCTTCTTTACTTGTAAATACAGGTGTTGTTCTTCCGTATTTATCCATATAAGCAACGCCAACCTGGTAAGTTCTAATAGATTTAACAGATTCAGCTACTGTATTATTACCAATTATTACACTTGAAATTGGTTCGCCATTGGGAGTTAATATATCTAAAGAGTCTGTAGCTACATCAATAACTGTTTGAGTAGGATTACCTAAAGAATCAATTAAATTGAAATTCTGTGTATAATTACCGTATATTAGTCTGTTAGCAGATATTTCTTGGGCTAGTGCTTTTCTAGGCACATTGTCGTATGGCCTCAGCAATTGGTTAGCGTTTACAACCGAAGTTATAATTTCTGTTTTAATATTGAAAGAGTTGGAAAGCCACTCGTCATCCGTGTTAGTAAAAGAATCAACAACGTAAACATTGGCGTTGTTGGTAGCTTTATATAATATGTCTACCTCAACCACATCAATGGGTATATTAGACGGGATAAAATTAGATATCGTTAGCTGTCTAATATTATTAACCATCGCTAAATTATAACCCTCCTGAGGGGAGTAATTAAAATCTCCAGGTATAAAAGCGGGATTACTAAAAGGCGAAAAAGCAGAAATTTCATTATTCTCGTACTTGTATCTATAACCAAATCTAGCGAACCTCATCTCAAAAAATGGAGTTTCTTGCTCTAATACTACGTCATATAATTTAGGAGTTGTTGTTTGATTTTCTATACCAACCCCAACAGAATTAACAATTACTACAGCGCCTGTTTGATTTTGCCCACTTCCTATTATGGATTGAACAGTACACCGCGAGATTGCATCGTTGTCCAAGGGATCATTTTCTGACCACGAAAAAAGCAAGACGTCGTCAACTTTAAAATAAGGTGGTGTGTTTCCAAGCCAGGTAAGTGTTTGCGGTCCGCTTTCGCTGTTCAGCGGAACAACTTCACCGTTAATAGTTTCTGCAAAAGAAAATAATGTTTGAGTTTCTACAGTTGCAATTTCAGGTGGGTTTGTACCATCTATAGTTCTATCTGTAGAATATGCTTCTATAGTTGGTGGCTGTAACGGATATTTTTTTATTACAGTTAAGTCAGATTCCACAAAATCTCTACCGTATATTTGGGAATGCGTTAAAAAATCCGCATCCTCAGGAGGAACCCAGTCTTTTATAATTATTTTTTTAGGTTCAGTTTGATTATCTGTCCATATTAACATACCATCAAGCACATTAACACCTGTTATTAAATAGTCTTTACTAAACTTTAAAATATTTTGTGTATCTACAACTAACGGCAAAGTAACAGTTGTTACAGAATTATAAGAAGCAATAACGCTAATATTATCTGAAGCTATGAACCAATATATTTCATCTGAATTTTCATCAGACACAGCGCCAATACAAATTGGATTACTCAAATCACTTATATAATCACTAGTCCACGAAGTAAGCTTACCTGTAGTTTCATTTAAGTATTTAGATTTCTTTTCTCTATTACCTTTTATATTTTGAAACGAACCAACCTGTGAGTTATCAGAGGAAGCTATCTCTAAATTTAAAGCATCGCGATATTCACCGTTAGGAACTAATCTCTCATCGAGATCTTTATTCATTTTCCCATTGGTAAATGTATGTATTAGTTCTGCCATTCAGTTTTACGATTTAATCCATTTGGATTGATTTCTCATTACTTGTGCCATTAGATCTGATTTTAATTCTGATAAACGAATTTTAGCATTTCTTCTAGCTGCCACCATTTCTTTTTTAAACCTTTGGATAGCGTATTCTTGTGTGTTGGCTCTTACTGACAATATAGCATGGGCTATATATTTATATATTGCATCAATAGCAAATTTGTGTACAGTCATATCCTCATCACTGCCTAATCCATCGCTTATATATTTTAAAGTTACGATTTTACCAACTA
>JAAHTG010000664.1_pt2 | contig 22154 bp, 17 predicted proteins | sample 6116081 | NCBI WGS metagenome assembly JAAHTG01 (sample SAMN13939989, study PRJNA603662) | sponge metagenome | isolation source: marine sponge | host: Mycale hentscheli | place: New Zealand | collected 2005 | reverse complement strand
TATGTACCAACGTCTATTCGTCTTAACTTACTACTATCCTCAAACCTATCACCAAACTCATCAATATAATCCTGTTCGTTTGGACCACTAACACCTCCTGCAGTGTTATCATCAACACCATCCCCATCAATATCCACCATATCATCTTCATAATCCGCAATACCATCATAATCGGCATCGTAAATTGATAAATTTGAAAGGTATATCGGTATTATTTTAGTCAATTGTAATTTCTGTTTTTCTCTTGATGTTGTGTCGAAAAAATCTAACTTAAAAAAGCTATTTTTAACCGCATTACTAAATAATACTAATTCTCGCTCTTCAAACCCCTGTGGGTAATACTCGTCAATCCAAAATGGTGACTCACCACTTTTATCTATAAATGAAGCGGCTATATATAACCCATTATCACCACTATCATCATAATCATGTATAAACTTAGACACCTCATAATCCTTTACAGGGTTTATTATATCCTGTAATACATCGTCAGAGAACTTTTCAATCAAATCCTCCTGACCTGTAATATCAAATTTAGTCTCTAAACTAATAGGGATATTTAAACTCTTACCTTTAACTATTCGTACTTTACTCACAATCGTCAATTAAGAATGGGTTTATTCGAGTATCCTCTACTCTACTGTTAGTTACACCATCAATGGTGTCTGGTTTTATATATAAATTTTCAACGTTATTGATATAATGACACCCATTTATAAATGGATAATCAACACCTAAACCCTCGGCATTAACATAACCCTTTGACCATATATCTCTCCATTTCCAAACATTTTCTTTTTGGAAAAATTTGGCATATGACGGTAAGTTATATATATCAGCAGTGTCAGATTCTTCAATATAATCTGAATATACTCTTAACTTATATTCAAAATGTGGATTGTAATAATAACCTTCAGGTCCATTAGGGTATGTGGTCCCATTTATCGTTTTTCTATCAAAAAAATCATCATTAAACGATAATCTTAAGTGTCTGTCTGTTACCTTCCTTTCAATCATTTCATATGGGTTATACTCATAAATACCACCCATAATAGTATCACCAATTAATAAGTCTTTAACCACCTTATCATTACCATTATATAAAGTTTCTTCAACCTTAGTCAACGCATCTTCGTTTCCATACCCAAATTGTCTTTCAAAACCATATTGTTGTTGGTTGAACATTTTCATTTTATTTCTATGTAAGACACTAACATTAATATTTGTTAATGGTCTTTCTAAATGGTCAACTAACCCGTCAACATCTACCTCATCCTTTAAGATAAACATATACGTATTTCCGTTTTCTTGTGTTCTTACAACTCCTTGTTCTTCATACGATGGTTCATTATTATCATTTAATCCGTATTTCTGTATATATTGTTCATTCTCAAAAATTGAAGATTCAAATGCGTTTTTTTGTACCTCAAACGCCTCGTGGGTTTTAAGTATTTTATGTTTAATCATATAATACTCTGAGGTTGTTTCTTCAGGATTATTTTTCTCAACCACTCTTTTAAAACTACCCTCGTCTAATACGATACCGTCTTCAAACTGCCCTTTGTAAATCCCAAAGATTCTATCTTCTGAACGATATTTTTGATTACCAATGACATCAACACTATAAACTATACCATTAATTTCAACAAAATCTTCCTTACTCAATCCATGTTTAAGTGGTGTGTAAAATTCAAAATACGAACCATTATCGGTTGCTTTGAATGGTAACCCATTAGATAAATCAAACTCAATCGTTCCTTCTTGTTCAGGTAAGTTTAATTTAATTTTGTCACCGACAGTAGGAACAAATTTCTCACTAGGATAAGTTAAATATAAATTCCAATTAATCCTATCAGAAAAAACAGAACCAAAACCATTACCGTTATTATACCACGAATAATTTTTATTTCCTGTTATATCAAAAAATTCTTCAGAAGCAATACCACCATTATAATCTTCACGAATAAAAGTCATTTCTTTCATCGGTATTCGACCTATTAACTCAGACAAATCTAAATCAGAAGGAGAATTATCATCTGTTTCATTAATAATCTCTTCAATTTTCTCGTTAACAAAAAATAAGTTATGTAATATTTCAATATTGGTCGTTGATAAGTCAGTAATATTTTTCCATATGGGCCTTATAACACCCGTCAATCTATACTTATCCGATTTCTGTCTTTCAGTGTCGTATTGTTCTGACTGACTTAAAATAACAGTTCTATCCCCTTCAACTATATGTCTACCTTCTTGAGCAAGTTCAACTTTTAAAGACATATCTGTCTCTTCAGAACCTTTGAACCTTAACTCAGGTAATATAATTTTTTTATTTTCCATTACTGTATATTAAATAAATAATTCCTAATAGATTTTAATAACGTATATGGTTGTTTAGATTCTTCACAAACACCATTCTCTTTCATAGTTTTGTCGTATTGATATGCCATTCCACAACGTCTCCAATCAATCACTTCATTTTCATCTCTCCTAATAGTGTTTACCACTGTAACTTCATCATGTTCAAAACCGTATCTACTTTTGGGTATTTCATTTATTATTTTTTGACTTAACCCCTTTTCTTTACACTTACACTTAGTCATCTTAGATGTTAACCCGTAATTACTATACATACCATAGATATCCATACCATCATAATGTTCTGATAATTCCACAAGTTTTCGATATGTAGACCCACTATAGCAGGTAGTAAACATTATTTTAGTTTCTTTAGTAATAACAGAACTTAGTGAGTCTATTATTTTAATAACATCTTCTTTAGTTAACCCCTCAACTAACCTATAACCAGAGCCATAACTAGTTAGGTTAATTTGTTTAAGTTTAATACCATCGTATTTTTTAACAAACTTGTTTATATCGTGTATAATCCCATCAATATTCGTTGTTGCACCTATAACGCTATGAGTCATTTTAGACAAAAACTTATATAATGGCTTTTCTTCATTTTTATAAAGAAAATATATTATTAAATGACTCGGATTTCGTTTCATATTATTTAGGTCCGTAATTTTCAACAAATTTATCATACGCAGTAGAACCTTTTCTTAACCCTAATTGGAAATGAAATGGAACACCTATTTCCATAAAATGAGCACGTTTTTGATTAACAGTATACTCTTTATAATTGCCATTTGCCTTTAATTTTTCACCATTGACCTCAATACAATCGATGATTGGAGGTAATAAATAAGGTTTAAGGTACTCATTATCTGATGGGTCATTATTTAAATCTTCATTAAGATTTGCCTTAAACATTTGTATTCTTTGGTTATAAACCTTATTCTCATAATAACTTTGTTTTTCACCCGACCTACCTAAAGGAATTCCAAGGTCATTTAAAAATGGTAACGCAACGTCATTAAATAATCCGTTGACACTACTACCATCACCTACCACTCTTTCACCAAAACCGTGACCTCTAGTATTCCATAAAAAATATGGAACTCTTTGTGACGTATCTCCTAACCTTCCTGGTTCATTAAGACACGCTCTTATTAACCCACCTAATTGTTCCAACTCGGGAGTGTCAGGGTCATCTTCAGAATAAAACATTTTAATACCTATCGGTCCTTTGGAATCAAAAATACCATTATACAAGTCCATATACGGTGAGTCCTCTTCTTCAATCTCAAACGGATATATCCCTGTTTGTGTGTTAAAATTCATTAACTGAGAAATATCACCATCAAGTTTACCTTTTCTACTATCAAATAAATCCCTAACCCTTAATCGACCCCTTTCTTTAATTTCTTTTGACTGTATAACATATTCCATTAGGTCATCAACACCTTTATATGAGGTGGCACCAATACTTCTACTTATTGAACAGTTAGGGTCTAATTCATTATCGGAACAAATTTCATTTAACCAAGTATTTCTAGGACCTAAATCCATCACAGTCGTTGGGTAATTAATTTCTCTGTGCTTCCCGTCTCTAGACCCCCCATAAAACCCTTTAGTTTTATTCATATAGTCCTCGGTTAATTGACTATTTAAACCTAAATTATCGCCGTTATTACTGTAGTCATATTGATTTTCTCCTTCACTATAGTTTGGATTAAATGGTGATGACCTGTAATAGTAATGAACACCTGTTTCATCTACTTTCCTATATAAACAATCTTTACAATATTTATTGCTACCTCTTTTCATAAACTGAAAGAAATATAACGCCCCATTTAACCATGAGTTAGAGAAGGTATATGAAACTACACCTCCACACATTAATTTACCAAATAACTTTCTTCTTCTGTAGTCATTTAACATCTCACCAGTTCTCCCAGCCAAAGGAACTAAGGTATAAACACCGTCTCTAAATTCAGAATAACCCGAAATAGTTCCTTTTTTTGCAGCATTTGGGTCAATACGATATGGCCCTTTTTTCTTTACCTTACCATAATACCTACCACGGTATATACAATGTAATACCCCATTTCTAAAATTTAAGGGGTCTACGGACAACCTACCAGATTTATTGTGTTTAGAAAAAACCGCTAAAACATTATACGGAGGTCTTGGTTCACATTCTTCTTCATTTTCACCTAAAATGTTTTCTTCATAATTTTCAGTCGTGTCATACTGTTGCCAAATTTCTCCTTGTACCACACCAGTAATAAGACCAATAAGACCTCCATCCCCTGGGTTATTATTGTCTAAATATTCTTTACCCTCTACATATGTTATAGTATCCTTAATACCGTCACCGTCAGTATCAAATCCGTCAACAAACGGGTGTAAATTCATATCACCCCCAAAAAAATTACTACCTGGCTCATCTTCGATAATATAGTCATATTTAGAACAACCCGACTCTATTTCACTAAACACCACATCCTCAGGTTCAATATCATCAATCTTCCAAAGATAATCAACCTCTACTAAACCACTACTAGGGTGACAAGTACCCGAAATAGGCTCATCTGTTTCTTTATTATACACCTCAGCCAATACTTCAGCAATTTCATCGTAAATGTCTTTTATAACCCACGTATTCCATTCCTCACTCCATACTATATCATAAGCCTGACCTATACCAATTGGAAATACTACTGTCTCATCATCAAACAAATTTATTCTGATAACCCACCTTTCATAAAGATAAGTCTCATCTCCGTTAGGATTAACAGTTAAAGGGTCTGGTATCAAACCAGTTGGAAAGTATAAATTACCATCAGGGTTATAAGATTGTGGCTCTGTTAGTTCTCTAGGATTAGCAACATTATTTGGTAAAGTAATAAAGGTAAGACCTAAAGTTATTAAGTAGGATTCTTGGGTTGTTCCTATACCTACCCACCTATTACCTCTTAATGTTATTTCTTCATCTGGAGATACAACAATACTATTAATTAATCCATTCCCCTCACAATCCATAAATTGTGTTATTGTTATATCACTCGATGTCTCATTTTTTACAGTATGCAACCAACAATCATCGGAAACACGAGTATATTTTTCTTCAAAATCTATATTTTGGTGTGTTGGTGTTGGTAAATCATCTCCTGTGTACGTTGTTAGTACATCAAAGTCAATAACATCCACATTCGTAGTTGTTTGATTTGGGTCTTCATCCTCTTGACAATCATAACAATCGGGATAAGTAATTAACCTCAACTTCATAATATTATTAAATTGGTATTCTTTCGCGTTTCTGTACATCTTAGCAGAAGCTCTTTTAGCCACTTTAATACTTTCTAACGCAGCCGCAATAAGAAACAACACTCTAGTTACAAATTCATTTATTAGTAACGTTATAAATTTACCGAGATAATCGACAAAACTAAGAATCGTTAAAATAAAGAAATTAAATCTATGATTCCTAACCGCATCATTAATCGGAAAGAAGTTATTAGTGTTGGCGCAATCATCTTTTTCTGACGGCCAAATCTCTTTTATACCAATAAAAGACTCATTCCTATCTCTAACAAAAATCTTAAACACTCTCTCCCACCAACCTGTCTTCCAATATTGGTTGATAAAGCTAGATGCCGTATAAACCCTACCGTAACGGTATTGGTAAAAATAATCTTGTGGTACCCCCACTTGGTCATTATCAATTGCCTCTTGGCTCATACCCGCAATCTCAGATATTGCAGCCTCAGGATAATCATCTAAATTAGTACTAAATGAGTACGATTTACTATCTATAGTGGTACGACTACCAACAAAATTAGTATCGTCATCAGTGTGATATTCCCTAACGTTAGGGATTAAATACTTGCCTGTGAAACGATTTCTTTCTCCTGTATCTTCATTTAAACTTATTCTAAACCTATAGTTACCCATAGTCGGTATACCTACGTCCTCATCTTTAGATTCCACTAAATATCCAAACTCATCCGTGGTAACATATTTCATATTCATCGGAACTCTGAAAAAATATACCCCTGTCTCATCAACCTTAGTGTCTAACAAGACACTTTCTAAAATTGGTCTTTTCATGTCAATCTCTCCAGAACCATCTGATTTAGTTTCATACTGACCACTAAAACGTATGGCCTCAATATCTCCTTTGAATGTAGTTAATCGACATTTCTCACCCATCTGATTATCAACATTACAACTCACTCGTAGTGCGTCTTTACCTGAATCGGTAAACGTACCACCCATCATAATAGCATAAGGGTCTATCCTAACACCTCTTTCTTTTAAATCAAAATCTGAACGAGTTATTCCTATTTGACACAATTCAGGATTACCCCAAAATGGTTCAACATTGACAGTTTTCTGTGTTGATATAATCTGAGGTAGATTATCTAAATTGTCTGAAGACATAAACGTATATCCGTTTTCAAACTTTTCGTCAGAAACTCCTTCGTATTTTAAATCGTAAGGAACTAAAGACTGACAACCAATGTCTGATAAATCTAAATCGTAATGTAGTGTATGAGTACCCAATGGAACCCCAAATAACATAAAGTCACCTGAGTCATTAGTTTTTGCACTATATTTGTAATATTTGTCGTATACCTCTAATACGTGTTCTTGCGTAAGAACGTCAACCTTAGATGGGAAAGTCCCTGTCGGTGTGTGTCCTGAATGTTGCTTAACATTTGGTAGTAAGTTATACCTATAACCTTTTTCGTTTCTTGATGTCGATGTCTTAAAGGGATAAATCTCATTAATCACTGGATTATCCTCATCAATATTATCAATAGGTACAAAGATAGACACACGGGCGTTTGGTATTCCGTACCCCCCATTCGTAAATACTCTACCTACCACAACACCAAAGTCAGCACATAAACTTGTGTACTCACCTGTTTGTGTCATTTTTAGGGATAAGATATCTAACGTATCAAAGTCTTGGTCGATATTGATTTTAATGTTAGTATCTACACCAGGTGTAGTTCTTATTCTATAGGATTTAGACATATGTGTTTCTTTTTAGATAAATATTAAATTAAATATTTTCCTAATTAATAATAAGATAATACAAAGTAATGTAAACGTGATTAATTAATCAAAGGTGCAGAAATTGTTTTAACTCTGACAACGATATCCTTACTTGGGAACCTAACTTGGTAAATCTGATTACTTCTCATGTAAACCGTTTCATCACCTAATTGAATTTGTTTGGTATCTTCATCAATATATGGTTGAGCGGTTTTAGTATCTGAATACCCCTCACCCACTTTATTAATAACCCTTAAATCAACTAAGTTAACTACTCCCGATTGTGAGTTAACAATTTGTTTTAACTCTCCAACGTATAAGTGTTCACCTAAGTCCCTACCGTCAATCTCCAAATATGAAGACACTTCCGATAAAATCGAAGATATGATTTCTGTTTGATTGACATTCTTATCTAAGATTACATCTATCTCAAAACCTAAGTCAATAATCTCAGCGACTTCTGTCTCAATATAATCGTTAATCATTCGATATTCTGATAGATACTCAGCAATGTTTTGTCTTAAAACGTTAGAAACTTTATTTGTTAAACTACCATCCGAATCATAAGACAGTAAATTAATCCTTATCTTATTATCTTCTTCAAATACGTTTACCTTTGATGGTGCTCCGTATTTTGCCGGCATTGTCTTTATTAATATTCTATAATCATTCAACGTCACGGCTCTTTCTTGAGCGGCGAAGTTAAAAGCAACCATATTTCTAATTTCTTCTAATGATGGTTTGTCTGCCCCACCAATTGCAGCTGCCACGTTAGTTGCAGTTAAAGAGTTAACAACTCGTGTGTTGATGTTGGATGATGGTCCTGTTACGGAAAAATCATATTCCCCTAAATCACTTAATGAATTAACTCCAACATTAGATGTTATACCACCACCAACACGATATTTTATAAATAAAGTCGTATTTGGTTTAACTGACTTACCCAACGATAAGTTATTTGTGAAATCTAATAAATCGTAACTTCCTTCTAAGTCAACGAAAGTGTCAAATTGGTCTTGAGCCGATGTATTACCACCACCAAAAGTAACAAATGCAAATCCTTCAGGAGTAAACTCAGATATAAACCTTCTGTCAACTGTTTTATACTTACCCCTTACAACACCTGGTTGGTCTGAAGGAGATGTCGGGTCTTGAGTAAAAATTCTATCCTGTGATAAACTTTTAACCTCATACCACTTATTTTTAGACTTTCTAAAGTCTGCGTCTGATGGTATTGTACTAAATGTAGTCCCTTGTTTTTCAATAACATCTACAATTCCTAAGACATCTTCATCTGGTAGATATAACCTCATAAATGGTTTAACATCTGAAGGTCTAATAACTTTTTTAAATACCTTTGTTATCCCATTAACAACAACCTCTCTTTTCGTAATATTATACGACAGTATTGTACCCGAACCATCAACAATAGGTATTTTAGTTCTGTTTGGATTACCTTTTAAATCATACTGACTCGAAAAGTCAATGTCGTAAATGGTTTCAAATATATGACCTGAACCTGATACCTGAGCTCCTCTTCTTAGAATCCCCAAATACCTAGAATCTTCTTTATCTCCTGAAACGGGAACATTAACCGTAAAGTCCACTAATGTGACCGAAGGTCTTTTACCCGGTAACTTTAACCCGTAAGTTCTTGCAATATTATATATTGATTGTTTTTGTTGTGCATAGTCCAATACCGTCTCTTGCATTGTTCTATCGATATGATAATGTAAATTGTCACCAATCGCAGCGTTCATATCTAAGAATACCGAGTATAATGACGCATCGTTATAATTTTGTATTAAATCTGGGTAATACTCTTTTGTTAGGTTAACTAATTCAGTTCTTAACCCCAAAAAGTCTCTTTCTACGTATGAAATCTTATCTGCCATGGTTATATGTTAATTAAAATGTAATCTCTTTCTGCGAATTGACCTATGTTGTTTGTGTAATCAATTCTTAATTTAGCCGTGTACTCTTCAGTACCTTTAGCGGCAATTCTATAAAGTCTTTCATCTAATCCTGTCGTAAACTCACCAGGACTTTCTTCTGTTTCTAAATAAGGAGTAACCTTTATACTATTAACCGTTAGTTGTGGTAAAAATTCTTTAACCGATTCATCAACATCTTGTTGTATCCTACTGAAACTACTCTCATCCATTGGTTCAAATATGTGGTCATATAATTTGGTTCCAAAACTTGGTAAATAATAACGACTTCCTTTTCTTGTCAATAACAAATGAATCAATGCCGCCCTAACTTCTTTACTTGAAGTGTTCGTCATTTTTAAATACTTCCCATTCGTAGAATCCGAAAAAGGAAAATCAATCCCAAAATTATTTATATCCGCCATTTAGTTGCTTTATTACTATAAATATTAAATTAACTATTTTCTCCCATTATTAAAGTCAATAAATAAAAAAGAGGACCTAAGTCCTCTTTTTATCAATCTGTTTTTTTGGTTATGAACCACATGCCTCACAGTCATCTGGATTGTCTAACGAACAAACCATATCATTTAATAACTTTTCATCAGTTATCGGTGTTGGTTGTGTTATCTTTGGTGTCTCAATTTGTGGAGCAACAACCTCTTTTGGCGTCTCCTCTAATTTAGACATATCAATACCCAAACCTTTCAGTGCTTCAGACTTTGGTCTTGGTCTTAAATAATACATACCGGTCTTTAACCCCTTTTCCCATGCGTGGAAGTGAGCAGCGGTTAGTTTAGCCGCGTTTACGTCTTCCATAAATAAATTCATAGATTGTGATTGGTCAATAAACACCCCTCTATCTGCCGCCATATCGATTAATTTCTTTTGTGAAATCTCCCAAACAGTTTTATATCGGTCTTTTATTTCTTGTGGTATATCATCAATATGTTGTACTGAACCGTTACCCGCAAACATCTGTAACCTAACCTTATCACTCCAAAGACCTAAATTAACTAAATCTTGTATTAAGTGTTTGTTTACCATTACGAACTCACCCGATAGGGTATTTCTTTTATAAATGTTGGCAGTGAATGGTTCAAAACATTCGTTATTACCTAAAATTTGTGCCGTAGAAGCCGTTGGCATTGGTGCCATTAACAGTGAGTTTCTAACTCCGTGTTCCACAACCTCATCCCTTAAAGTTTTCCAATCCCATCTACCTGACATATTAGAGTCTGTTAACCCCCATAATTCAAATTGGAATTTACCTTCAGATAGTGGTGACCCTTTAAAAGTTTCGTAGTGACCTTCTTCTATTGCCTTGTCTTTAGATGCCGTAACCGCTGCAAAGTATATTGTTTCAAATATATCTGAGTTCAGTTTTGATGCGTTTTCAGAATCAAAAGGATATCCCATCATAGCGAATACATCTGCTAATCCCTGAATACCGATACCGATTGGTCTATGTCTAAAGTTTGAACGTTTAGTTTCAGGTGTTGGATAATAGTTAATATCAATTACCTGATTTAAGTTAACCGTAGTCTTATATGCGACATCATATAACATGTCAAAATCAAAAGTTCTTAGCCCCTTATTTTGTGAACGTACTTTACCCTCAGGTATTGTTATCATTTTTGGTAAAGCGATAGACGCCAAGTTACAAACCGCAGTTTCATCCTTATCGGTGTACTCTAAAATCTCAGTACACAAGTTAGAAGACTTAATAGTTCCTAAGTTCTTCTGATTAGATTTAGCGTTTGCAGGGTCTTTATACAACATATAAGGAGTACCTGTTTCAATTTGTGATTCTAAAACTTTCGCCCATAACTCACGAGCTTTAATCGTCTTACCTTTACCCTCTGACTCATACTTTTGATACAAATCACTAAAGGCTTTGTTCTCTCCATCATCATAAGCATCAATTAATCCTGGTACTTCATTAGGTGAGAATAGTGTCCAATCACCATTAGTCTTAACTCTCTCCATAAATAAATCAGAAATCCATAATGCTAAGAATAAGTCTCTCGCTCTTAATTCTTCTTTACCGTGATTTTTTCTTAAATCCAAAAAGTCATAGATGTCAGAGTGCCATGGTTCTAAATAAACGGCTATTGACCCTTTTCTTTTACCACCACCTTGGTCTACATACCTCGCAGTTTCATTAAACACCTTTAACATTGGTATAATACCATTTGATGTCCCATTAGTTCCTTTAATATAAGACCCTTTAGAACGAATCTTATGAATGTTAAGACCAATACCTCCTGCCGATTGTGAAATCGCAGCACAATCCGATAATGTTTTATAAATCCCTTGAATTGAATCGTCGTCAATATCCAATAGGAAACATGAAGACAATTGTGGTCTTTTAGTTCCCGCGTTAAATAATGTTGGTGTTGCGTGTGTCATAACACCTGTTGATAACATATTGTAAGTACTTTCAACTTTCTCAATATTATCTCCCCATATCCCTACGGCAACTCTCATGTACAAATGCTGAGGTGTCTCAGCGACTTTCTTATCAATCTTTAACAAATAAGATTTTTCTAACGTTTTATAACCGAAGTAATCAAAGTTAAAATCTCTATCATGAACAATCATCTTGTCTAATTTATCACCATACTTTTCAATCACTGAATATGTTTGGTCAGAAATCATTCCTGCTTGTTCACCTGTTTTTGGTTCAATATAATTGTATAATTTACTAGCCACCGACGTAAATTGTTTGTCGATGTTTTTGTACATTGCAGTAATTGCGATACGTGCCGCGAGTATAGAGTAATCAGGATGTATTGTTGCCATAGAAGCTGCCGTTTCTGAAGCTAAGTTATCTAATTCATCAGTAGTCACTCCGTCATATAAACCATTAACTACTTTAATAGCAACTGCGTTATAGTCAACATAATCAGTATTCAGACCATAAGTCTGTTTTTTAATCCTTAATGAGATTTTATCTAATCTGACAATGTCAGTAGAACCATCTCTTTTTAATACTCTCATTTTACTCATTTCTCTTGTTTTTTTTTAGAAGTCAATATCCATTCCACCAAATGGGTCAACCTCATCTTCTTTTTTATCTCCAACACCACTCTTAGAATATTCTGACACTCTTTTTTCAAAGAAGTTTGTCTTATTCTGTAATGCGATATTCTGCATGAAATCAAATGGATTTGAAGAATTAAACTCTTTTGGACACCCTAATGAGTCCAATAATCTATCTGTAACATACTCTAAGTATTGTTTCATTAAATCTGAATTCATACCAATTAGTGATACAGGTAATGATTCAGTAATAAACTCCTTCTCAATCTCTAAAGCTGAAAGAATAATTTCTTTGATTCTTTCTTGTGGTACTTTATTATTTAAGTGGTTGTTATGTAGGTGTACTGCAAAGTCACAGTGTAACGCCTCATCTCTTGAGATAAGTTCATTAGAAAAACTTAGTCCTGGCATCAACCCTCTTTTCTTTAACCAAAATATCGATGCAAATGACCCTGAAAAGAAAATCCCTTCAACGGCAGCAAAAGCAACCAATCTCTCAGCAAAAGAATCTGAATCAATCCATTTTAACGCCCACTCGGCTTTCTTCTTAACCGCAGGTACTGTTTCAATTGCGTTGAATAGTTTGTTCTGTTCTTCTTTATCTTTAATGTAAGAATCAATCAACAGAGAATACGTCTCTGAATGAATGTTCTCCATCATAATTTGAAAACCATAAAAGAATTTAGCTTCAGTGTATTGTACTTCACTAACGAAATTCTCTGCTAAGTTTTCATTAACTATACCGTCAGACGCCGCAAAGAACGCCAATACGTTTTTAACGAAGTGTTGTTCACCTTCGTTCAGACTTTCCCAATGACCAAAGTCAGCGGATAAATCTATCTCCTCTGCAGTCCAAAAGGACGCTTCAGATTTTTTGTACCAATCCCAAATGTCATGGTGTTTGATTGGAAAAAGGACAAAACGGTCCTTATTCTCCTGTAAAATAGGTTCTACTTGTTTCATGTTAATGTTTTAATTATTTGTTTTGTTTGATTTCCCTAAAGTTTGGTTCCTTCTTTGTAGTGCTTGTAACACACGGTCCCTTCTTTTTTCTTCTTTGTTCTCTTCAAAACCTAAGAAAGTATTTGTTTGTTCAGTACTGATATCTAATAATTTATTATCAAACTTACAATTTTCAAATACAACACCGTCTTGTCCTAAACGACTCTTAGTAATAGCGATGGTCGCTAATCCTAATTCTTTTTGTTGAAGTGTTTTTGCTACAGAAATAATAACGTGACCAACTTGAGCCTTTTTAATCGACCCACCCATTTGGTCAGTCGTAACGACCTCAGATGATATCGAAGAACGGTTACCTTGCGTTGCAGTCCATGCCGCAACATCAAATTCGTAACACATAGCTTCAAATTGTCTCATAATATTTCTTTCACTTTACCATTCGTCACCACTGAAATTCTTCTCAGCCGCCACACAATCAATATAATCCATTACGATTAAATCGATTTTAGTACCTTCTGCGATTATCTTTCTAACCTGACTCTTAATCTGTCCCAATGTAAGAGAATCAGATGGTAACTTTTTTAATATTAATTTACCTTCACTATTAGCTTTAATCTCATTTACTTTTGTCATAACATCATCTCGATTGTCTGACAACTCTTGAGGTGCGATACCTGTCCACATAGTGAAATGTTTTCTTTGTATAATCTTAGGGTTATCTTCAAAAAATATTTGAAGTACGTTATATCCTAAATTATACGCGGAGTTCGCAATTTTACTAAGTATGGTTGTTTTACCAACACCTGTCGGTGCTAATACAACCCCAAGTTCTCCCTTAGCTAAACCACCGTTTAATAGATTATCTAACCCCTCAATACCCATAGGTATCGGATGTCTATAATCGTCTTCTAAAACGGTACTTAGGTGGTCGAATACATCTTGGGTTCCCAAATCTTTTTCACCTACCTGTAATGCCTCACGAATATACGCCTCAGCTCTTTCGTAATTTTCAAAGTCTCCTTTGTCCATTATCTCTTTAACTTTAGCCATTGCTTTACCTAATTCTTGTTGTTTACAAAACTTAGTCGCCTTTTCTTGGATAAACAATGGGTCTTTAGATTCGTGCTCTTTGATTTGACGTATCATATCCATGACATTTCTTTGTGCCATTTCTTGTGTTACCTCTAATCTCGCAATTTGCTCGAGTGCATCGTATGAAGGTGAAGTCTCATATTTTCTGTGATATTCTTTTACCATTTGACCAATCAGTTTAAAATACTGATTGTCAAAATACTTAGGGTCTATCACGTCAATGATAGTTGTCGCAAATCTCTTATCTTCCACTAAATTATTTAGTAGAGATATTTGAAAACTATGCCCTAAATACCCAAAATTTTTATCCTTCATATATACTCGTTTAATTAACTACCCTAAAATAAATACTATTAAAGTTTGTATGTTAGATAGTTTGTAGTTGCATTTTTTCCTGACAATGTGTCTGTGAAATTTTTTAAGATTCTCCTTAGTGTAGGTCTGATGTCTACAGTGTACCTAACCTTAGGTGGGTAGATTGACCCTTCAAAGTAACGGGTAATCACATCTCTATCGTCCTTACGGATTGAAATAGTGAAATAATCGTTTTGAGTATTCCCCTTTTCTAAGTCTCCACCATCTAAAAATAGGTGGTAATTTTCCGCCATATAATCACTAGTTTTATACTTCAATGTTTCTTTTAATTCATTGACAACATAAGCAACTTCGTTATGAAGTTCTAACGATTTTAACGTTTTAGGGTTGAATCCTTTGACATTAAAATATCTTTGACAAACAATATTGTCATTTAATTTTAATAGAAACTCAAATTTTGTTGAGTTATCGTTTTTTTCTTTCATGTCTTCTTCTTTTGTTTGTTTTACTAAATGTTTCTTTCTCTGTTCTCGCCAATTTTAAGAGTGGCGTGAAAAACTCTGTCCAACCATCATCACGTTTAGGTAAGAACTGAAATAACCCATCTTCGTGCATCATTTTAATTAAGTTCTGCCATCCCCTACCTGTCGGGTCTAATGGTTCGTTTACTAATTCAAGTATAAAGTTTTTTGCTTCGTCAGTCAACAAAGGTACGCTTAAATCGACAATTTGTTGGTTAATATTTAAAAATTCCTCTCCGAATACTCCTCTCTTTGTTTTACCCGTAAGAATATTATTAATTAACCGATTATTCTTATCTTCTGTGAATATCTCCTCCGCTCTATTTAATACCTGCTTAATCGTTACCTCTTCTGTTAACACTTTTGGGAATAATTTAACGAACGTTTTCTCACCTAACATCTGAATACCATCAATATTGTCGCTCTTATCCCCAACAAAAATCTTCGTAAGTGCAACGTTATATGTTGGTATATCTACTTTGTTTAACTCAATTTTATCTCCCAATTCATACATATACGAATTTGTCGGTGAAAACACTTTTACGTCATCACTTATAAGTTGAGTCAAATCTTTGTCTGATGAAAAAATTACCTTTGTTTCGTTTTCTGAGTTTTGACAGTAAAACGCAATATTATCATCCGCCTCACAAACACTAAATTCTGATTGTCGTACAAATAATTCTTCTAAATATTGTTTTACTCTTTGTCTTTGGAAATTATAAGACTCTTGTTGTTCTTCTGATAAGTTTCTACTCTTACGATTATCTTTGTAGTGTAAGAATAGTTTTTTTCTAAACGAAGAGTTTTCAGACCCATCCCAAAATACTACTATCTTGTTATAATTATGGGTCTGAATATGTCTCTTAATCGTATTTAAGAAATGGTATATAGCGCCAACATGCTTTCCTTTAGTGTAAAAGTTCTTTACTCCGTAAAATCCAATTCTAAATAAGTTGTCTCCGTCAACTACTAACGTGTTTTTCATTTATATACCTTGAAAGGTTAAACCATATATACTTTTACTCTCTCTACTCTCCGTCCACCGAAAGACCAAATTCTCCTTCAATACCCAACATTGTCTTCCAATAAGGAGCGTTATCTGCCTTGTATTTTTCTAAAGATTTTTTCTCTTCCGCTGAGTCTTTACCTGATAAGAAACCGTGAGCGGTTACTAAAATTCTACCATCTTCATACCCCATACCATTTACGTGGTTTTTCATAATAGATATTCTAGTTCTTGTCGCGAATCTTACCTTTCTTTTGTCTTTAACTGCCGAAATTTTAGTCGTTCCAGCACCTTTTTGATTACCAAATAAGAATACCAATGTTGAGTTTAACCATAACGATTCCCCACCCTTAGCTTTAATCTTTGGTTGCCCAAATGGATTATCAGGTAATTCTACCCATGGTTGATTAACAACCAATAACGTATTCGTATATTCTCTATCAACCCTTCTCGAACCTGAGATTCTTTGATTAAGTCCCATACCAATCTTATCCGATAATACAGATGCGTTGTGTTGTTTACCACCTTTACCATCATAAGTCATCTTACATGGTACAGAACCTACAGAATCCCAAAGGAATAATAGGTCGTATGGTAAATCACCCTTTGCTTGAGCATCAATCAGTTCATTAATATAATCTGTTATTTGCTCAATATACTCAAAGTGGTTATTGAATAAGAAAAACCCATCATATTCAATCTCACCCGTTTCTTCGTCAACAACTTCATCAATTTCTAATCCCATCAACTTTGCGTGTGGAAAATCCCATTTCTGTTCAGTGATGACAAACACAGGTAATATTCCCTTTTTTTGTGCGTCTACCGCCGCCTTAACTAAGGCAGTTGTTTTACCAGTATCTGAATGACCTAAGTACATATTAATATGACCCATAGCCGGACCTGGTAACCCTGTAGCATCTAAAAAGGAAGGTCCTAAATCAAAAAACTTATCAGACTTGAACTTCGCCTGTTTTGAGAATTTTGATTTAATACTACTAAAGTCTTTTTTCTTTAATGCCATATTTGTTTGTGTGATAATATGGTACCGACACTGATGTCGGTACCATATGATTAGTGTTTATTAAAATGGTAAGTCTTCGTCTACCTTAGCGTTTGCCTGAGTATCTTCTATTTTTACCTGTGTTGGTGTTGTTTCAACCTTTGTGGTTGTAGATGTTCCACCTGAAATTTCTACGATGTTTTCACCGTCTCCATATACATACTTACCAGCTTCTGAACTCCATCTTGGTTCGTGACCTTGAGCGATAGCCTCTAAATATTCTTCAGGTTTCTTAGCGTATACGTCCTCCCAAGTCATTACATTGTCAGTCCACTCTTTTTGTTGGTCTGCGTCTGTAGAGATTGGTGTTGGGTCATCATACATGATTGAAGCAACATTAGTATACTCTTTTCCGTTTGGTGCTTTTACTAACGAAAGTGATAAGATTAAATCTCTACCGTTGTTAGGGTCTGTTACATCACCTTTGTTTTTCCAAATTGGAATGATTTTATCTAAGATACCATCCCCTTTGTAGTTATGTTTAAATCTCCAAAACTTAACACCATCTTCAGGCTTGTCTTGGTCGATTACTTTAACAATATAGAACTTACGTGATTTGTACTGTCTAGCTAAGACTTTGTCTTGCTCAGAACCCGTCATCATAAGTGCTTCGTTAACTTCGTTTAGTGGTGAACGTTTACCCTCGTTTTTACCCGGGTCATAGATTTTCATCCATCTTCCACCTACTTGACATTCGTGAAACCATACCTCAACGAATGGAGATGTTCCATCACTTGTTGGTAATATACGTACACGTTTTTGTCCTTCTCTTTCACCTTTTTGTAAGATAGTGGTGAAATACTTTTTGAGTCTCTCGTCTTGAGACATTCTGTTCGAGTTTCCTTTTGGCTCGATTTTGTTTGATTCGTACTGTTGTAGAACCGCGTCTAAAATGTTTGACATGTTTACTTTTTTTGTTATTAATAAATTATTGTTCGGTTATAACCCGTTCTCGTGTTTGGTTATCTAACCCAATGTAAAGATACACATTATTATTAATAAGTCAACTAATATGTTGAGCGTAGAATTGTTTAATTTAGTTTTTTTACTCGTTTGGTCGGATGGTATTTTTCCTTATTATTTAACTGTTTAGGTGTTGGTTGTTTAATATAAGTAAATCCAACCTTAGAACCGTATTCTTTACCAGGAATTAAATCACTATGTAATTTTTTATCCACTCTGGTTTCACCATCAACAATCTTAAGTTCTTCCCCGAGTAAAAAACCTTTAAGGTAATACTTAACGTTTTCTTCGGATATCTCACCGTAACAAAAATCTATCGAAGCATAATAGAAAAGGTCTATAAATATTTTTTTCTGAAACCCTAATTCCCTACCTTTTGTTAGTATATCACTTAATGTTGTGAATCTCTTAATCGGACCTGTAACAATAATATCAACATCCCACGTATTGGGAATATTTTCAGGATTTAAAAAACTTCCCGATAAATAAAAATCAAATTCAGAAACCCCATCAATAGTCTTGAATTCTTCCCACCACTCATTAAAGACTTCTTCTGTGGGTCTATTCCATGCTACCGTGGTTTCAACTGTACCGAATTTATAATAAAAAGACATAAAAAAAAGGATTATATTCATAAATATAACCCTTCTATTGATAAAATAAAGTAACAACTTTATTACTTTTTCCCCTTACAATATTTTCCTGAACACCTTTTCTTTCCATCTAACCCTTTTATAGTACCTTTACAAACCTGTACGGCGTATCCGTTAGCGTATGCCGATGGATAAACATCGAACTTAGCTTTAGCCGCTGACTTACCTCTTGCACATAGAGTATTTTTAGATTTTTTAGTTTTACTTTTTTTCTTACCCTCAATAAGTTCATTTTCATTTAAGTCACTAAAAAACTCATATTCTTTATCATCTTTAACAATACCTAAACCTTCTAAATCGTCTTCAGGGATTAAATCCATCTCATCAAAGAAACCAACACCTAACTTATGGTCCCAATGAGCTAAATATTCACCATCACCATCGATAGCCGCCCTAAATCTTCTGTATTCCACATATCTAAAATCGTCGCCTGAAAATTCCGAAACTATTTTAGACCATTCCGCAATACTTGATACGGTATCAAACTTTGATAACTTTTCTTTTTGTTCTTTAATAACATTTTCAACTATAGTATATAGTTCTTTCTCTGTAATCTTAACTGTTTTTGACATATTCTCTTTTAAATTTTTGTTGGATACCATTGTAGGTTTATTACCCTTACCTGTTTTTGGTTTTTTCTTTTCTGCCCTTCTTTTTTGTCCACAAGCCTTCTTTTTTGCCTCGTCTGACATTTTAGACGCCACGTGAACCGCTCTACATTTAGGGTAAGCTCCGTCTTTTTTTCCATCACCATCATCATCTGAGCGACCACAAGGTGGGTGTCCACCTCCCTTTTTCTTTTTACAAATATTAACCCAAGGACCTTTTGGTTGTTTACTTCCCTTTGGTTTTTTCTTAGTTCCAAACCAAACCGCTAAATCCTCACTAATAGTTTTCCTAACATTCATACTAATAAATATATAAGGAATAAAAAAAAGGGACACTTTCGTACCCCTTTTAATATTTAGATTATTTTTTTCTTAGTCGTTTTCCTCAACCTCATCAGGTGCTACGAATGAATCCTTAACATCTTTTTCTGACATATTTTTAACGTCATCAGATGTTAATACATAGTCATCTTTACCTGTCACATCCATTTCTACTTCCTTATCATCAAAGAAATCTGTTAATTTCTGATTGTAAGGATATGAATCTAATGAACGTAATTCTAATTTTTGTTCAGGTGTTTTTGGTTTAGCTTGTTCGATTTTATCACCTAAGTCATCAATCGCGTTATATAACTTATCCAATTCACCCATTTTTTGTTCTAAGTCATCTAACTTAGAAAATACTCCATCAACTTTTTCAACCGATTGGTCAATTTTTTCTTCTGTTGATTTAAATTTTTCCTCTAATTCCTTTTGTCCGTCTACTAAATCTGTAACATCTACCTCTTCAGTGTCTGAATCCTCTGATGGTTCAACATCATCATCCATTGGTAATTCCTCAGTCGTAGACAATGCGTCGTCTAAACCACCTGTTTCTGGCTCCTCAGTCGATACTTCATCTTCTGTTTCTACCTCGTCTTCCAATTCAGGAATCTCTGTATCCAACCCTGTTGGTAATTCAGTAGACACCTCCTCTTCACCATCTAACTCTTGTTCGTTAATCGTACCAACATATTTGTTGATAGACATAAACCTACCTAACTCTTCATTAAGAAGTTGTTCTTGTGTTTTTTTCATAATATATAATATTATCCTCTAAGTAACGTTCTACCGTCCTCAGTTATAAATTTTTTATCTAATCTAGTTTGTCTCTCAATTAAACCGTCTTTTGTTCTGATAGTATAACAGTCACCTGTTTGTAAATCACAAACTTCTTGGTAGTCCCCTTTGTCTTCAACAACAACGTTTCTACCTAAAAACTGATTTAATGCGTTTTGTAATTTATTATTTTCCATAATAATGTGTTTATATATAAATATAACCAAATATTAAAATATCAGGTTTTATAGTTTATTAAAAGTAGCGTTATACTTAGTGAACGTATCAAACTCACCTGAATAGTCTTTGTTAGTACCATTCGTATATGATACCTTACCATTGTTATATGCGCTTATTAATCGACCTTTCGTATCTCCCTCATCTTTAATCGCTTTGTAACTTGTGTTCCAATAGAACGCCCACAAACTAGCTAAATATTCAGGGTTTGCAGAGTTATCACTTTCCCAATGGTTTGTTCCGTAATAAGTTTCCCCTCGTTTCTTCATTGACTTCATAAACGCTTTATATGCGTTTACAATACCATCTTCAACCTTTTCTTTTTTACTTATATCATGGAATATTGCAGTTGACCTAGCGTAACCATCACTTGTTGAAGGACAGAAATAACCTTTAATCTCACTTCTAAAGGTACTTTGTCCACCACCATCTAAGTGTAATCCGAATGGATTATCATATAAGAACCTCACACCTTTTCCTCTACCTTGTTCTCTTTTAGAAACTGTAAATGTCATTGCCATTAATCCGTTTTTAACAGTATCACTATAATTAGGTAATTGACCTGCAGCGGTTTCGATTAATCTCTTAAGTTCTAAATCTGTCAACCTTGTAGGACTATTTGGTATATCATATTTAGGTATTGGATTCTTACCGTTATTAGTCCAATAATCTGAAACAACACAACCAACATCCGCAGTTTGTTTAACACCTGTATTTCCTTGGTTTTCAGTATCACCACCATATACATTAGGCTTTGTAAGTTCGTTAGCCCTTTTCTTAGTTACTAATTTTTCTATTAAATTATCTAATAAATTTCTTCGTGCTTTCACCATTCCTTTATCGATGTTAGAAACACTAGCCTTAGATATTCTTACACCCTTAAACGTTGTAATCATTCCTGAATCTGGTGAAAGTGTATGTTCGACAGATAAAATGAAATAAGTTCCTGAATAAATTGGTATATATCTTAAGTTAAAATACATAAACGGTTGTATCATCGCATTACCCATCATTTTAATAGAACACTGATAAACCCTCGTTTTCATCACATCCAATAAATTTGTAGAAATAGAAGACGCAGTGGTCCCTTTTCTCATATTCGCAATGTTCTCAGTTACTATAAGTTCTTCACCCGATTTAACCCCATCGTAAGATTCAATACTAAAATCGGTAAACATATTTTGGTTTTGAATTCCAAAGTCCACATTAAACGGGGGCCCGCGGGGGTGTGCCTTCTTTTTTTTTATTTTTTTTT
>JAAHTG010000951.1_pt1 | contig 22180 bp, 6 predicted proteins | sample 6116081 | NCBI WGS metagenome assembly JAAHTG01 (sample SAMN13939989, study PRJNA603662) | sponge metagenome | isolation source: marine sponge | host: Mycale hentscheli | place: New Zealand | collected 2005 | reverse complement strand
CAGCTGTTTTAAGTTTGCTACCTGGGTTTTTCTTTTTGTAAGCTTTAACACCTTTCTTTGTCATTCCAGCACCTTCTTCTACGGTTCTAAAATTACGTCCTTTTCCTTTAGTTGTTTTTCTAATAGCCATTACTTTATTTCTTTATAACACAACGGGTTTATAACCACCTTTTTTTCTGTAAACAGCTTTTGGTTTACTTTGTTTCTTCTTTTTAGCTTCTTTTTCAGCTTTCTTTTGTTCAGGAGTATCAGGTACTGTAAGTTGCCATTCAGGCCAACCTAAAAACAAAGCAATATCCATCCACAGTTCAGTTTCATCTTTAGCTATAGCTCTTAAATTGTTTAATTTCTTTAATATTCTATCTGTCGGTAAATTTGTAGCTGCTGATACAACATTTGCACCTGCTTCTACTGCTGGATTATCGATACTGAAACCTTCTTCCTTAATCATTTTTCTTCTATCCTTAGAGTCGAAAACCCAACCGGCATTCTTAAGTCTTTTTATCTTACTGCTTATAGCTGGAGAAAATTGTAATAACTTCATCCAAGCATCTTGATACTCAGGTCTATCTTTTTTACTTCTATCGTATACATCTAGAACTAAATTCTTTAAAACCCCAACTGTTACACCAGCTAAACCTAATCCTCTTAATGAAGAATCCAACATTCCGTTTGCAATGTCTCTAGTCTTCTTAGGTAGAGCTGCTTCAACTTTCTTTTCATCATCTTCAAATCCAAAAGCAAACAATGCTTGTTGAAGTCCATTGAATATCAAGTTCTGAACAAAACCATAGTATATTAATTTTGATATATGCTCTTTAGGGTTACCTCTTCCATTAGCTAAATCCTGTACAGCTCTTTTCTGTAGTCTAGCATATTGCATTGGTGTGTTAACAAATTGTAATACCAATCTACCTAAGTCAGAGCGTTGTTGTTGAGATATTTTGCTTGGATCTGAAGACTGTTGTGTTTTTTCAGATACGTCTCTCATTTCTTCAAAAGCTCTTTCTTGTGCTTCTTCAATAGATAGTTTAGGATTTTTCTTCATTAAGTCCTTAATTCTATTTCTATAATAAGTAGCTCCACCAAAAGCTATAGCAAAACTATCCATAAATTTAGTTGGTGAATAACCTTTTTCTATTATAAGGTTTATTATTGCTGCTGCTTTGTTTTTAGACGTTTTAGCTGCGTTTGCTATTTCATTCTCATGTATATTTAACTTTAAACCATTACGTCTATCAGTTAAGTATTTAGAGTTCATTATATGCGAAAAGTCTTTTGCAAATTGTGGTAAATTCAAAAATGCTCCACCAGCTTTTAAAGGATTATTAAAGTCCCAGTTTACAAAGTTTACCATTGATATACCTTGTAACAAAGCTGATCTCATGTTTGTAAACATTATAACACCAACAGATCCATTAACGTAGTCAAGAGCTGCGTTGCTTAATCTGCTATTAGTTCCACCTCTGTTTTGACCAGTTTTCATTGCTCTTAATGAATCTTCTAAAGCTTCTCTATACTTAGGTCCATATATAGCTTCTAGTTTATTAAGATTTTCTTTAGTAAACATTGCATCAGAATTCTCTTGCCATTGCTTTAGGTACTTAGCTCTCTTAGTTGTATTAAGTAGATCTATAAGATCAGTAGTTATAGTACCTGTTAACCAATGTTGTTTAGGAGTAGAATAACCATCGTTTTTTGTAAGTGCTAATATCTCTTCACTAAATAACCTTAATGTATTATCAGAATCTACTATTTGTAGTAACTGTGATAAATCTCCTTTAGATATACCTGGAACCTCTCGCTCTGTTTTATTCCATAACCAAACCCTAACAGCTTGCTCATTAGTGAAACCAGATTTAGTTTTATTTCTAAGATTTTTAGGTACTTTAAGTGTTTTCTTTAATGCTTTAAAGTCAGTCATTAACGCTGCTCTATCCGATGCTAAATCGCTAACACCTCTATTATAAGGTTTAAACAAAGCTTGTTCGTAAAACTTTTGATGTTTCTCACCGATAAGACCTTTACCAAGAGTTGGGTATAATAATCCTTGAAAATCCTCAGCTGATGGTGGTATAAAAAATCTTTGTCGTTTAGCACTTGCACCAACAACTCTACCTTTAGCTTCAGAAAAAACTTTGTAATGCTCAACACCGGTACTTTCCTCCAGTATCATGTTGAATTTTCTACTCATATTTGTGCTGCTGAACTTAGTTCTATTTGTTACTTGTTGTGGTCTATTTCTATCAACAACATCTAACGCTTCTTCGACTGGTTCTCCTGCGTTTCTTCCTAAAGCTTCACGTATTCTTTGTTGAGTGTCAGCTTTGTATTCCTCTACACTCATTAGAGGCGCTTCTTTAGGTTGAGGTAGTTTATTCTTAGAGACTTTAAATTTTCCATGCTGAATAATGCCATCTAAATCAAACATATTGACTATATCCCAAGTGTAATTCATATCGGCAATTCCAGAAAAATATTTAATAAGTCTTTTATATACCCTAGTTCTACCTGTTCCTTCCGAAGTAAATATAAGTTCTTTAGTGTCGTTTTTCTTTACATACTCAAGTAATCCATTTGAAACTATACTAATAATCTCAGCTGCATCACCTGTTTTAGTCATGCCTAGGTCTAGACCGCCTGCGTAGGGATAAAGCTTCATGTATTCCGTTATTTCGTCAGTCGACATTGAAGAAAACTTTTTGTCAAGTAAGCCAAAAGTAACTTCTCCAGTTCGACCAACTTTAATAATGTATGCTTTATCTTTAACTTTAAACGCACTATAATCTGTACGCTTCTCTGTGTCTGTCACCCAGTTTAAATCTTTTTTAGTGTTTAAACTAAATTTAGTTTTAAAATCTTTTTCACTCCAATTACCTAACTCATTATCTTTTTCTATAGGTAACGAGTACTCAGACATTTCAAATTCTCCGTATGATTGATCTTTCGAATCTCCACCTTTAAATGGGAAGTAAGCTTTCCAATTCCATCCTAACTGTTTAGCAAATACTCTAGCCATACTTGTGTACAGCCTAGTTCTCTTGTATCCTTGAGAGTTGAAACGAACAGTATCAATATTGTTCTTTTTTATGTAGTCAATCATGCCGTTGATTACTGTACCAAATACCTCACGTGAATTACCAATATTAGTAAGCTCATAGTCAAGCTCAAGATCATTATTGTATGTTCCAAATTCAAACACAGCGGTGTTAGAGAATACGTCTTTCTCAACTGCTATAAAATAATCTTCTCCACTATCTTTAAAGAGTGCGAAATCTGATTCTTCATCTCCACTTTCCCATTTAAGTTTCTTCGATGTGTCTAAACTAAACTTAACTTCAGGTTTTGCATCTAACTCTGTTAACTCTTTTCTTTCACCTAGTAAATCCTTATTAACTAAAAAGAAATCAGTGCCATAAGCTTCTGTTGGAGTACTTTGAAGAACCTCAAGGTTTAGTTCCTCTGCAAACAAATTAGCTACTCTTCTATATAAACTAGTTCTATTAGCTTCGTAAGATGTAAACTGAAGTCCAACAACTCCTTTTGTACTTTTATACTTATCTACTAATCCATTAACTACCACAGATAAAACTTCAGCAGCATCTCCAGACCCAGTGATATCAACATCTCTGATTTTAATTATCCCATCAGCGTCTGCTTGGATATGTTCACGAAGTCCGATGTTTTGATTAGGTCCATCAGGCCCATACCATTTCCCTGGTTCTAAACCAACTATGTTATCTATTTTGTAAAAATTAGTATTAAACATTTTAGGTTTAGGACCTTTACCTAATTCCTGGTGCTGATATAGAAGTCTATCCTCTATAGCTTCAATATCGTACCCAGCTTCTTCTAATTGTGCTGCATACTCTGGATCTACAATATTTGAAATAATACTACCAACATCTCCAACATCAACATCCATCAAATAATCTTTGTTATTTACAACAAACTCTGCCTCACTAGTATTTGCATATGCAACTTTATTGTCATGCTTTTTCCATTTTAGTTTCTGTTTAGTGTTAAGACTAAACTTAGTTTCAACAGGTTCTATTAATGCATCTGCCTCTTCAAATAAAGATTCTTTAATTAAATAGAACTTGTATGCAAAGGGTCCTTCTTCTATCATCTTCACTGGAGTTGGTGTATCAAATGGATCCATCGGATCAACGGTATACTCTGTTCTGTACATTGGTTCTTCAATCACCTTAAAACCTAATTGCCTACCAAACTCCCTTGCAAAAAGTCTATACAAACTAGGTCTACCACCTTCTACCTTAGCAGCATAACTAATGAATTGATAGTTTATTTCTGCTTTTTTATCTTTACGTATTTTCTCTTTTAAGCCATTAATAACAACACTAAAAATAGCTTGTGAATCACCAGTTTCAGTTATTTTAGAAACTTGATCAAACTCTCTACCTCGTTTTTTGGATTTCTCTAACTTAAAAAACCCCATGTCCATACCAACGTTGTAGTTAATATCTTCCATGCCTTCGTTAAATATGTATTCTTGTAGTTTTTGTATATCAACACCTTGCTTTTCACCTAGAAGATTTTTGTCAGCAAGAAAACTAATTTCCTGCTCCAGCATCTCACCGTACAGTCTTTCAATATACATACCATACTTCTTACCTTTAATATCCCACTCAGTACTCTCTATGACTTGCACCTTTTCTCCATCCACTTCTTGGGAAAGCCCCATAGGTTTCCACTCTAAATCTCTCTTAGTATCGAAACTAAACTTAGTCTTAGGTTTAGCTTGTTGTACTTTAGACTTAACAGGTAGCTTATTTAATGCACCTCTAACAGCTTCTACGTTTGCTACATGATCATCTGCAAAATAAAAGTCATTGTAACCTTCAGAAGCTTTTTCAACTAACCACTGAGCTTTAGCTTCACCAGTTGAGTCGCCTAATCCTTTTATATTTTCAATAGGTAAATCTAAACCTTCTGACTTCAAAAAAGCTTGAATAGCTTCTGCTGACTCTTGTGATCTAGCTGTAAGAACAAAAACATCATCTGTACCTCTAGCGTCTCTTATTTTTTCAGCTACGTTAAACAATGGTCCTCTTTGCCCTTCTTTAACAATGTTAAAATCAGAAAAATCCATCACAAAACCTTGGTCAACTAACTCTTTACCTTTGCTGGCAAACTCACCAGCATTTAATCTGCCTTTTTCAACAGCATTGAGGTTCATGTTAACCATCTTTTTAAAGTCAGCTGGTATTTCCCCTTCCCTTAATTTGTCTGTGTTAACCTCAAAAAAATCTTGGCCAAATTGTTTTATATACTCTGCTTTGTTTTTATTAACATTATCCCAAGACTTTTCAACAATAAAATCTTTTAATGATCTTTCTTTTCTAGCTTGATTCCTAGAAATAGAAGTCTCTTTAGACGTGCTAACAAAAACCATCTTAACATCATAACCTTTACTTTTTAGCGCTTGCATTTTAGCTTTAGTAGCTTTTAAAGAAGCACCAGTGCCATCAACAATAATACCAGTTCCTGCTTCAGTAAACTTATCTAGCTTTCTTTCAGCAATTTTTCTAGCCAATGCACCAAGCTCTGATCTTTTAGATCTTTGCACAGCATCATACTCTCCTTCTGCTCTTGGTAGTCCAACAAGATTTTTTGCCCACTCTAAAGATATATCTTGATTGACTATTTTGTAGCCTTGTTTTTCTAAACCTAACCCTTTAACTATACTACTTTTACCAGAACCTGGTGCTCCAGCTAACATTACAGCTTTGAATCTAGTTGCTGGTTTACCTGAAGTATTTGGTTTGTTATAGTACACTCTGCTCTTAGTTTGAGCTAACGTATCGTCAAAATCAAAAACCCTAATCTTTTTAACTGGTGCTTCTTTTTCTCTAGCTTTTTCAATAGCTTTGTCTATTGTTCTAGCAGTCTCTATCATCTTCTTATTAGAAGACATTTTAATTTTGGAAGAAATAACTCCCGTAGATACTAAATCTTTAGAGTTATTTTCCCTAACATCTTCACTTCCTTTAGCAATCTCAGCTGCCTTTGCGTGTTTTTCCCCTTCTACTTTACCAGTTTTTAAATTAAATATCGCTCTCATGCTTGAACCACCGAGTGTATTTAATACATAATAACCTTCTTTAGTTCTAAATATTTGAAGCCCTACTTTATTTAAGAACTTATTCATAGCATCTGGTATTATGTTTACTACAAAACCATCTCTAAGTTCTTCTAAAGCTTTTAACCCTTGTTTATTTAACTTACCACCTTGCGACTCATCTCTAAAGTTTTTATTTAAATATATTCTTATAAGTTCATTAGTGACTGTTTCAGCTGCTTTTTGGTGCTCCCACTCTAACTCATTACCTTGGTTTTTAACTGGATAAGATTCACCTTTTAGTGGCAAGTAAATTCCTTGTAATTTTGCAGAAGCCCTAACCAACCCATTCATGGTGTTCTGTGTTGCTTTTGTAAGAACAAATAATGTGTCGTTGTCTATTCTACCATCTTTGTACATGTTAGACGAATGTTCATACAGCTCGTTTAATAAATCCCAAGCAGTGTCAGCATCTTTATTTATTGCCTCTAAATCTTTTAAAAACTTTTCATTTTCAAAATCAAAACTACCATCTTTGTTTATGAATTCATCTTTTATGAATGCAGATGACTTAGGGTTAAAATTACTTAATCTTTTTTCTGTCGCTAGTAATTCACCTTTGCTACCGTTGTTATTAGCTTTATATACTTTAATTGATTTAGGTTTTGAAGTTCTTTCAATTATCAAATCATTATACTTAGCAGCTGGTAAAATAACTTTTTTCATAAAGCTTTCAATATTACCAAAAATCCCACCTCTTTCTGGTGAGCTCATTGAGGTAAACTGACTGTTAAATAAAGCTAAATTTATTAACTTTCTTGCTTTTGCTATATCTGTTTCCTTGGTTAGTAATTTACCATCTTTACCATATACTTCTACTGCTTCAACAACACTTTTGTAAACATCCTTAGTAGTTTCAATTACTTTCTCTCTAACTTCAGGGTTTCTAAAAAGTTCGACAATTTTTTTATTCCCAATTTTTAATTGCTCTTTAGAAACCTCTTGACCTTGTCTTTTTAATTTAGTTATTATCTCATCAATAGTAATTAGATCCGTGAGTTCTGATTCTTTAAATCTTGGAGAATTTTTTATTTCAGATACTGTTGTTGTAATTTCTCGAGCAATTGAATCCCAGTCTGTCTCTTTTATGTTGCTATAATACTCATTCCATGATCCACCTCTTTTAATCCTACCTTTATCTGACCACTCGAAATTCCCATAAACAATTCTAAGTGCGTCTTTTACTACTTGCTTTTCAACCTTTCCTTTGTTCTTGGAAGCTAATGTTTGTATTTCACTAGTGAGATTTTCTAAGTTCAACCAAAACTCTATCTTCTGGTCGTTGTTGAATTTTTTTGCAATAGTGGAAGACTTTCTGTAAGTTGATTCTATTATTTGTTGGTTTAACTTCTGCTCAAAGCCCTCTGGTTTATATCCAGTAGACTCAGTGTAAGAGTTAAACATATCTAAATCCATTCTGCTAATTTCAAGATCAACTATTTGGTCTCTAATTTTAGCTATCTTATCCCCAAAAGCTAATCTTTCAGAAGCTCTAGTATCAGGTATTTCAGCGATCTTTTGTTTTAAGTCTGATATATCTTCTTTCTTGTTATTGATTTCTGATTGAACCTCAAAATATTTTTTACCTTGCTCTTCAAACTTTTTTAAAGCTATTTCACTACCTAATTGGTATGCTAAAGCTTTTTTCTTTGCTGCTATATCTCTTGATATGTTTTTAGAACCAGGAAAATTTGTCATTGTTTCCACAAACCTTTCTTTGTTTAACTCTGATTTCCATTCTGGATTTAATCTAACATACTCAGGTCTAGAAGTCATACCTCTTTCTGATCCTACATAGTCTATTTTCTTTCCTTGCCAGTTGTTGGTCCACTTTGGTTTAAACTCTCTAAATCCACCTTCTATTTCTATTCTGTCACCTCCAACTGATTTCTGCATTAAAAAAGGAAAGTTCTTAAGTAGATACCCAGTTGGTAAGTTCTCAATAACACCCCCAAAATTATTACTTAAATAATCTATGTATTTTTGTTTTTTACCCATAGCCTCCATAATAACTTTCTGAACCTTTTCACCAGACTCTTTTTTAAACTCTCTTAAGAATGGAGATATAGTTTGGTTTTTCGATGTTTCAGATGTTATCTTTGGTAACCTTTTAAAGTTTAAGTCGTTTAAATTAGAGCTAATTTCTTGACTTATGCTTTCTAGTCCAGCATCTTTTAATGTTTTCTGAGATGTAATTCTAGCTTGAGCAATTTCTCTATCACCACTAGCTTCTGCTTCTATATCAAACTTAGCTGATCCTTCTCTCTCTTGATCAATGCTTATTTCAAATTGATCTTTAGTTGCAGCGTTTTTATTACCAAACACATTACCAATCTTCCGCCCCAAGTATGTATTTATCCAAGCAAATATACTGTCGTTCTCAACGTCAGTCTTACCTTCTCTAAAATTTTTATTAAAGTTTCTTATGTGAGGAATTAATTCTTGATAAACACTAACCATGAAATCTTCTTCACTGAAACCAGGTGGCTTGTCCCACGGAATCCTAGCTTTTATTAAACCATCTAGTAAACCATATTCTATATTGCCTTTTTCATTTATTAATGGTTTTGCAAGTTCATTAATAAACTTATTAGCTCCTTTATCTTGTCTTTCAGAGTCCCAATCTGCTTTATTTTTTTCATAAAGTTCCTGCAATTCAGGGCCAACATCCTTACTCATTTTTTCAACAGGCTCAGTTCCATATTTTTTATTAAGTTCTATATAGTCTTTAGTTGCTTTTTGTATTATCTCGTTAGCTTCAAGTCCACGGCCTTTAGCAAACCCTTGAATAAATGTTCTAACATCTCTTGCGCTTTTAAAGAAGTCTTTAGCATCAACAATCTCGTTAAATGATTCAATTAATTTAGAAAACTTTTTTGTACCAGACTTCCAACCTACTTTTCCTTCGTTAGTTAATTCACCGTATATAGTAAACCATTCTTCAGTCAGCTTGTTTTTTTCATAATCATCATGATTCTTTACTCTTTCGAGAACAATGTCGTATTCTTTAGTCTCTTTTAATACACTTATAAAATCCTCAACGAAGTTATCTCTTTCTTTTTTCGCTTCTTTCAATGCCTTTTTAAGACTTAGCTTAGGGTTTTCTTTTCTTATTTCTTCAGCACGTCTTCTAATTCCTAGCTCACTAATTCTTGAACCTAATATAGAGTGAAGTGGCTCGTGAACAAGAACACCTGAAGTTGTCTTGTATGTTTCTAATAAGTTTGTAGCTTTATTTCTAGCTGCAAATAGTTTCCCTTTATCAAAGACTTGAATTAGTTTATTTACTTCCTCTCCTTTAATATTTTTTGGTATGAATACTTCAAAACCAGCCACGTTTTCCGTGACATTTAAAACTTCACCTAGACCAAACATTTGTTGCATTAAGTCTTTTATACCCTCCACACTATTATCACCTAACTCTATTTTTGTTGTTTCTAAAAAACCCAACGCATCTTGTTCACTACCTACTACTTTTGCTATATCTAAAATTAATTTTTTTGGATCTGTTTTAAAATCAGCATCAATAATGTTTACGTCTTGCTGAGTCTTTTCTATAATTTTTCTTTGTTTTTGATATTCCTTTTCGTTAAGTTTGTTTTGTTCCTTTACCGCTTCATCGAGCTTAATAACTGTGGCCTCTAACTTTTCATCTAGTTCCTTTTTTTCAATTTTAAATTTTGCATCGTTCATTGAACCATCTTCTTTTAATGATTTAAGCTCTCTCTGAATTCTTTGAATTTTCAAAATTTCGAACACTTGCGCTGTAGCTCTTGTTCTTAATGGGTTTGCCTTCCCAGTAACTGGATCTTTAGGGTGGAACCTAGCACCATCCATGTTGATTGTAAATTCCTGCGCATATTTAATTATCTTCGAAGCATCTTCTTTAGAGAGTCCAGAAGCTTCGAGCATTTCACCAACTTCACTTTCACCTACAATACTTACAGCTTCAGTTATTGCGTCATGTTCTTCTATTAAAACTCTCTCGCTTTCACCTTTTTCTATACCTTTTAAAGCGTTTTCAAATCTTAAATAAAGAGAACCTTCACCTTGAGCTAAATCTAAACTTTCAAACCTATCAACCCATTGCTCTTGTACAACTCTTTTTAGTTTTAATCTTTTTCCCTGCTTTGTTACTATGTCTTTAGCTTCTTTCTTTGTTCTGCCTTGAATAAAAGGATCCCACTTCTCATCAGAAGTTTTATCAATTTGGTCTATTTTTTTCTTTACAGCATCATCAATTTCTTTATCTGTCCATTGGTATTTTTCAAAGAACTTAAACTTTTTATCTTTAAACTCCCCTTGAGCAACAATCTCACTATCCTGTTTAATAGCACTAAGTCTTCTTAAGCCGAAAGGTCTACCCATGTCGTTCCACATCTCCTGAGCTTCCACACCTTTAGACATTATTTCTATATCTGTCTTTACAGCGTCTAAAGCTTTGTGAACGCCTCCCTTAAGTGCACCTGGATGAGCGGCACCCATAGTTAACATAGCTCCATATAGCTCTAGAAAAGAATGTGGATCAGTTATATGATGCCAAAACTCATCAAAACTTAATTGTGGTTTAATCACACCAGCAGCACCTAAACCTTGCTCGACTAAACCTGAGGACACTTCACCTATTTTAATAGCACCTACACTAATTGCTGGTTTTAAAAGACTTTGACCAACTGTGCTTATAGTTTTTGTTGGGCCTCTCTCAACTATACCTATAGCTTTCAACATCGTCTCTTGAGAGTATGTTGCAGTACCTTGTTTGTATTTGCTAAGTAAACTACTCGTGTATCTATTAAAATTATTTTGAGCACCTCTAGCCAATCCTCCGTAAAGCGTTCTACCAAAAGATGCTCCTGCTGCAAAAGTCAAAACCGGCATAGGTTCACTGTTAGTAGTTATACCACCTATAGTGTTTGAACCTAATAAACCTATAGATTCATTTAATGTTCCAGACAACCACCTAGCAATATAAGGTGTAAGTGCTCTTCCTGGTAACATAGCTTCAATTAGTCTAGCTGAGTTTTTAGCTATCGCTAGGTGAGTTCCAGTACCTCCAGTAAGATATGTAGTTGCAGCAATTTCAAGTCCCATCTTTGTTAAACCAGGTATCATGTTACCTGTTTTAAAAGTCATTGAATTTCTAATTGCTATTTTTTCTTTGTCTTTGCTACTTAGCTCTACTGCATTCTCTTGAAGAACTTCAGCAAAATACTCAGCTTTCTCAAGGTCATTTAAGTTCGCTATATCAAGAGCTTCTGGTGTACCACTAATTATCCCTTGTAAATATTTCATTTTCCCAACAATAGGTATATCTCCACCAATAGTAACATCAGCAGTTAACGGATCGTAGTTCAACGAATTTGCAAGAGCTAAAGTTCTATACTTTTCTAGAGCTCTATTATAATCAGCAGCTCCAGGGGTACCACTTGGCAATGGAGTTAGTTCGCTCAAATTTATTTTACCTGATGTTAAACCTTCCTCAAGTAACGCAAAATCATCACGTATCGAACCTTCACGCGTTGGACTAAATATTTCAGGTAAAGCTTGAAATAGACTAGAACTTGATTTAACGTCTGACTTGTTCATACTTTTAAAAGCTGTCAACAATTCACTATGTGCATCTTGCATTGAGTTCACAAGAAAGTTTTTACTTTGCAAAGAAAGATCTATTACTTTTTGCTTTTTGTTTTCAGATTCTTTTATCTGTTCTCTATTTAGACCTTCCCTAATGTACTTACCGGTTTCATAATCAAACACTTGCATGGTTTCTTTTCCAAACTCTTCTTTCATCCATTTTCTATATGCGGTAATAGCGTATTGATCTCCTTTTCTTGCGTCTAAAATCATATCTACCACACCTTGATCTATGTCTTCAAAAGCAACTTCATCAGACTCATCGTTGTAGTAACCCTCTTTGATTTTAAGAGCTTTATCAGCATCACCTTCAGCTTCAACAATGAACGTCTTATTCTGTTCATCAGTGAGTATACTACTTTGATTTTCGCTCCAAGCTTGTTTTAATTTAATACCAGTTTCATCAAAATCAAGGAACTCTTGAAGTTGTTCTTGTGCACTTTCTATTTGCCAATCTGGAACCGAATTTAAATCTTCAGGTAAATCAGATGTCCACCACAAACTTCCAGCGGTTTCAATTTCAGCGCCTAAACTGTTTGCTACTTTAATGTTTTCACTTAGACTTTTTCTCTCATCAAATTGTGATTTGCTATACTTATCTTTACCACTTCTAGTAACTTTTTCACCTGTATACTCTTTATATTTTTCTAAGTTAAATTCTCCTTTATTAACAGCACTTTCAATTTTATGTCTTTCAATAGACTGTTCTCTCAGGTTGACCGGGTCAAGCTTTTCACTCAACCTGTCTATTTTTTCTTCGTCAGATTCTTTAAAAAAGTTCTCGGCAATATCATAAGCATTGTATAGCGCGCCAAGTGGGCCAAGATAATGTGTAGCTGCTAAGTTGTCTAAAATACCTTCATCTTCTTCTTCCAGCGCACTTATGTATTCTTGTACATCTCTTCTACCAGTTTCAAAGTCTTTTTTTAATTCACTTTCACCATCTTTAGAAAGATTTTTAATTGAACTTATTTTTGTTACTAACTGGTTAATATTTTCATCAACATTTTCTTTTGGTAAAGTAGTTATAGATTTTTTATACAAGTCATAAGGTTCATCTTTAGGTTCTTTCTTTTTCTTAGTAACATAATCACCATCTCCAAAATAAGCCTTGTTAAACTCTAAACTGCTTAAATCTGTTTTCTTGTTGGCAACCATGTAGCTATACAACTCATCAAAAGTTTTACCAGTAGAGTACTTAGACTTAAAGTCTTCTGGACTTAGATCAGTCATATTTTGATCTAGTAAATACTTATATAATTCATCAAAATTTTTGTTCATACTATCCGTTGAATTTTATTTGTTGTTCTCTTGCTTTTATGTTAGTAACTGATAATAAATGACGTTGTATAGATTCTGGATCGGACCAATCTACATCTAACTCTATATAGTCATCGTCTCCTACTTTTTTCCTTACAACTTTTCTTGGTGAACCATTCGCATCAACCGTGGTTTCAACTACAAATTGATTTGCAACCCCTGATCTTCTATTTAAACTTTCAACAAAACCTTGAAGGTTTGCTTGTTGCGAAGGTCCAGCAACGCGAAAGATTTTCATAAATGTTTTAGCTTCATCTAAAGCTTCTTTCATAACATCAGCAGTATAATCATGTTCTGTAGTACTACCACTTGATGAAGTTTTAGTATTACCTTTTTGAATTTCTCTACCAGGAATTCCAACACCACTATCTTCAAGGGCTTTTTCAGCTAACTCTAATTTTGCAAGTTTTACTTTATCTTCGTCTTGAGCGTTCCATGGTTCATCATGTCCAAGAACATCGTTCCATATAATATCCATGTCGTCATCGTCTATCAAAGCACCTAACCCACCACTATTCATTATATTATTAATAGCTGTGTTATATTGATCTGTAGTCATAGACTCAGTTGTAATAGTTCTACCACCTTCATTACGAGTTTGAATGTCAACCGTTCCATCTACTCTACCACCTTTCTCGCCAATTATAGCATTAGCTGCTGTCGCTAGATCTTCTTTAATGTCTGGAACTTCTCTAAAGTATTCTTTACCAGAAGCTTCCATGTTGATTAGTTCATCTAAATTAATCATCGCCTCGTTATCTGGATTGTAAAGAGCTAATCCACCTGTTGGTAAATCTACTATATGTATATTAGATCCATTTGACTTAGATTGACCAGCTAAGTCTATTAACATTTGCTGTTGATCAGTTGGTACTTGTGAATACATAGCTCCAGGAGTTCCATCTGGTTTCTTCATAGCTTCTAATATTCTTTGAGCTTCAGCTATAACTATTGGTGCTGCTTGTTGATACTTAGCTACTCTTTGGTTTATCTCAGCTAGAGCCTTGGAACCAGTGACAGAGTCAACGTCACCACTTTCAATACCGTTCTTTATTTGAACGTAATTATCTATTTGACTTTGAAAGTAGTTATTTGTATTAGCATCAAACCCAGATTTACCGATTTCAGTTATGTCAGCGACTCTATCAGATTGAGTTTGCTGAAACTTATTTAAATCATCTTGCATTTTCTTTTGAGACTCTTTCTGTGCTCTTATACCTTCTCCTATGGATTTACCCAATTGTTGCAACGTTGCTGAAGACGATCTTCTTTGTTGAGCCATCATTTCAAAACTCCTATTAACTGCAATCTGCGGATTTGCATACGAACTATAAGACTGTTTCTTTTCTGCCATGATATTAATTTATTTATTACCCTCAAAATTTACCACCAGCACTAGTGTATGTGCTAATTCCAGTAGTTAAACCATCACCAACCGCTCCAACAACATCACCCATAGCTTGAGTTCTTTGCCCATCATAATACATTTGAGCACTTTGAAATTGTTGTTCTAAACCTGCTAATCTATTCATCTTCATCATCTCTCTATTGTCTTTTGTTTGAAAGACAAATTGCTTACCAGCTGCTTCTGATTGCTGTCTGCTTGCTTCACCACTGGCCGCTAGCTGAGCGTTTTTAGCTTCTTGTTGTTCTATGCTTGCTGATATACCTCTTTTACTTTGTAGTGCTGCTTGAGCTAAAGCTGTAGCTCCACCTGCTCCCGCACCTGTTGCTCTTATAGTATCTAATGTATTTGCTAGAGCTATATCTGCTTGCTCTGCTTGAAACTCAGCTGCTTGAGTTGCTACACCTAAATTAGCAAAAGGGTTTGTTACATCCTCATAAGGATTAACAACCTCTAACCTATTGTTTTCTATCTCAGCCAACTGTGCTGCATATTTATTTTTCTTTTTCTTAGCTCTCTTTTTTTCTTTATTAGCTTTGTGGGCTGCCATACCTGCTTGAGTAGCTCCTGTTGCTGCTACTACCCCACCTACTATTAAAGCTGCTGTTGCTGCTGCCATATCTTTTATTTTATTATTTTAACAATCTCATGTGAAGGTTTTTCATCTACATACCAACCTAAATTCTTATGTGTTTCTATTAAGTTATTATTTCTACCTATAGTAAACATGTAATTGAAACCCATATCTTTGCAAACGTTTTCACATCCATTAATCAACAGCTCTAACGCATCCTCTCTGTCATTCTCTCTATAGTCTGGATCAGAAATAATCCATTCTAATAAAACTGCCTTAGAATTAGTCATATACAAAAATCCAGCTACTATAGGTTCACCTTCTTTTTCTACGATCAATCCTCCTTTACCATTGTCAGGTAAAAAATCTTTTGCTGGAGCATTCCACTCTTCCCACTTATCCCACCATTTTGTTAGTGTACTCCAATCAGATTCTTTTAATCTTCTTATATTTAATTTCATTTAATTTAGTATGATGATACTACAAAGTTAGAGCTAGCTGCAAATAATTCTTTAAGTCTACCAACATCAGTTGTCGCATCAGTTGATATCTTAACCGTTACATAATAACCTTTTACACCACTCATTGCGTCACCAAATATAACCTCACCTGGTCTTCTTGTGCTAGCATTTATTAAGTTTGCTACGTATCTATTTTCTTTTCTATTAAACCCTGATCTATAGATTACACCTTGATCAGTGTATTTACCTTCATCATAACTTCTTACAGTAGTAGTTTTATCTTGATAATCAGTGCTGTTATCCTCGCCTTGTATGCTTGAAACGAAACTATCAACTTCCCAACCATTGCTACCTTCATAGCTTATAGTATTAAAGTTTTTTGTAACAGAGGGGTTTGGATTAAAAACAAATGTTACACTTGACTCATACGGGCTAGATCCATAAAAAGAGTTCTTATCAACTGATTGACTATTATGTAACCACAGTTGAGACGATGTTGTAGTAAATAAATTATTTTTAAAACCTATAATATCTGTAGGCATGAAGTCGTAGAAACTAACCCAACCTTGGGAACTTTCATCAAAGTTTAAAGTTTTATATACATCATCATCACTACTCGCAATTTTAGGTTGTTGTAATGACAATAAGTATACATCGTTATAAGTGTCAAAACCTCCCTCTGCTCTATCTTTAACTACTTTCGTAAAGAAAAGTTCTGCATCATTAGGTAATGTTGGTAAGTATTCATTTAAATAAACATCTACCCCACTAATACCATCTACTAAAGCTGAAGTCTGTATTGGCGTACCACCTGGTGAAGCGTAAGAAAATGCCATGCCAGGTTCTATTTCTGAATTTGATGCTGTTAGTCTTAATTTTTGTGTAAAACCTGTCAAGGGCAAAGGTGTTCCAGTAGGAGGCGGAGTGGTTGGATCTTGGATATTTCCAAATGTTGATGTTGTTTGGAAATTGTTAAACTCATCTTGTATTTGAGATAGTTCATCTCTGAAAAAATCCCTCATACCGTATTGAGATATTTCAGTTATACCATCTCTTGACAATCTTAAAACAGCTGATCTATCTTTGTCAGTAAAATACTTTCTAAAACCAAACACAGCAAAACTCTCTGGGTTCCTACTAATACCATACTCTCCTAAGTAAGGTACTATTTGACCAATAACCAAGTTACTAGATGTTACACTACCTCCACCTTCTGCGGAGTATATAGCATCTTTATCTATCAATGCTCTATTTACTTTATTCTCTTGAAATATTACTAAGTTAGTATCTTCTGAATACAATCTTTGTATACTACCAAAATCTGGGTCAACTGATTTTGTTATACTTTCAGCAGCATTAAAAACGTTTGTTTCATTTAACTCTGTTGTAGAGTTATATATCCCTGAGTATATTAAAGAGTTGAATCTATCTATACTATCTTTGTTTTCTTCTACTAGATAAGCTTTAGCCCCATAGTCTGTACTGACGTTATTAAAGCCACCTCTTATTCTAGATTCTTCTATAACATAATTGTACTGTTGATCTTCGGATGGATCAACACTAGCTCCTGTAGGGTAAGTTATTTTACTAGATATACTTGATCCACTATATGGATTCCATGGTAGACCAGGCCACGCAGAACCATAGCTTGGTGCTGTTAGCGCGGTAGTATCAGGTTTAACCCCGTTTTTCCAGATTGTTTTCTTTAACCAGAATGTGTTAAAATATTTTACTTCTATCCTTACCGCCATTTTATTTTTTTTTGTTAAAGTAATATACCCCAAATAGGTAGACTAGCTTGACTTTGTATAGTTTTTGTTAACCCACCAACAAAGTTAGGTAAATTATTGTTACAATCTGTTATACTTAGTGTAAACTGTAAATCAGTTGTAATTAAATTAGTGATTCCTGGGTTGTTTACAGAATTATATTGGTTGTTAAAATTGTTAGGAAAAGCAAGAACCCAACTACTGGTTTGCACGGGTGTATTATTTGCAAGATTAGTGCTTCCAAAAAAAGTTCCAGGTGCGTAAACTATTGGTCTTGCAGCAACTGGCCAAGTTGTTGAATCAACTAAAACCCCATCAGAATATATCTCCGCAAGTTTAACATATATTTCAGAATAAGGATCATTTAAAGAGCCATTTTCAAAAGAGTTAAAACTAATTTCTGCAATACATTCATTAGAATAGTCTATTTGTCCTGCAAGCGAGTAAGTCGAGAATGGTATTATTGCGGATGAAGTAGCACCATTAAGAGTAGGTTGCATACCTACCCATTGTATGGGGTTATAGGTGAATGACGGTTCTATGTTTGATAACGACCCTTTAAATGTTACGCTGGTTGTTGTTAGGTTTGCTGTAACATCAAAACTAAAAGTCCAACGCCTACTAGTACTATTATATAAGTAAGGAACTGGTTTAGTGTTTTCAATCCAGAAAGCAGGCGTTCCACTTGTTCCAGAAAAGTCTTGTTTAATTTCAAATGTGCTAGTTACGTTAACACCATTAGCGTTAATAACATTGAAATTACTTATAGACTGTGCAGGATCTACACACGCATTGTTGTTATCATCTACTGGTTCAAACTTTGCTGTTATTCTAGTGTTGGCTGAGTCATTTTCAAAAAACTCAAAACCAATATCACTAACACCATCCGGAGCGCCAGATGGAAACCCAAGAGCAACCTCAGAATTTAAATCTGATATCAATCCTGAAGTTGATGTTTCCCAGAATATATCTAAATTAGATTTAACTGGGTTAGTTTCAAACACTGTTAATTGATTAGAGAAGAAATTTGTTGGATATCTTTCTTGTAAAGCTTTGCCAGCACCAATAGTAAAATCAGTGGTTATAGTTGCTATAAATGGGTTATCATCTGCTTTGTAGAAGGGATCTATAAACACAACGCCTTCGTTTCCACCCTCATTATTAGGGTACCATCTTTCTCCATACAACGCATCATCTGGATCTAAGCTTGCGTTACCTGTAACTCCTTTTTTTGTCGTCCAATCACCTAAATCCCTAAAAGGTCTTATACTAGTAACCTCACTTTCAAATAAACCGCTAGGAGCCTGAATGCTTATCGGTAAGTTAACTGCAGAACCTGCTCCAATCGATTGAGGTGGTAAATACAAAGATGGTAACAAGTTTTCTGTTATAACTCTAGGGTATAACAATGTGTTGCTACCATATATTGTGTCCGTAGCTCCAACATCGATTAAAGCTTTAGGTACTTTATTTATGTTATCATTATACAATGATATATTAGAAACAACTCCGTTTTTAAGAAATGTTGGTTCTGCTGAAATCTTAGGTGTGCTGGCAGTTGGTATTGATATGTACTCTACGCCAGTAGTTCCTGTCCATATTATATCACCAGAAGTAGCGCCTGCTAAATAAACATTGTAATATTCTTGTTCTGTTTGTTTAACAACTATTTTGTAAGAATACCAACCAGTTGGATTTGAAGTTGAATACAGACCAGGATAATCAGGTTTGGTAGATATGCTATTAGGTATTATGTCATTGAATTGTACTTGTAAACTATCTCCTGGCCAGTCTAAAGTATCTAATCCACCACCATTATATCCATGGTATATAGTGTCAGTAAAGAAAGTAGGGTCATCAACATCAAGTGACTTGTCTCTAAGTATAACACTTGAGGATCTACCGTACCTATCAGACAGTACTATACCAACTTGATAAGTTCTATTTTGTTTTAATGTATGGTTTGGATATTCTAACCTAGTCTGTGGAAGTTGAGTTGACGAAGGTATGTTTGGTTTTGGAACTATTTTTACTTCGTAATTTAAACTATCTGGAGGAGTCTGTTTGTCTATGTAATTACCATAAACAATTCTATTACCGGTTATTGCTTGTGTTTTTGCCTTAACAGGGGACTTGTCATAAACTCTAGTAGATTGATTTGTTGGTAATACTCTTATTGGTTTTATAGACTTATAATTATAGTTGTAAAAATCTTCAATAGCTGTGATTGCATTTAGTTGTGATATAGGTATTGTATCAACTACTTTTATAGCTAAACCATTTGATTCTTTACTTAGTATTTCTATACTTTCAATTTTCAGTCTATCACCCAATTGCTTAGAAAAAATTCTATTGTTGCCATTGCTATAAGTATATGGCATTGGTATATTTAAGTTTATTTCATTCACTTGATTTTCCATGAAACTAACAATACCGCTTTTTCCTATATCGTCTTCATCACCATTCCAGATGTTTCTTTTCCATAAAGCCCATCTTTGCTCAAAAGTTCCTGAGTCCGCTTCTCCGTCACCACCATATAACCAGTTATAACCATTAATTAAATGACCCCATTGCTTTGGAATAAATGCTGGCTGAGTAAAAGGTGCCATGACAGAATATTCTCCGTCATCGTATTTAAATCTATAACTAAATCTAAGAAACTTGTCTTCAATAAACTTCTTATCCCCAGTCCAGGTTGCATCATAATCTGGATTTTGCAATTGAAAACCTATAACATCACCTATAGTAAAACCTTGTCCAACACCACTGGGTGATGCCGTTACTTGGGATTTGTAACCAGCTTCTAGAGCTGCTGCAATATAGTTAATTATTGAGTCAGACGCATTTGCACCACTACCTATTGGATATTCTATTTGAATCTCATCAAATCCTGTACCAGCACCAACTATGTCAAAATAGCCAAGATCTGGTTTCATCAAATTTATACCTCTTGTATTAGGTGTTATAGGTGGATAAGTTATATAACTGTTTATATCTTCTGTTAAAAAAACCTCATTATCTCCATTTTCAGAATTTGACTTTATCATAGTTAACGCTGATACTGGTAAATACTCCTCTGTCTTATTAATCATGCTACTAACATAGTCACCAGCTCCGTTTTGATAATAAAGATTAGGAGCATCCATTGGAGCAAGCTTAGTTACACTTATATGATCTTCGTTAGTATAGTAAGTTTCTGGATTGCTTATAGCAGTGTTGACATTTATTTTTCTTGGTTGATTTCTATCATCAGTAAAAAACAACAAATCTTCTAATACATCAGCTTTAATTGGATGTGTTTTTGAGAAGTTAAGAAAGTTACCACTAACTATTATTTCACCCTGTTGGCTAACTACATTATAATAAGCTATCCAACAGCAAGCACCATCGTATAGTTTTCTACCTCCTACACTAGGTTCAAAAGCTTCGTCTGGTGCAAAGTTAGATAAATTATCTATAGAGTTATCTGTATAGTTTGTTAAGAAGAAAAAGATTCTATCGTTTGCTAAATCACTAGCGTGACCAATAACATCTATACCAGGACAGTTAAGTGAACCTAACCAATCTTTAGCAAGTATATTACCAGATACATTTTCTACAGCACCAACATCAGAATCTTCAGATCTACTTATGTTAACGTTTTTAGCGTCTCTATATTCACCATTAGGTATTAATCTACTATCCAAGTCTTTATTCATCTTGGACTTTAGGAAAGTATTTTTAATCTCTGACATTAGTGTTTAATTATTTTAGACTGATTTCTGAATACTTGAGCAATCTCTTCTAATTTTATATTAGATAATCTTATCTTTGCGTTTCTAAGTGCAGCTCTTCTGTCTTTCTTAAATCTTTGTACAACGAACTCTTGTATACCAGATCTGCCAGCTAATATAGAGTAAGCTATATGCATATACATAGCTTCTTCCGCCATCTTAGGAACTTTCATATCTTTATCTACAGACAAACCATCAGATATGTATTCAAGTATTATTGTTCTACCAACTAAGTCACTACTAAAAGAAAACTTACCTTCTCTTTCGTTGATAGTATAGAAACCATTAACTTGAGTTGTCTCAGGATTTAAACCATATCTTTTACCTAAACCAATTCTATCATACCTATAACTATCTACAGATACATCTAAGTAATCATCATACCCACCTGTTATTCTTCTCATATTAGCACTGTCCCAAGCTTCTTCTGTTACAGAAGATCCTTGAGTATTATTACCTACATTGTCTTGAGTAGGTATACCGTCACTATCTTGCACGGGTATTTCAGTTGGGTTACTAGTTAGTCTAGTTGGATATATAATGTGTTTAACACCGAGTTGATCAACCCAAGATGTCTTAACGTAGTTAACATAGTCTTGTGGTATTATAACAGATAAGCTAGGCGGTATAGTTAATTCCTGAGATTTAATACTTTTTAAAGTATCGTAACTAAACTCTTGTAATCCTCTTTTAGCGTGAAACATTACATCAGTTCTTTTAACACTAGGTATTAATTTGCCTGTACCAACATAAGCTACAATGAAGTTATTGATTACATCGTTTAAAGATATATATTCATAGCTACCATAATTCTCATACAAAGCTGGTTCTAATATTCTTATTTGTATAACATCTGTTGGAACACTTATAGCAGCGCCTATTAACGTTACAGCATTACCAACAACATTGTAATCTACTGTTACGTTTAAGAGTACACCATTTTTGTATACAGCAAAGTTCGTGTTAGTAGTTATAGTTGTTGCAACTAACTGGGTATCTCCAGTCCAAGTAAATGTTTGTGTTATTACTGGATTTGGTTGTACAAACGTTTGTTGTCCAGCGTAGTATTGTTCGTTAGTTTCTGTTAGTAGTCCCATATCTT
>JAAHTG010000950.1_pt1 | contig 22196 bp, 33 predicted proteins | sample 6116081 | NCBI WGS metagenome assembly JAAHTG01 (sample SAMN13939989, study PRJNA603662) | sponge metagenome | isolation source: marine sponge | host: Mycale hentscheli | place: New Zealand | collected 2005 | reverse complement strand
CAGACTGTCCAAAATCATTAGTTAACAATTCTAATTGCTGTAAAGTATATCTTTTAGTGGTTGCTAATAACAGCATTCTATTACAAAAAGGTCTACTATTAGTTTTTAAAGGTGGTGCGTCTGGTCTTTCTACATATTTGTAAACTATAAATATTTCTTCTTCTGGGGTTTGTATACTAGCCTCAGCGTCTTTAGTAGGTTTAAAGTCTTTGTCTAAAGCTCCAGCGTCAAACAAATTAGAAATAGATTCATTTATTAATGATTGTTCTACTTTTAAAGCGTTTGCAAGCTCTGTGACAGGCATTAAAGGGTTTTTTAATAACAAAGATAAGACACTCTTTTCTAACTGCGTTAAAACGCTTGTAATTGCAAAAGACTCTTTTTTAATTTTTTCCTCGTATTCTTTAGCGTCTGCTATAGAAGTAATAGGATTTTGAAAAGTGTTTATTATTTCTAATTTACTAGAGTCAAAACCTGTAGTTTCTAACTGATTAAATATAATGTCATCTTCTTGACTGCTTAACTCTACTTTTTGTTCTGGTTGTAAAGCTGGAAGTCCAATCTTCTCTCTAATTTCATCCTGAGTCATTACCCCTAGAACAGCAGTCTCACTAAAGTATCTTTGTACTGGTTCTATTTTCTGTATTCTTACAGGTTGTCCATTAATACCATTATAGTTAAGGATAGAATTTATTAACTCATTAAATATTTTTTGTTCTGGATCAATTTGTAGATTTTGGTATAATTGAGAAGCTACAGCTATTTCGTCTGCATTGTTTCCTAGTCCTGAGTTTTCTTTAATACCAAAAAGCTGAGGACTTGTTATTCCATGAGCTGTGAATATTTCTTCTCTTATTTGGTTGTTTAGGTTAATAAACCTTTCATCCTGTCCATTGACTGGTATAGGAGTTATTTGCGGATGGTCACTAGCTTGGTCTGTAAACGATAGCAAAGGCTTTCCAGCATTATCAGCACCAGTAGCATAATCTTTAAATCTTCTTTCTATCTCTCTCATTTCCTCGTCATTAGGTTGACCATTGTTAAATGAAACAACATAACCAGCAGAAAGATTATTTTTAATATTTTGTAAAGTAAAGTTTGCTATTTCAGCATCTGACTCTAAATAAGGTATAGCAGAAACATAGTCTGGAAGTGGGTAAGCTCCTAAGTCTGGTCTGTATTCTTTATAGTAGATAACATAGTCAACATCAGGTCTAGCATCTTCATTATATGGAAACGCTTGTAATACCTTAAAGTCATCATTATTTTTTGGGTTTCTAGCAGACCAATCATCTGTATAGTAAAACAAATCATTGTCAACACCTGTTCTAACATCAGCAAAATCTATGTGATTAACAGCAGCAATCTTATTATTCTTAGCCATTCTAACTTGAACACAAAAACCTCCATAAACCTTTTTGTCTTTAGCTAGTTTACCTATTAAATCGTCTAGGTTTTCAGAATCGTTAGGCATTCTTATAAACCCATCAACATAGGCTTTTTCTGTAAATGTTAATTTTTCATCTACTACAAACCCTTGACCTACAATAAATTTAACTTTAGAGTTAATTATTTGGTTATGTTTGCTAGACTCATTATAGAGCTTAGTTAAATAATCTGGATAAGTATTTTTATAAGGTCTATCTGTTCCGTATTCGAACCAGTCACCTTTCTTAGATTCTTTGAACTCAGGTAATTCATACCCTCCGAAGTTTAAAGGAATTAGTTTTACGCTCATTGTGCTGGGTTATATACTACGTTAGTAGTTGGTGAAACTGAATGTTCTGTAAAAGACGGTTGATAAGTTGAGTCTATTAATTTCATCTTTCCTTGTTCTACTTCGTTTAGTCCTGTTGTATCTAGGTTTGTTGTGCTGTTTTGTTCAAATACTTTGTAGTTGTAAAAGCCTGGAGAACCTAAGTCTAGACTTCCACTTGTAGGGTTGTCAACACCCTCTACAAAGTTAAATTCATTATATCTTGATTTATTAGTGCTTATGTCTGCTATGATAGTATAGTATTTAGTTTTTGTTTGGTCACTCTCAAACTCAAATAAATAATCTGGGTTAGTTAGTTGACTCAATTCAAATAAGGTTGCTACAAAATTAGTTGTAGTATTCTTATTTATCACTATCATTTTTCTTTTTTTTCTTTGTTTCAAAAACCCAATCAATCTCAAGTTTCTTAAGAGTTGGGATATTCTCTTCACTTACTAAAACTTTAAAATGTTTTAAGTGAACTGTTTTTCCTATATATTCTTTTTTTAACATAATTCAAATTTACTAAAAAAAGGGGACAGTTTTACCTACCCCCCTTTCATACAACAAAGAACAATTAAGCACTAATTGTCAAACCAGCCACTACAGATGACTGTACCCCATAACATGGGAACTGACTTTTGTCAGTTAATTCTATTTGGTATTGGTTTGGATCACCATAAGCCTGACCAGTTTGCCCAACTAAAGACGAACCTTCACAGAAATTATCAGCACCCAACGCCCAATAAACACCGTTGTTATCTTTTACTATCACGAACAATCTCGCTAACATTAGCATTTTCATCTCGTTAGATTTAGCAGCACTCATTTTATTAATAGTGAAAGCTACTACATTGTCATAAAAAGAAGTCCCACCAGCTTGGTCTACAGTTGCTGTAGATGTCAAACTACCTGACTCTTTCTTTAACTCATATCTATAGAAATTAGTTGCACCTGATTGCGTAATAGCTGAGATGTCTCCACTAGCTTCAGTAAATGCAGTTATATTGTCTCTTTCTGAGATTAATACTTCTACAATTCCGCCAAGGCTATCTGAGCAATCTCTAGCTTGTCCGTTACTTAATACACATGACATAATTAATTGATTTTCAGTTAGTTAGCGTTTCAGCTAACAGTTATTAAAAAGGGGGTAATTAAACCCCCATTAAATTTAGGCTAATAAAAATTCTACAACTTGGTCAGGAAATGCAACATTTACACCTCTTCTGAATGCCATAGTAACTTTATAAATTCTGTCATTAAGATCGAACCAACTTCTAACATCGTTAGACTCTTCACCTGGTAAGTCAACACCTACATAAATGTTAGACGCTCTCATTAGGTAACAGTTACCAGTAGCTAAACCTGATAATCCAGGAGTTGCACAAACAGTAACATTAGGAAATCCGATTAAAGGAAGCTCAGAAGTAAATCCACCTTCTACAACATAGTGAAAGTAATTTCCATCAGCGATAGCTTTTTGGTACTTTAAGAAAGTATCCATTCCAACAAACAATTTTAAATCGTCTGCGTCCATTATATCTTCGCTCATTAATTCAGCCATTCCAGTTAGGATACCGATTACATTAGCGTTAGTGATACCAGTTGCCTGAGTGATAGCCGTTGGGTTACCATCAATAGCAGTAGCAGCAGCTATAATTTTATTAAGACCATCATACTTAGAAAGGTTAGCACTTCCAGAAGTTGTGTCACCTTGCCAATCAGCTACCTCAATAGCTTTTTGTAACTTAGAAACTTTTTCTGTGAAATATAACTCTTCAAAAGGAATCTCTTCTTTTTCATTAGTTAATCCTTGTTTTAACATAACTGCTGTATATTTAGCAGCTAGGTCAGTCATACATAAATCCTCGTGTATTGCAACAGCTCCAGGATTGATAGTTCTTTGTGACAAAGTAGTTGAACCACTTGCACTTCTAGAACATCCATCAGCTTGAAAAACAACATCACTAGAAAGGATATTAATTGTAGTAGGTCCTTTCACGCCATCTTGTATATTAGCGTATTCTGAAAGTCTACCACCAGCTACAGACTTAATGATCAAGTCCATTGCATTTTGTTCGGTATATGCGGCTAAAGCCGAAACATCAAAACTCATAATTTAATTTTTATTTTATTATATTTTTATTTTTTAAGATACTTATAATATCTTTTTTACTTTCTTTTTTTAAAGCCTTAAAGCTAGAAGGTCTTTTGACTACTTCTTCTTTTGTTGGCTCTTGTAACATTTTCTCTGTTAAGTTTAACAACATAGAAAAAGACTCCTTAAGATTATTTATTTCTTTTTTTAGTTCGTTGTTTTCTTCTGAAATTGTTGTTTCCATTCCGAAAACTTTTTCAGTTACAATCGACTCTATAATCTTTTTAGCTTCTCTTTCTTGAGCCTCACTTAAAGGACTAGACATTTCTTCCTCTTCTACAGATTCTGCTTCTACTTCTGGTTCAGCTTCTTCTTCAACTTCCTCAACTTCAACAATGACACCACCTTCAGTAGAAATAATTCTACCGTCAGATAATTCATGTTTACCGTCTGGAGCTGGCAAAAGTTCACCATCCATGTCAACAACTACAGCAGCACCTACAACAACCTCAGGCTCAACTTGAGCAACTGTACCGTCAGCCAGTACAACATCCTCAAATTTTTCCTTTACAGTTTCGGTAGATTCTTCCACGTTGTTTTCAGTAGTTTCAGCAAATTCCTTAGAATCGTTTTCAATGTCAACACCTTCAGTTTTAAAAATGCTTTTAATCTCATTGAATAACTCTTTTAATTCACTCATAACATATATTAATTTATACTATTATATATATAACAAAATAATTATAGTTTAACAATTACAAATGTTTTTCTTTATATTTCTTAACTACGGAAATAATTTTACTAATTAAAGTAGTAGGGTATTTAGTGACTTTAGCCTCTCCAAATATTCCCTCAACTGAAAAACCTTTGAACGTACCATCTAGAACCATCTGCCAAACTTCGTCATTCTCTACCCTCATTGATCCCCACCATGAACCATCTGGAGCGTTTTCAAATCCTTTAGGAGCTTTTATTCCTCTTTTACTATCTATGATTAATGACTCAATAACATAAACCCCATTATCTTTATAGTCTATATCGTGCATCAAATTAATGTTAGAATTATAATTATTCTTAAAGAATTTATTAACTATCTTTTCTATAGTAGGTTTTCTAAAGACTACATAATATTTTTCGTTTTCGTCATTTAGTCTAATGATAGGCAGATCAGCTTTCATAAAATAACCGCTAACAATTCTTTTCTCTTTATCTTGAATCTTAAAAGCTCTTTTATATTTGTCTTTGGTTTTCATTTTATTGATTGCCCAATTAACACCAGAAGTCCCCCCCCAAGCATCCCACATCAAACCACCACAACCCTCACTATAAGGTACATCTTTATGTTGTTGATGTCTGTTAAAACTAGCCATTCTACCTATAGTTTCCCAACTAATATTATCTTTATTAGCTAACTGCCTAGCTCTAGTCCAACCAACTTTAGTTCCACAATCTGAACCGTTTTCTTCTTTATACTTTATAGCTTTCTTAGCATTGTTAGAGGCTGATTCTGGATAATCGTTAAAGGTTTCTTCAAACTCATGTTTTTGGAACGCTTGCCAATTACTCATAATCGCAGGACTGTCAACTAATGCTATGTAGTCCACTCCGCTTTCATCCTCTTCGTCTATTATTAATTCTAGTAAATCTGTTTTATTTTCCATTGTTTTTTTATTTAATATGTTGCCTGTCCTTGAATTACAGCGACAGAGTTTTGTGTTTGTGTTATATCTGTTTCAGTAACAAAAACTTGTGCTTGATTTTGTGGTACTAATGTACTAGTGTTAGCTGGTTGTAATGTTGGAGGAGTTGCTCCACCGCCTGTCGCAAAATTAGGCGTATCAACACCACCACCGCCAGCACTACTAGACTGAAATTGTTGTTTAGATATATTAGCAACGTTAGCTAATCCATTGACAATAGCAATTCCAGCAGCTATAAATGGTTGTGCTGGAAAAAGTACAGTTCCAGGATTAGCGGCAGCACTAGCAAAAATAGCGTTTGCACCTTGATAAGTCTGCATAATAGCCTGAGCTATTTGTAGTTTCTTATTTATTTCAAATGCCTTTCTTTGACTCTTTTCATTGTCTTTAGCAAAAGCAGAAGTTAAATTCATTAAAGCTCCTATACCCTGAACAGCTAAATCAATTTTAGCAGCTTCTATTGCTTGTTGTTTTTCTAATATCTTTTGGTCAGCGTCTGCTATTATTTCTTGTCTTTGTCTTTGGAAGTCAGTTTCAAGTGCTAACTTTTGATCTACATAAGTACCATCTAAAATAGCTTTTTGAATAGCTTGCTCTTCATCCCAAGCCAACTGCTGAAGTCTTAACTGCTTCTCTCTTTCTATCTCATCTTCAATAGCTTTTATTTTAGTTTCAGTTTTTAACCTACTAGCCTCAGCAGTTTTTTCTAAAAAGTCAGTTTCAAACTCTGGTTCTTCTTCTTCAATTTCTAAAGGCGTCAATAACTCTTCGTCTGCTATTTGTTTTAAATCTAGGGTTTTTTCAAAAAATTGTTTTCTTAATTTTAAAATATTTTGTTGAGTGTTAAACTCTGCTAGTTCTCTTTCGCTTTTAGTTAGTTGATTATTTTTTATTAAGAAGTCTAATTTAAAATTTTCTAAATCTATAAAGTCTTGTAGACTTTCTGCGCCAGACTCTTTTTGTGCTACTAATAAATCAAAAGCAGCTTTTTTCTCTCTTGCAATTCTTTCTTTAAGTTTTTCAAGTTTAGCCTCATCTGCTTTGTCTGCTTCGTCTAGCAATTTTTTAGTCTCCTCCTCTTGTTCTATAGTTGCCTTTAGTTTGTTGTCTAGCAACTTTATTTCTAGTCTATTATTAGCAGCAATTGTGTTAACCCTAGACTCCTCTAGTTGCTCTCTAATTAAAGCCAATTTCTCCTCATTGCCTTTATTTTTATTTAATAAATTTGTAAGTCTTTTTTCTTCTATTTGAAAATTTTGTAATTTTTGTTTTAAACCCCTTGTTTCTATGTCTCTTAACTCTTTAGCGTTTGCCTTTCTAATTCTAGCGTTTAATAGTTCTTTTTGAGTTGCTACGTCAATTTCATTATTTAACTTAGTTATTTCTGCTCTATAGCCTTTTAGAGTTTCTGTTAAGTCTGCTAATTCTTTTTCTAATTCATCTGAATTATCTAGCCAATCCATTGTCATAGAAACAACCTCACCTAAAACAGCAACTAGTAAACCAATACCAGAGGCCACAATAGCACCCTTTAAAACTTTAAAACTCCTAGACGTACCCTTGACAGTTATACCTAGTAACTTCATAGCAGTATTAGCTAAATAAGTAGCAGCAGTATTAGCTTTAGTGATTATGGTGTTTGCTACAGTGCTATTATTAAGTAGTTTCATCATAGACTGAGTTCCCTCAATAGCACCTTTAAAAGCCATAGAAACACCTATAGCCTTTTCAATGTTTCTTACAGTTTCTTCTATAGCACCACCACCGCCACCAAGTAGAATAAAAGCAGCAGAAACATCACCAACAGCACCAGCAACAGAACCAAGCTCACTAGCTACCTGTTCATTATCTAAAGCCTCCATAGATAGTTCAGTGTTTTTAATTTCTTTGTTAACACCGACTAACTGTTGTTTTAAATCTTTAAACGCTTTCGATCCTAAAGGCACTTTTCTTAGTTCTTCATTTAATCTCTCTGCTTCTTGTTCTAGTTGTCCTAGAGAAGTTGTAGCACCCTTTGCGTTTATGTCTATTTCTAAAGCTACTTTTTCTGCCATTTTATATTATATTAAATTGTTGACCATCCCACATCATTGTGACGCTATCGTTATTGCTACTAAGTGTGTGCGTGCTATTACCATCAATAGTGGTTGATAATCCAGTAGCGTCTATAATAGCTTGATGTAGTGAATGTAATTTTTTAAAAGTCCATATTTTACCAATGTGCGGAAAGTAAGGAAAGCTAGTTCCATACACAGCAGCAAAACGAGCTATAACATTACCACCTTGAGTGTCTATTAAATATGTTCTAATGTTTTCACTAGCTATAAAGTCAGCGTCTCTAGTTTCAAAACTTCCACTACCTTGAATCTCATCATTTATATAAATCAAATTAGACTCTCTTACAGTTTGATTATTAGAGTTTATTAATTGAATATTTTGTAGTCCTGATTCTATTGTGTTGCCACTACCCTGAATTACAACATTTCTAGCACCAGAGAAAATGTTATTATTAGAACCTGTTATTCTTGCAGCTTGAACAGTTCCGCTTATATAGTTATTAGTCCCCATTGCACTAACTCCCTGATTTCCTACACTATTTCCATTTGTTAGTGTTCCTGTACTTTGTGCAAAAGTCGGAGTCCTTTGTCCACCTAAAGTCTGTATACCACCATGTGAAGTCTGTGTATTAGGACTAAAAACTGTAGCAGATTTTATTTTAAGAAACTCACATTTAGTAATTGGATTAATTGGATTGTAGTTTTCTATTTTATTTAATCTAAAATATTGACCTTCAAAATAGTATTGTTTTCTAAAACTTAAATTTGAAACATCACTAGGAGTTAAATAGAAGTGTGCATTTACTATTTTTGAGTTTGTGTCTGTAATTTCTTCAATAAACTTTTTATAGTATTTATTATATAAATTATTATTATTAAAAGTTATTACATTGTTAAAGACATTAGCCCAATATATCTCATTAGTTAAGTTAAATCCTATATCTTCTGTAGGTGTGTAAGGATCGTCATACATTCCAGCATAAGGGTAATTAGTTTTTATTGTGTCTCCACTAGAGTCAACATGAAGCCATTGCTGATCTGTACTTTTTAAGCCACCCCATTGTAAAATCCTTATATTAGCTTCAGTTCTTTGAACACCATCTTTTTCATCAAATTTGATAATTGTTGGGATTACTCTATCATACCAAGATTGACCAACGCTAGGAGTAGCTGAGAATATTAATTCTGTTTTGTGTTCTGCTTTTAAAAAGTCATTGTTTATAGTAAAGTCAGCTTGTCCATAATTTTCAGCCCAAGTGTTATAGTATAATTCATTATAGTAGTCGTTATCCCTTTTATAAGTAAATAGATACTCCTTACTGTTTAAAGCACCCATAGGCTTAAACTCTATGTCTTTGCTTTTATCTATTTTACTACTCCAATCAATTACATCATTATTATAAAAATCGTCTCTAGGTTCTATAATTAAATCTTTTTCATTGTCTGGATTTGGCTGAACATATAAATTAAACATATTTATAATAGACTTAATAAAATCTTTTTGCTTGACCTTTGCTGGTATTGCTGAGACCATGTCTATATTACTACCTTCAATGTATGAACTATTGACTAACTCATTATTAAAGTAACTGCTTAATATGTTTAAACCAAAAGACCTAGCGTCATATAGATTATTACCTGAATCCTTCCAAAATACATTAGATTGATTTTGGTTAAAGTTTATATTATTAAATAATTTTAAGTCATTTCCTCTACACTCATATTCTACTACTACTTTAACTTGTTCGCCACTATTTAGATAAATATTGTTAGCACTAACATAAAACTTATTTGGTGTAGATGTATTGTTAATATTATCTATTTCTACATAAGCTGGAGAACTTAAAGAGCCTACATAGTATTCAGTTGATGAGGTTGTTGGACTGCTAGAAGTTGTTATAGTAGCACCTGGATTTACTGGTGTGTTGCTTCCTTGTATTCCGAAAAACTGCTCATCTATTGTAGATATAAAACCCCCACTTGAATTATATTTGTTTAGTTTTATTTTACCATGTATATCAGAGACTATCGTGTATTGTGTTCCGCTAGTTGGTGTTCCTGTCGGTGCATTATAAACCCCTTGAACTTGCACCATAGAATTTAGATTATAATAAGCATCTGCACCAGCAGTAAAAACCCCAGTACTATTATTATAAACATTTCCAACATCATAACTTTGAGTCTGATTTACTACTGTGTCACTTTGGAAAGTTGTAATATCATTAAAAACCCCATTAAAAGAACTACTAGAACCAGTTCCAGAAGTTAAGAATTTTGGATTGTACGAACTAAAAATAAGATTGTTTATAGCTGATTCTGTTAGTTTAAAATCCTTACTTGAAAAGGGGATTATTAATGTATTGAAATAAGAGCTACTAAAAAAACTAGAGGTGTAAGTGTAGCCTATAGAACTAAATATTTCATCAATATACTTTTTAACTTTAATAGCTGGAAAAAAGTCTGTTACATTCCAATTAGGAGAAAAAACTAAACCAGCATAATTAATGTCGTAGTTAATCATTGGGTAGACATAATCGGTAGTTAAAGGAAGATTCCAGGTTGCTACCTGATTAGCTTTTGTGTAAGTGTGATTTAAACTACTTAAGTCTAAGTCTGTTAGTTCTTGATCTTGTAACTGAGTAAAAAAGTTTCCTATTCTACCAATAATTACACAATCGTAACTTATAAAACCGTTTTTATTTTTAACGGATTTTAACTGTAAATAACCATCTAATTGAACTTCACCATTAACTAAATAAACTACTTCAGTTCTTAAGTTAGGGTTAAAAGTCTGTAACTCTATATTAACGTTAAATATGTGTTCAAAGATTTTATTAAGTCTTTTACTAGCTGGCAAATTAATAGTCTTAGAAAAGTCAGCTTTTCTCTTATCTGGTTTAGCTATGTCAGAAATGTTAAAAGTTAAATTAGGATTTAACGAACCTAATAACTCGACACTTTCATTATTTATATATAGTTCTTCCTTAATCATTATCCGCTACAGCTTTCACAATTTTCATCGTCAATATTACAGGTTCTTTCTGGAACTGGTTTATTTTCAAGATTCTTTAACATCTTCTCGAATTCTGTTAGTTTTTCTTCCATTTAAAATGATTGTCTAAAGTTGTCTATTCCTAATTCTAAATTAACTTCTAAGTTAAATACTTTATCTACACTAGTGATCTTTTCTTCCCAGTTTCCGTCAATGTTTTTTATTGGAATACGTCTTACACTAGATAGTCCATTAGGTGCTGTGTAGTCATCTAATAAATAAACCTCTGGGCTTTCAATAAGTTCTAGTAGCCAATTATAAGTATTACAGTCAACCCAATCAGAAGTTAACTTCATTTTAGGCATTGACTTTGTATAGTATTGAACCTTTTCTCTATTAGCTATAGAATAGTCTATAGCACCAGTTGAACTTAAATCATTAGGAGTAGTTTGAAAAAACTTTCTTTCTATTTCTTCGCTATGTCTAGAAACTTTAGTAAAGTTGAAATAATCAAAACCGCCTAAACTATTTAAAAACTCTATTCTTTTAGTTTCAAACCTACACTCTGAATCTATATTGAAATAATATTTTTCACTTACTTGTACTTCCAAATTAGACAAATAAATAGCATAAGAAGAAACGCTAGAACTTATTATAGGTTGACTTCCGCTTGATATGTTACTAGGGTTTATTTTGTTTAACGTAAACGGTGATACAGGTATTCTAATGTTTTTGAATGTGCTAATAGTAGGAACGTCAATTACTGTAGTAGAAACCAAAGAACCACTAGAGTTATAACCTAAAACAGTAACTGTGTCTATAGGATCATTAGCGTGGTCATATAAAGCATATATATAACCTTGTTCATCTATCATTACTTTTTGGTTGTATGGACTATTTGCAGCTCCACCATTAGGACCATTAGTTAAGAATTTTCTAGTAGTGTTATTATCAGTGTATTTTTGATAGTAGTTATTATATTGCCAATCATAAAAATTAACTACATCTCTTCTATATTTAGGTAAGCTACTGTTGAAGGTTAATAAGTCATAGCTAGTGCCAGTAGTCGTGTCTGGAAATGTTACAGTCTGTGGAATGTCATAAGTTGCTGATCCTGTATTGTAATGAACCCAACCAAACTCCAAAGTAAAATCTTTATACGAATTACTATTATCAAATATTACATCTATATTACTTGGATTTAATTCTCCTAAATCACTAGACATATAGCTCTGCATAATTCCAGATAAATCAAACCTACCAAAACCATTAGTAGTAGGAGGGACTTTTAATCTTCCTAAAGTAGTAGAACCATCTTTAACATCAATTAAGTAAGCAAATCCTGTGTAGTTTCTAATGCTTCCAGTAGTTTCATATAATACAACCTCTACAGGATTATAGACTGTTCTATATTGTTGCGGTAAGTGTTTTACTTGTAAACTCATTTTTTTAATATTTCTTTTAATCCTTTTGCTACTCTTTCACCTGACACTATTCTTATGTCTGTTTTAAACTTGTTAAAAGCCTCACCATAGAAAGTCTCTTGCATGCAATTATCAAAGAAGTATCTAGGTTTAATTCCTGTTCTAGCAATAGAGTTTCTTACAGCGTATTCATTAAGTCCCTTAGACCTAGCCCATGCTTTAACATGACTAACCTTAGGACCTTTCTTAAATTGATAAGGACTGTTAGGAGCTTTAATTACCCAGGGTTTACCCTTGTTTGGTCCACTCTTTTTAGCACCTCCAATACCTTTAACACCTTGATTAAGATAGTCGTAGTAGTCAGCTAGATATAATGTAGCCACCATTCTAAAACCAAACATTTTAACAGGCATTTTAATAGATTGCTCTAAGCTACCTTTATAAACTAATCCCTCTTTTTTAACTGATTGCTTTAAACAATAAACCATATCAGCAGCAATGTTGTTAAACACTTCAGCTAATGTGTTAGGGTTGTCTATTTTGACTTCCTCTAGTTGGCTTTCATCAAAACCAAATATGTCTAATTGATCTGCCACTATCTATGTTTATACTTTTGTTTCATTTCTCTGTGGACTTGTTGTTCCATCTTTTGTTTATCTGTGTAATAAGCTACAATATTTAAAGCCTTTGTTATATCCCAATTAAGTATCTCATCCCATTTGTCAATCCTACTATTAGTCAAATTATCTAAGGTGTGCCACCATCCCCATCGTTTACCAAATCCAGTTCCTGTTTGGCCTCTTTCGTCATCTTCTTTGCTTCCTCCATCAAACAAGTTTTTATAACTTTTGTTAAGACCTCCGAGTGAGTGTAAAAAAAAACACCTATTGGATAAGCTATTGTTATTGGCATATTATTTAGAAAGTTATCTGCTGTCTTTCTAAGTATCTCACTGTCTACTTTAATATGTTTCCAGCCAAATAAAGTTCTTTTAACTGGTCTACAAATAGTAGTTAAAATGTGATGTAAGTTATTGAATATAGCATCCTCATCGTCTTTAGCGTTTTGTAGTATTTCCATACTGTTAATGTATTCACCAAATAACAATTTCTTAGCATCTATTTTAAACTCATACCATTGACCACCAATCTTAAATCTTTTGTCTTTTAGTTTATTAGGTAATTCAGTATCTAAGAAACTCATTTTCTCTTTTATGGACTTATACTGTTTTAAACTAATATTCTTTATTACATCTCTTTTCTGTCCTGTTAAGACTGCTAGAATGTTGACTACTCTTTCTATAGGGTTTAGTTTGGTGTTTAATACTGGTCTTAGATTAATATAGTTTCCTATTGTAACATCTGACCACTTTGTCGGGATTGTAATTTCCATAGTTGTATATATAACAAATTTTTTAATTATAACAAAACACTAAAATAAATAATTTAAACTAAAATACTAAACAACTAAACACCAACTAAAATAATAACTCACAATGGCTGAGGATAGTGTTTAAATCAATTCTAAGAAACTTAAATACTTTTTATGTGTATTTATATAGATTAACTATTTATAATGTCTTAAAACTAATATTTAACATTAGCTAGTTTATGAAATAGTATAAATCAATAATAAGATAAATATCTTATCTTATCTTATAGAACCCCATTTGCTCAGCATTTGCTTAGCATTTGCTCAGCATTTGCTAATTTTCTTCCTGTAAAATAAAAAGGGAGTGACGCTCTTTTGCCGACCACTCCCAATTCCCAAAACATAAAATCTAATGAAGATTTTTGCTTAATCAAATATACTAAATTAAAACAATTTATATTCTGTTTCTTTCATTCTTTGTTCAGCTATTTTAAAATAGTTTTCATCTTGTTCTATACCTATAAAGTTTCTATTTGTATTCTTACAAGCAACACCAGTTGAGCCGCTACCCATAGTAAAATCTAATACTCTTTCTCCCTCATTGGTATAAGTTTTAATAAGGTATTCCATAAGAGCAACAGGTTTTTGTGTTGGGTGTAATAAGTTTGTTTTATTGCTATTATTAAAAATTTGAACCGTATTAGGATGTCTAAACCCATCATCTTTTTTTGTTTTTGTAGTTATTTTTGCATTGTAACCATTGTAATTTATATTCCTTTCTGTAAATGTTTTTCTTTTATCTTTTATTCCTACAAATATTTTCTGCGGATTGTATGTTGGTAATTTTTTATAAAAAACACAAATATTCTCATGCCTTCTCATGGGCATTTTATTTGCTAACATTGGAGCACTTGCTTTTGTTTTTTCCCATATCCATTCATATCTAAAAAAATTAACATTACTCATAATTAAAGCACTTGTAAAGGGTTGACTACCAAATAAAATTATAGACCCATTAGGTTTAACTATCCTATTTAACTGCTCCCACATAGGCTCAAATGGAATAACACTATCCCATTTACACGCCGTTGTTCCGTATGGTGGGTCTGTGATAATAGCATCAATACTTTTGTCCTGTATTGTTTTCATTACTTCTAAGCAATCACCTTTGTATAGTTTTATCTTATTGCATACCATCCTCTATTATTTTCTTTTAAATGTATTAACGCCACGTACCTTAAAGCATCCATTAAGTGATCCTGTCCGATAGGTTTTTGTAGACTATTTCCGTTTTTATCTGTTGCCCATTTATACATCCTAAACTCACGTCTAAGGTTGCTACTATTCACAACATTTATTTTATATCGTTTTAATATATCTATTCCGTTTAAAATACTGTCTCTACCTTTTGTAGCTGGTTTAGCGTTTAGTCCTAGTCTATATAGTTCCTCAATTGACTTAGGTTCTGCACTATCACAAATTAACTCTTCTCTACCAATAATAGGAATTAGCTTTTCTGCTATGTCATGGTTAGTTAATTCTCTTTCATAGATTAACTCTTTTAAATATAGTTCGTCATCTTTACGGTAAACTGACAAAGCTGCACAACTATCTATTGAATAACCAAAATCTAATCCATGTGCCACTAACTTACAATCTGGCATACTATCAACATACTTGACATTCTCGTATATTAAACCACTTATATTTCCATATTCACCAAGACCGTATATCTTCCAGAACTCTTTGTCTGTTTGTTGTAGATATTCTATTTCTTTAATTAGTGACTTAGGTAGAAACGCATTATTCTTATAGTTGCTTACTATAACCTCAACGTCTCCTACTTCCTTAGAACGCTTTATTTCTAGCTCCTGGTTAATCCATATTTGCTCATCATCTGGGTTAAAGTCTAGGAATATCTTATTCTCGGTCCTCATTAGTAATTGAAAGAACTCCTGTTTGTATTCTAACTCATTAGCTTCATTACAGTAAAGTATATTTCTTTTTGCTCCTCTTAGCTTTTGTTCGTCATCAGCACCAATAAACTCAACTAACCTTTTACCATATCTATACTGTTTTTTAGTCTTATTGTGATCTACTCCAGAATACCAACCCTCAGCCTTTAAAATGTCCTCAAAGTCTCTAATTACAGTTCCATCTAAATTAGTTCTATATTTTCTTACAGTAGTCCAGACACCCTCATGACAATACTTGTCAGTCCCATAATTACCACTAATTAACCATAATGCACATAATTGATTTAAAGACCAGGTTTTAGAGCTTCTAGTCCCTCCTCTATTTATTACTATCTTAGAGTCACTGTCATAGTTACGCTCGAATATTTCAGTCGCTTCCACGCTTTATGTTGATGTTAATATTATTGACTGTGGATTCTATCTCTTGTTTTTCTGGTGCGTTTAGTCCAAACATTTTAGCTATTGAATCATAAGCACCCCTATAGTCAGAACCCTTAACCATTTCTTTAAGTAAATAGAATTTAGCTTTCTGCTCTTTAGAGAGGTTTTCTTTTGCTGCTAAGTCCATTAGATACTCCCAAGATTTAATCATTTTAAAATAGCCCTCAGCTACTTCCTTTCTAGTTATTTGAAAGGCTTCTGCTTCTTTTGTTTTCAATTCTTGCACCCTTACCGATACATTACCGCTTGATAAGAGTTCACTAGCCTTGACCGCTATAACCTCATTAGACGTAGTTTTAGCAACATCATAAGCCCGTCTATAAGCCTCTGAAGCATTGCCAGTATTAACATACTCCTCAGCGAATTTACTTTGTTTAGGTGTTAGTTTATTAGACATTAAATATTGTTAATTGTGCTTTGTGTTGTTCTATTCTTTTCATAGCTGCATCGTAATACTCTTTATCTAACTCGCAAGCTGTTAAATCATAACCTAATTTATGGCAAGCAATAGCAATTGAACCACTACCTAAATGGGTATCAAGTATTTTGTCTCCTTCTTTAGCATAGTTCATTAAGAGCCATTCATACAGTTTAATAGGTTTTTCTGTTGGGTGTATTGTGTTTTGTCCTATAAGTACAGCTCTATTTTTGACATAAACCCTTGTAGCTTTATCAAAAGAACTATAAGCAAGTTCACAATCAGACATTGTTAATCCGTATTGTGCTTTATCCCAAACAATCCAACCTTTAGTTCCTTTTGTCAAGTGTTCAACAAAATAATTAGCACCCCAAATAATTTGGTTTTTAGAAACTCTAAACAGTTCTTTAAAATATTCTGAAGTTGGAATTGCATTATCCCAATCTTTTTGCTTGTGACCTTTTCGGTCAGATTTCTTACCTTTTTTTACTTCCTTTTGCCCACTTATACCAATCCCATAAGGGGGGTCTACAATAGCAAGGTTAAAGTAATTATCTTCATACCTTGCCATTAGCTCCATATTATCTTCGTTTGTTATATTACTCATTCTTTTGTCTTAGTGAAACTTTTAATAATATTAGATAACCTATTAAGTCTGTTACTGTATCTTCTGTTTTATCGTTTATGCCTTTGTTTTTAATTCTAGATAGTTTGTCATCTATTCTAGCACTAATAGCCTCTATTGAATCTAGCTTGCTAAATATAGATATTGGATTGTTAGCTGTGTCTCCATAGTCAGCGTTCTTTTGTAGTAGTAGTTCTGTAACTTCCTCAGCTATTTTTTTTATTAGATATTCTGTTTTCATAGTTTTTCACTATTCTCAATGACTTGTTTTATAAATGAGTCAGGTAGTCTCCTCCATTTTCTTCTAGCTTCCATAAACCTAACAAAGTAATTTACAGCCTTACTACCGAATAAAGCCTTTTGCTCTTTTATTTCTTTAGGTGTTAGTTTCATTTAAAGTCTACTAAGTCCTCAATATTAACTTTAAACTGTTTATAATTACCCTCTTCCGTATGGCTTACAATAGCTATATTACTACCTAAGGATTTTATATATACTCTTTTGTCATTATATGTTAATCTTCTTTTTAACATTTCTTTTTTAGTTTTCTCCAAAATCATTTTCTTCTTGTATATATGCCAGCTCTAATATTCTATAATTTGTTTCAAAATTAAACGTTGTCGACGCCACTCCATTAATATCAAAACATTGATAAGTTTCTCCATTCATTTCAGAATAGAAGTACAAACCCTCTTCGTCTATATAATAGCCATAGCTAAAGTCATTTTTTATTGACTCGTTTTCGTCTAACATTCTTTTTCTTTTTTACTTGTTTAACTTCTTTAGCTTCTTTTTCAGTTAGCCAATTAAATAAGATTTGCATTTGACTTTTAACGCAACTATTACAAGCCCAACTTACTTTCATGTCTGGATGTATTTCTTTTAATATAGGTTCTAAGTTGTTTCTTAAAAAAGATATATCTACAGAACCAGGAAAGGCTTGAGAGGTGTTATAAAATTTGATTGTTTCTTCTATTGTCATAATAATCGTCTTTCAATTATACGTAAAATTAGCGGTGTTATTAATATTATTGGGTTTAAAGTTATTAAAAAATAAATTAAGGATAACCAGAAGCTAATACAAAAGCTACAGTTAAAAGGCTTGTAGTCCCATTTATCAATCAAAGGTCTAGCATAGTCTACCCACGTTGTAGCTATGGTAATTATTAGTAATATGTTAACTATAGAATTCATTTAATGTCCATTTTTGTTTTATCTTATTTGCTAATTCTTTGAACTTATATTGTATTGTATTTCTGTGAATGTCGCTTTTCTCAGCTAGACAGTTTCTATTACCACTACAAATTAATAATTGTTCCATCATTATTTTATCTAAGCCATCTAGAGAGTCTATTAAGTCTTGTAAAACATGATCCTTAAAACAGCTATTAGAATAAGTTTCTATATCTTCTATACTACTAAAGTGGCTAGGTATATAGTATTTTGTTCTGTATTGTCCACGCTCGCTAATTATTTGATAAAGGCAAAGTTTATAAACATATTTTTTAATACTGTTTTCTGCTTCTAATCTTAAAATAAAATCTTCTCCCTTGTTAAGTAGTATGATAAAAATGTCTTGTTTAAAGTCCTCTAAATTGACTACATTGTATTCCCTACCTATCCAAAATATAAAGTTTTCTATTTTTTTAATTAGCTTTCTATTCATTAATACTCCTTAGTTATGTTGTACATTTCAGACTTAAGAAAACTTATGTTGGTTCTCATTGCGTCAACTACTCTATATCCAGACTCTAATAATCTTCTAAGCTGATACATTTCAGGGACTTCTACATTAGCTTCATTAGTTGCTCTAGCTACAGAAAAACCTTCTTTAACTCTATTATGTATTATTCTCTCATAGTCTTGATGTGCTTTAGTTCTTTTAGTTTCTATATGGTATAAGTAGGCAGTCAATTCTTTTAGCTGTTTGTTAAGGTTATTGCCATCTAGTACGTCAGTTTGTTTGTATTCCTTAACTATTTCCGCTATTCGGTTTAGTGTTGATTTCATCTTGTAGTTGTTGTATGGTTAATAGTAAATTCATAAAGTCCTCAAATTCTAAACAGGCGTAATCTTTTTCAAAATTCTTAGTAAACACTACAACAGGAGTTTTCCCCATTGGTCTATCACTTCTAGCCTGTTCTAAGGCTTTCCAGATGTTTAACTTTTCCTGGTTCTTACATTCCCAGTGATAGTCAAATAAAATAGAGTCTGGGTTAATGTCTATAATGTCGCCTTTTATACTCATTCCGCCACTCATAGGAGTTCGCCTTACATTAGTATTAAACTTTTTATTTAGTTGTTTGGCCACGTCTCTTTCAAAACGTTTTCCTTTCTGATTTGAATTTAAAGTCATAATATTTGAAAGTGTTTTCTTATAATTTTTCCTAGCTCAGCGTCATTAGGATAAATCCTACACAATAAATTAATATTACGATCAGTAGGGCTATAAGGGTGCTTATAGTCTGTGTCCTTTGTTTGTCTGTATTCATTTAAAGCTCTCTTTTTCATTCCTTGATAAATATTTTTTCTATTAAAAAAGTAAATAAACAGCCTGTTAAAAAACTGACTATGTGTGATGCTAATATAGTAAAATAAATTTTATCCATTTTCTGTTGATTTTAATTCTGTTTGTTTTAAGTTGTGTTTATACGTTGAAAAATCTGTTTTTAAAATAGCATTTTCTTTATATGCTACAGCGTTTTCATATTTTAATTTAGCTATTGATCTATAGTTCTCTCTAATTTCATGCTGTAAGTCATGTATTAAAGACAGAATATCTACTAAAACTTCTAACCCTTCTTTTTTTGCTGGGTTATTATTTTTTTCAATATCTGCACTAGCTTTTATAATCATTATATCTAGTTTATTTTTTCTTAACATTACGTCTAATTCATCCATTTTGTATGTGTTTTAGTGGGTTATTTCCTCCGATTGTATAATAGCCATTATAGAAATTAAATCTTAAAGGCTCGTCTAGTGTTGTAAGTTCACCGCCAGTCATTACATTTTTTACTTTTTGTACGTGCAGCTCTGTCATTGTTTTAAAGTCTGGATGGTTTCCAAGTCTATGTATAGCAAATACATCATCTGCTCTGTTTATAAAGCCCATGCCTCCTTCAATATCACTAGCTTTAGGAGGCTGAACATAGCCCTCTAAAGGATGGCCAGGCTTGTAAACTCTTCTAGCTGCTTCACTTATTGGGTGCGTATTAATATAAATAGTCTTTCCTGTCTTGTTGCAGAACTCTCTAACGTTATTGCAAAATAAATAGTTTCTGTCAAACTGCCCAAGTTTACCACCTCTTTCAATATTTAAACCAGTATAGGGATCAATTAAACAACCGTCAACATTTTCTTTAGCAAATATGTTTAATAAATCTCCAGCAGTATACAACTTTCTATTATCTACAAACTTAAAATAAGTGTCTATTATTTCAATCTGTTTTTTTATTTCAGACTCAGAAAGCTCCTCAACCTTTTGACCTGTTAACATTTGGATCATACTAATTTTTAATAGCTCTGGTGAGTTCTCTCCACTCCACACACACCATTTTAAATCATTATTGATAGCGTGACAAAGTAAATACCAAATAAAAAAATATGTTTTACCTACATTTGGAAAGCCACTTACTACAACCATTTGTCCAGGTTTAAACCTTACAAACTTATCAGTAATTGGACACCCTATTCCTAGCCCTTTCTTAATTTCTCCGTTCTTATATTTGATTGCGTATTCTAAACCGTAACCCTTACTTAGTATTGCCATTTATAGTGCTTAAAAATTTGTTTAGAGAGTCTGTGTTTTTGTGTATTGGATCACTAAAAGTAGTTTTTTTCTTAGACTTTTTAGCTGCGTCAACTCTTTTTAAATATTGCTCTTTTCGTTCTTTGTATTGTTTATCTAGAAATTTTATTTTAATTTGGTTGTCCTTTTTTTCAATCATGCTCTCGTCTATCAATATATCTAAAGACTCTTTACCAATTCGTCTAGACATTTTAGTGTAAGTCATTTTACAATCTTTGTTCCAATAGTGAAAACAGGCATCTATAAAAGAACCTTTATCTTCTTTAGATAAATACATTATGTCACCCCCTAGCCATTGACTAGGAAAGGCTTTAAAATAAGGAAGTTCTTTACTCATAATATGCTTTATGTTTTTGTTCGTATTTATAATAAGCGAGTATCTCGTTCTCGTTTAGTGATTCCTCTGTATATAGTTTATCAAAGGTGAAGGACACCTTTTCAATGTCCTCCACTTCTTTTTTAGGTTGTGCAAAATCAATATACTTGAAATCTTTTTTTTGAATTTTATATGCCTGTACTAATGAAAGATAACTTATCTTATACCTCTTTGCAATTTCTGGCATTGACACCCCGCTCATTAACATATTTTGTATATCTAACGAAGTTAAACCCAATGCTTTCAAGACTTTTGATTCTTTCATAATACTTAAAAGGGTAAGTCATCAGAACTCTCAGAAACTTGAGCTACTGGTGCTGCTTCTTTTTGTTCTTCAGGGTTGTAAGTATTAACACTTAAAGAAACATCTTTTCCAAATTGGTCAGGCTGATCCTTAAGGTTTATATTTAATTTTAAGTACTTGTTTCCTTTATAATCGAAAACGTGCTCTTTTATTTTATCTATGTGAACAGTAACAGTCATCCAGTTATCATTCATTTTTTTACCGCCACCGCAGTAAATTGTCGGTTTTTTTTCCATTGTTATTTGTTTTTATTTATTTGTTTGTAAAATCTTCAATTACTTCAGACAAAAACTTAGAAAAATCTTCAGCTAAAAGCCTGTCTAATTCTGTCTTATCTGTTTTATTGTTTTCAAAAAGTTCTAGTATTTTATTCATTCCATCTATAAAGCCAATAGATTGTTTACTAGATTTATTTTCTTTAAAGTATTTTATTACTAATGCTTCTTGGTGTTCTTTAGTTATTATCATAAATTTTATTATTTATTATCATTTGCAGTTTGCAGTTTACATTTTATAATGTTCTAAATGTTTTTTAGTTGTTTTATGTCTACCCATATTGCTTCTAATAACTTTAGAACCACATTCACAGTAAATATATAAAGTTCCTTCTGCTCTCTGTTTAGCTCTGCTATTTCTTTTGTTAAGACAACCAGTTGAAACACCTTCTTCTGGTGAATCTTTATGATAATATTTTTTTTCATATTTTTTATTATCTTCTGGTTTTTCTTCTTTTCTTTTTTTAGCTTTTTTAATGTAATACTCTTTATTTTCTTCGTAATGTTGTTTACTCTTATACATAATTAAAATTTATATGTTATACCTATTGCCACAAAGAACCCCCCTGTAGCTA
>JAAHTG010000945.1_pt1 | contig 22285 bp, 16 predicted proteins | sample 6116081 | NCBI WGS metagenome assembly JAAHTG01 (sample SAMN13939989, study PRJNA603662) | sponge metagenome | isolation source: marine sponge | host: Mycale hentscheli | place: New Zealand | collected 2005 | reverse complement strand
TCATAATCTCTATTAGAATGTAAGCTTGATGATGACGTTACAGACCCAAAAGTAAGAGAAGATTGAGAGGCAACTAATTTAAAATAACTAAAAACCTGTGTATTACTAAAAGTGTTTGCAGCTAAAAACCTTACAGCTGTAGTGTGTAGTAAAAACCCTGTTGGACTTGTTTGTATTGAAAAACCTTGATTAGCATTAGGATCATTAATTGAAGATCTCTTAAAATTATAAGCTTGATACCCAAGTGCAACAGATGGTTGTGCATTCTGAACAAGCGTATTAAACCTGTCTGTTAGGGTTGAACCGTTTTGTGATGCACCTGTTGGTTGTACATTAGTATCAGTACCAACAGCATCTCTAAACTCATCACTATTACACATATCTTCTACACTTGCGTAAGTTTCAGTAGTAATCCATTGTAAGGGTATTGTAATAACAGCACCATTAAAAGGCAAATATCCTGTAGGAAAATCTAATGGTACAATATTTGGATCAAGAGGTGTAGAAGCTATAGCTCTTACTGCTACACTCATGTTAAAGACTGTATTTGCAGGAATCCCTGTAGCCCATTCAGTTGGTAAAATACCTGTTGATGGATCAGTAAAATCAACACTAAATCCTGAAGATGTTGCAACAAAATTACTTTGTGTATTTAGAGTCCATGTAAATGTTGTTGAATTACTTTCTTGAACAGGTGGGTTTAAAGTGTTAGCCTCTATAATTTTTGAACTTATACTTGGTGTAAATAAAATATCTATAGGTTCACCCGTTGATAATGTAATATCCCTGCCATCTTCGTAATTACCATACATTAGTCTATTTCCTTGTATTACTTGTGCTTGTGCAATTAAAGGAACATTATCATACTGTCTTAATAATTCATCAGAACCTAATGTACTATATATTTTACGTGATGATAATGCTTGCGTAAAAAATGTATCGTTACCAATTCCTTGTGCTTCTTTATTTATTTTTTCAAGAACATAAATTATATTACTATTAGACTCCTTGTATAATATATCAAATCCAATTACTCTACTTGAGCCAGTGTTTACCTTTATGCTTACTGAATTAAATTGATTTTCCATACCCAAATTTTCTCTTGAAGCATAATCTAATTCAAAATTTTTAGGCTCAAATGCAGCAGTAGTAAATAATGAAGTAGCACTATATTGATTGTCTTCATATTTATATCTATAAGCAAAAGACAAAAATTTATCAGTTAAATAATTTTCTTCTTTTGAAGTAGAATTAAATAAAGATATTTGTGGTGCGGCAAGTTCATTAATAACAAATCCAGGTGGTTTTACAATTACATTTAATACCTCGCTTGAAGATGCGTTGTAATTTCTTGTAACATTAAGATGTCTTGGTGGGTTATAATTATCTGTAAAAAATAACAAATCCTCTATTTTACTTACACCAGTAATTAAATATATAGGGTTAAAATTTAAAATTGTAGTTCCTACTCCTACGGCAGTAAAATGTTGAGTTAAAATATTATCATCAGTATTATAAGAAAATATAACATCTGCAATTTGAGTTCCATTTTGAAATGCGTTATCGTGAACAAACCAATATATAGTGTTTTCAGTATTATCTGTATAAGAACCAATACACACTGCTGAAGTAGATAATTCTGTTTTTCCTGCTGGTAATTCAATTGTTAAATTAGTATTACCTTTTGAGTTTTCTACAGCTCCAATTTCTGAAATTTCTGTAGAACCTAACCTAACATTTATTGCGTTTACATATTCTCCTGGAGGAACTAAGCGTTCATCAACGCTTTTATTCATTTTACCCCTTATAAAAGTGCTTTTAATATCCATATTATTTCAACCATTTATCTTTTCCTCTCATATTCATTAACAACCTTCCTGGTTGAATATTACTTAATCTTATCTTAGCGTTTCTTAATAATGAAGACTTATCTTTTCTTGCTCTGTTTACTACATATTCTTGAACACCTAACTTGTTATTTAATATAGAATATCTTATATATGCGTATAAATATTCTTCAAATAATTTATTTACACTTATACTTGTGTCGTCACCATTATTCATTCCATCACTAACATATTCCATAACCACTGACGATCCTGACATTCCTGAACTAAAATAAATAGCACCAGATTGTCTATCAATAGTAAATGTTGGGTTAATGTTTGCTGTTTCGGTGTTTAAACCGAATCTTTCCCCTACACCCCAAGTAAAATACCAATCTCCATCACAACAATATCCCATTTGTCCATGATAAGGACCAGGACCTAAATATAACTTAGACATACCTCCTTGTATTCTGTCTAAGTCAACTTGAGAATTTGCAGGCCTTGTAGCATTTCCTTCTGCATCAAATATTACCTCTGCATTTGCGTCTTGTAAATAAGATTGAGCAAACATTGTTTGTATATTTTCTACTAAAGGAAATAAAACACCATTTGCAAATTTTGATATTCTGACATAGTTTACATAATCAGGTGGTAAAACAAATCTTATGTCTGAATCTACAGTCATTTGTAGAATTTTTATTTGCTTCATTGCATCGTAATTCAACTCTTGAATTCCTCTTTTTGCGTGAAACAAAACTTGATATCTTTCTACATTATTTATAATTTCATTATTACCTTGATACATTAACATAAAATTAGAAACTATATCGTTTAACCCTACATATTGATATGAACCCCAATTTTTATCAGTTGGAGAAACACCATTGTTTTCATAATATTTATAATCACTAATATAACTCATCTTTTATACTTGTATTTGGTTGTCTTGTACTATTTCTTGAGTACCAAATTGATATACATCTGATTCTCTTATTTCTATTCCAATATACTGACATATTTTAGCAACTAAACCAGGCATATCAGATAACGGTAATTCAAAGTCTTGATAACCTGCTACCGTAGGATCATAAAGAGGTGTTCCATTACTTAATAAAGTATATGTCCATTGAGGTGTTTTTGGATACCTTACATATTGTGCTTTTATTTGCCCCGCTGTTTTAATAGATGTAGGGTAAACTGAGATATTATTACCACTTAACACGTAAGCAGGAAATTGATTAGTAGGGGCTGACATTGTAGAGCTTGTAAGATAAAATATTTTATTTTGACTTACCCTTTCTACCTCTGTTATATTTGTATTACTGTATATAGAATAATCTCCTGCAACTGCAAATAAGGCTTCAGCAACATTTATTTGAGAGGTTGTGGCTACACCTGTTATAAAAGTTTGTTTTAAAGTAGAAGTGTTTACTATAAGACTATTAGTTGGCGGAAACTGAGGTACGTTAAACCCTCCTGGTGCAGTAAATGGTGTTGCAGGTACTAAAGCATCCATTACATTTCCTACTGAAGCACTAAAAGTACCACTAAGTAATAACTCAGGGTAGTAGTATATTTTATTTACTAAATAATAGTCAGACGGTAGACTAAAAATATTAGCATTTGTTTGTGTTAAAAAAACTTCTTCTGAAAAAGAATCTATTACCTCAACTAATCCTTTTACTATATCTGCATAGCCTGTTCCCGATTGTCTTTGGTTTTCTTTATTAATCCACTGATTGTATTGATAAAAATAATCTTCATATATATCCAACTGAGCTTGCGTTGCATATAAATTATAATCTTGAGGAGATAAGTATCCATAATTATTCTTATTGATAATACCTAATACTGTACTCCTAACCTCATCAATCATTGCCATAGATAGTGCGTTTTATTCTTTTACAAATATAGCAAAAAAAAAGAGGTTACTTTTTTTGTAACCTCTCTTTAAATTTGTTATAAAACTATTAAGACAGTGCTAAACTTTCTACTGTTATAACAGAGCCTTCAAATATAGGCATTTGTACTCTTGCAGTAGATGGTCCAGGTGGTTCTGGCATATTTACACCAACATATCCTCTCTTCATAGCATCTTGTATTGCAATAGCAACAGCACGTCCTGATCCTTGATCTGAATGGTCTATTGTTAACGTAGGAGTAACATTAGTGTTTAAAATAATTTTAGTTTGCTCATTACCAACTCTATCAGCTAAAACTATCTGGTCCATTTGGATCAAATAAGTAGAAGCTACTGTTGAATCAAAAACATTAAAAGTGTCTCCAATTGCACCAACTGTAGAGCTACATCTAAATCTAAAGTCGTCTATAATAACAGAAACTAATTCACTGAAGTTTTGAGTTGTATTTTCATACACATCACCTACAGTAAGAGAAGTTAAAAAAGACAGCTGTTATAGCAGCTTGAGTGCCGTCAGTAATGTTGTATGCAATATCACCTACAACAACACCATCAGCAACAAAAGTAGCACCAGTATCAACAAGATTATTCGTACTGTCAGTTGTAGCAGTACCTTCGGCTATACCTACTGAAGCGGTTGTTCCCACTACCAACTCATTTGTACCCGAAGCTACAACTGTGTTAATAGGGATTTCTAAATATTTTGCTTTCATCTTATCTTATTTTTTTTAGTTAATACTATGCCCAAGTGATACTTGTAATCACAACTTGTGTTCCTGCTGCTGCTGCTACCAATTCAGTTGGTCCAGGAATAACTAAATTAAATATAGGACTTGTCCATCCCGTTGATAATGATGAAGCTACTGTATCTGTAATTAAATCTCTCATTGCTGTACACTGATTAGGTGTTCCAGCGTTATAAGCAGGAATAGCTGTATGATTAATTTGTAATTCATCATAATCTGCTGAATGATTTTTGAAAGATACAGTTACTCTTGTAGCTGAAGTTTGTACTATTGCAGCAACGTCTGCTGATGGGAATATATTTAGTCCCCCCGCAATTGAAGCTGCAGTGTTTGTGAATGATATAAATTTTTCCATAATAAAAATATGATTAAGGGTATTAGTTAATAAAGTACAAATATAAAGAAATTACTATTCTTTATTTAAGGTCTTTTTTAACATTTTAAAAGTTTCTAATCCTTCATCACTTTGAAAATAAGAAGCCACAATATAGTAAGGGTCTTCACCAAAAGGTACAGTTAACATACGTTTTTTATTTTTCTTGTAGTTAAAGTGTACGTCTTTTTGACCATTTTTAAATGTCAACAAATTAGAGGAGAACATTTGTATTACAGTGTCTTGTAGTTCTAATAAAGGATCATTTAATATATTCATAAAATCTTCTGGCTGAGATTTAGAAAACATTAAAACGTCTCTTTTAAGTTCGGCTGTAGACATTTTATCTACACTACCCCCTAAGAATACTCTACATACAGTTACAAGTTTATCTGTAGATAATTCTTTTGCCATAATTTGAGCATTAAGTTGCATTTCTGCTAACTCTAATTCTTCTTGAGCATCTTTTGCATTATTTATTTCTTCAAATACCATTCCATTTTGTGGATGATAATGTAAAAATTGTTGTAATACTTGATTTTGTTTTTCAACAGTTAGAAACCCATCTTCAAATACTACAGGTTCTAATATTGCATTTCCATCTTGCTCGTCTTCAAAAGGTGATTTTTGATTACGTGCATAACGTAATGGCCTGTTTGTTCCTGTGTCTTCGTCAAAGTGTAGTAATGGAAATCTTGATGAGTGTCTTGACGCTAACATATAAGATAATGGTGCGTCTTGTCTTTTTAGTCTATAAGACTTAGATACGAATTTTTCGTGTGTTTTTTTCATAATAATATTTAATTTAATTTAATTTTAAAATAAAGGGGGGACGAATCCCCCCTATATTAATTTACTTCTGTTTAAGCATTGAATAGGAAGAAGTTGTTCGCACCTAAAGTACAAACAGCTCTTTCTGTTAAGAAGTTAACTGTCATAGCATCTAAATCAGATGTAGCAGCACCTCCCGCAGAACCTGTAATCCAAGTCTTGTAACGTCTATTCTCAGTCTCAGACGCTCTGTATCTCACGTGTAAGAATGGTCTTTTAGCGTTTTTACCTAAGATTTGGTCATAAACTGATGTTGATCCTGCAGGAACTAAAAGTCCATTCACACCACCACCAACTAAACCACCTCTCATTGTAGGGTCATTTAGGTATTTCCAGTCAGACTTATAGAAGTCATAACCTCTTCTAAATCCTGTGAAACCTAAGTTTAACGCCATATCCTTATCATTGTCAAATAGACCATATGAAGTACCACCCGCTCCGTAAGAGTTTTGTGCAGCTAACATATCATCAATATCAAATGAGAAGTTTCTGTTACAGAAAATTACATTTTCTTCAATAGCACCTTGCTTGTCAAGTCTTTGAATCATAGAATCAAAACCTGCAAGAGTAGTTGGGTTTCCTCCACCCCAAACATTTCCTCTATTATTTACTGCAAAGAATACACCTTCAGAACCAGCGTGTGGGAATGCACCCCCTGTAGCTGAACTTAAGAAAGTTTCTGCACCAGAACCTGTTCCCGCAGGTACAGCCTCAATCATTGCAGTTTCCATGTAGTCTTCAAAACGTAATCTTGTTTCATGCTCAGATTTTAAGTACCATAAGTATCCGTTAGCACCATTTTCAGTTTGGATTTCTACCCAACCGATTTGTGCCATATCAGAACCAGAAACTTGGTAATTGTCTTTCATGATAATAGGCTTATTAGAAAAGAATACATCATCAGCTTCTAAAGATCCTTGCATTCCTGGTGTTCCTTTTGCAAATTCAGAACCATAAACAAATACAGATACCGTTACACCTGCAGCAAAAGTTTGTCCACCCGCTTCGTAATACTCTACTATAAATGTATTAGCACCTGGAGTTGGAGCAGTTGAGATAACACCTTTGTTAGATAATGTAGAACCAGGCGTGTTATCAGAAATCATAACTGTCTGACCTACTCTTAGTCCAATACTTGTTTGGTTAGCAACTAATCCTGGTATGTTAGGATCAGCAATAGTAATTGTTGCTGTATTTACACCTGCTGCTTGACCTGAAGAACAGTTTACATATTTAGTATGTAATCTTCCTTGTTCTGCCCACTTAATCATATCTGAATTAGTTGGCATTTCAGCACCTACCATTCTTAAGAATGAAGCTACTGTTCTATTTCCATAACGCTCAAATTCCTTTTCATAAGTATCTGGTAGATACTGATTCAAGAAATCAAAATTAGTTATGTAGTTTGTTGATAGAACTTGCTTTTGAGCTGATGGCTGTAAAGCAAATCCTGGGTTTAATTGTACTGACATTTTTTAATTTTTTTTAAAATTTATACTCGTTTTATACTTTTAATTTTGAGTCCTCTACCACTGCTTGTATCTCCAATAGCTCTTATCTTCAAACCATCTTTTGACACACTCTGAGAAGCTTGTCTGACATCCATGTTAATGTTTTTTGATTTTTTAGAAACATTATCCACAGCATCAGCCATACCTTGCTCATAAAAAAACTTGGCGTACTTTTCGGGATTCATAGCAATTGATAATGCTTTATGGTATCCCTTTGCGTCTTTAATTAAACCTTTATCGTCCATATATTTGTTGACAAAATTTGCAACATCTTTTTGAACATTTTTAATTTCAGATGCATCACCAGGTTTATAAGTAAAATTTTTATCTCCTACATTAAATTCAAAACCTTTGAATTCATTGCTAAAAACCTCATCGGTTTTTTGAAGAAACCAATCATACTTTTTTTTCTGAGCTTCTTGCACAGTTTTAGATTCATCAATGTAACTTTTATAAGCATCTAATGTTTCTCTGTCTTTGTCAGATAACCCATCCCCACTTGACTCAAGAGGAACTTTATATTTATCTTTTTGATCATTGAAATACTTTTTTGCTTTCGCAAGTTCTCTTTTCTTAGCTAATTTTCTTTTTTTAATATCTCTTGGTTCATCTAATTCTTCATCAAAACTAAATTTATCTTCTAATAAATCTTGTATATCAAAAGTATCTAAACCATCTTCAATATTAGCATAGTAATCAGCTAAAACTTGATCATCTTCCATAGTAGTGTAGTCTTTTTGTAACTTGTAAAAGTCTTCAATACCACGGCCTGTTTCTTTCTTATATTCTAAATATTTAGAAACATCTTCTGGTAACTCTTCATTTGCTTGTTGTTGTGCAAATAAATCATCAACAGAATTAATATCTCTATCATATCTATTTTTAATATATTTAAGAACGTCTTCGTCATTTAACTCTGACGAGGGAGTTTCTTGTTGAACCTGAACTTCTTCTTTTTCTTCTACTTTTTCTTCTACTTCAGGTTGTGTTTCTGTTTGTTCTACTACATCAGTCGCAGTCTCCTCTTGTTCTGCGTGTTCTTTTAGAAGTTTTTCTTCTATTTCTGCTTGAGATTTATTGTCTTCAATAAACTCTACAGCTTTTACTTTAATATTATCCATTTAATTTAATTTAATTTATACAAAGTTAATAATTATACAATAACTTTTTTAAGCTATCGTGGGTCAAACTCAGCTAAGTCAAAACCGTCTAAACTATCTTCATTAGACTCAAAATTTATAGGAGGTAAATTGTTTTTACGCTGGTCTATTAATCTTGATTGTTCTGATGACTGCTGACTAATTCTTTGGTTTTTAGATTTTTCTCTGTTCTGCTCACGCATATCTATTTGTGATTGTTCTAAACCTTTTAACTGCATATTCATTTGGAATTCTGTTTGCATTAAAGACTCTTTTAACGCAGCCTCATTTTTAAGTTTTTCTATTTCAAAACCAACCTCTGCTTGTTTTATTTGCATTTTAGATTGTGTCTCCATTTGAATTTTTTGCATAGCTATTTGAGCAGCCGCTTGTTGTGACTGCATATTAATCTGAGCTTGCATCTGTTGTTCTTTTTCTTTTTGTTGTGAATCTTGTAGTTGCTTTTGTTTTCTTTTAACTTTTAACAACTGATTAGCCATTTTTATATTTTTTAACTCTCTTATATCTATAGCGTCTTCTAAATTAATATCTTGTTTATTTAAAGCAGTTTGTATATTTGCCTCTAATAATGCTTGCTGTTCTTCATCAGGAGAAACTTCAATAAAAATACCAAAGTCATATATATATAAGTTTTTTATATCATCTAATAACCCTACATTATATTTTCCAATTTGTTGAGTAAATTCATCTGCAAAGTCTGAATACTCTAACACGTCAGCTGTTCTTATAGATAATGCTTCAGCTAAAGTTTGTGTTAAATACAAGCTACCTTCTAAAATATGTCTTGTTGCAGTATTAGAATTAAGTGCGGCTAATTTTTGAACACCTACTAACGAGTTAGGATCAGGCGTGCTTCCATCACGTGCTTCATTTAAACCTGTTACTTGTCTAATCATATTCATATAATGATTGTAGTTACCAATTAACATTTGCATTTTTTGTGAACCACTTGAGGAAGTAAGTTGTGTAATAGGTACTTTTGCATTGTTAAACTCACCATCTTGAGTAAAGCTTCTACCAATAACACTACCCGTTTGAAAATATAATCTTAAAGCATCTTCAGGGTTGTATGCATTTCCTGTTCCTAAATCAACTTCGTTTAATCCATCTGCATCTATAAATACACCATCAGGTACAACTCTTGAAATTACTTGTTGCAATTTTAAATGAGTCATCTGTATTAAATCAGTAAAAGGTATCATTCTTCTTACTAAGGATTCTATATTACCTTTATACATTCTTGGTGCTGTAGCTACATAATTAGGCATAGCGTATTGACTTGCTGACTGTGGCCTAACCATATTTTTAGCAAGTTCCCACTTTAATAATATATTAGTACCCATTACCATTACACCATCATACCATACATCTATTTTTTTTGTTACTTTTTCAAATTTACCTTCATCCATCATTTCTTGTGGTGGATTAAATTCGTCAGTTTTAGGAACTACTTTAAAATTTCCTGTGGCAGTTTGTTTCTTTTTATATACAAAAGTATTTGTGCTTTTGTAATTAAAATACATTAATGTAACTGTATCTCTATAAAACATAGAGTTTTCATACATAGCAGCAACATTATAATACTGATACCATGCTTGACTGTATTTTGATATTTCTTCTAAGTCTTCATTAGTTAAATCAGGTTTTATTTTTAACAACTCACCAATAGGCACTGTTTTAATTTCTCCCCAATAAAAACAATCTTTAAAGTAAGGATCTTCAGTATAGCTATAAACAACATTAGCAGGGTCAACATACTCAACTCTTATTCCATCTCCTAATTGAAAGTTATGTTTTACTACAGATAAACCTAAAGTCATTAAGTCCATATCACATCTTTTACGAGTGTGTGAATAATGATTTTCTTCTAATAATGTATTAATAGCAACTTCATTTGCTATTTCAATTGCAGGTTTATAATTCATTTGCATATAAAGCTCCATTTCTAAATCACTTTCAGGTAATTCATCAGGATTCATGCTAAACAATTTTACATCAAAATCTTTTTCTATCTGTTGAAATAAGTCTTTAGAAATAACACTTTTTTCTACCATGTTTTGAAACTCACCTCTTTTTTCTGACGACATAGCATCTTGAGCGTATGCCTTAACAGTAAATAATCGGTCAGACATTCCATTTACTACAATATCAACAAACTTAGGAATAACAGGAACAGGTGTCCAGTCTAAATTTAAATAAGATAAATCACCGTCTACAGCTAATTCATTTTTATATTTAGCTATGGATTGTTCTCCACGAGCATATAATCTTAAACGATTAAACTCCCACCATTGACTGTAAAACCTACATTGGTTTACCCCTTCTTTCCTGAACCATTCATACTGAATAGCTTGACCTACTTGTAATCCAAATTCTTTAGTTTTCTTTTGAGAATCAGAAACAAACTGATCGGGAAAAGCAGCGGATTTTATATCTATACTTATTCCTTTCATTTATCTTATTAATTGACTAATGGAACTCTTATTATCATATCGTGCAAAGTTAACACTTATTTTTGATTTTTGTTTAGTAGGTGTGTACAGATGCTTTTGATTAGCCATTATAGCCAATCCTGAACTTATTGCAGCATCAAACCTTGTTCTGTTTGTTATATCAAACTTTGCCCAATCTTCTAATGTACGTTGAAAAGGCATAGTTCCCATAATATCAACATCTCTAAATGTACCGTCTAAATCTAAACCTATATGTTTTTCAATATGTGATTCTATCGCAGCCGCATGAGATTGCTTTACATCTTCTGATGAATTAGGAATACCACCTAATTCTCTTTCTGTTTTTGACAATTTATTATATCTTTTGTCTGGTCTATTCATACAAAATCCTCTATATCCTCTGTTTTTAAAATGATACAATAATCTTGGTTTATTATTTTCACATAATATTGGCATACCATAAAACACACAAGCCATCAACACTTCTTCAAAAAATATCTCTGCTGTTTGTGGTCGTGCAATATATTCTAAAAAAAATTCATTTGAAGGAGCATCGTCCATATTAAATTTAGTCATTCCATGCAAAGCTCCGTTAGAACCTTTTCCTACAACAACTCCTGAAATATCATAACTATCACAACCAAACGAACCTATATGTTCGTTAGCAGGATATTTTATTCCATGTTTCAAAAAAACTTTATTTTGTAAATGTTTTGCTGGTGTCCAAGATACTAAAAATCTACCACTTTTATTTGGACTAAATATTACCTTACTATCTTTAACTCCATTCTCCCATTGAAATGAACCTTTGGTAATATGCTGTCCTAAAATTAAACTATCATTAAAATCTATTTGTTGGTAAATTTTTGTTAAATTAAACAAAGATTGTTTTGATTCATCTCTAAAGGCATGAGATTCTGTTCTTGGAAACTGACGGTAAAACTCATTAAGTGCATCAGGATCAGAAGATAATGAGTCTACTTCATTTTTCCAATAGTTTATTGCTCCTGTATTTATATCTTCACCATCCATTCCTACTACAGTTTTTTTAGGCGTAAACAACACTGGCATACCGTATTTATCTATATATCCTTCAAAATTCCATTCCATTGGTATAAACAAATTATATAAACCTGATTTAGTTTGTCCATTTTGATTTCTTTTAGATGCATCAGAATCTTCAAACAATTTTTTAAAATTAGCACCTCCTTTATCTAATGCATTAGAGGTTGAACCCATCATACACTTACCTATTATTTTACTACCAAGCCTTAAACAAGTTTTAGTAACTCGCCAATTATTTAAAATATTTTCAGGCCTTTCCCACTTACCACTTTCATCATGTAATAAGTATTGAAGTTTTTCTCCATCATATGAGTTGTCTGATGTATTCTTCCAATCTATAGTTGTGTCTAACCCGTCTAAATCTTCATTATCAGTTACATACATATTTTTTTTAGTAATTTTAGACGCAGGAACACGATAAGCTAATTCAGTTTTTGGTTTATCCATACCATCTTGTATAGGTTTAAAAAAGAAAGGATAATTATTTGAAATAGGGACTACTTTGTCTGTAAACATTTTTTTAGCATCAGCACCAGTCTTTGATAAAATACCTATACGTGCATCTCTTGTAATGGTTGCTTGATTAACTCCTTCCGAAGAACTCATAAATGAAAAACCTGAACGTCTTATTTTTAAATAACACATACCAAAACTACGATTATCAGCTTTACAAGCTTCCCAAAAAATATAAAATATTCTATTAGCCTCTCTAAAATCAGGATGTCCAACATCTATTTTAGTCCATTGCAAATACATATAATGCGTACCTGTTATGTAAGTAGGTATACCATTGTTTAAAAACCAATGCCCTTCCTCTCTTTTATCAAATTCTTTTTCTATATAATCTACCCAAGAATTTTTGAAAGAAACTGGCATTTCATTCCACTGAAATATAGACTGTATTCTTTTTAATACTTTTGGTTGAATTGTAGGTGTCCAAACTTGATTTTCTTTTTTTTCTTTTTGATTATCAAAAGCTTTAGGCGTTTTTGGTAATCCAATAATTACATTACTAATTTCATAGATATCTCCTAAAGTACCGTCTCTTGATATAATTACTAATTTATATTTTTCATTATAACCGTATTTCCATGTTTTAGCTTTATTTTTATTAGCCATCACACTATTGGGTATATAGTTTTTTAAAACTTTATATATACTATTTTGATCTTGACTCTGCAAATCCTTTTAATGTATTATTTTTACTATTAACTATGTTACCATCTAATAAGTCTTTTTCTTCTTCTATTTTTTTTAGTATTTCAAAAGCATCCATAATACATAATTTTTTTGTAGCTGCAGCATTTTTTAATCTATCAGCAGCTAACTCATCTTCCGCATCATATTTAATAATATCTTCTTTGGCTACCTTTACTAATTGTTTAACAGCTTTTTCTCCTGCTTCAATAATTTGTAATTTTAATTCTTTATTTGTCATTTAATATTACTGTTATATTATTAGTAAACATTCGGTATAATATTTCATCTTCAACTGTAAACTCATATTCGCTTTCGGGTTCAAAAATTACTTCGTCACCTTCTTTAACTCCTAACTGTAATAGTTGTTCGTTTATGTATTTAACAATTCCAATTAAAGGTTCGTATTTTGTATGTTTATCTAAAAAAGTTTTCTTTTTATTTACTGGTTTTACAAAACAATATTTTCCATGTGCTTTCCATTTACCATTATGCTTGTATAAAAAGAATTGATCTTCTTCTACAAAAAACATATTTTCTTTAAAAAAACTTTTACCACTTTTAGTATTTCCATACATATCGTTGTAAAATTTAAAAACATTATGATGTACTAATAAAGTGTCTCCAATTTTTACCTCTCCTTTATAATGCAAAGGCAAGGACATTACTTCTGCATAGCGATTAGACACAGTGTGATCTTCTTCAGAAACACTTGTTACAAACTCTAATCCACCGATAGATTTTATATTGTCGTATCTTCGGTTATTGTAAGGCTTTACTATAAACGAATATAAAGCTCTCATTAAAAGTTTATATTATATTCTAATGTTATTGGTAAGGTGTAAAGAAATTCTTTCCATATAAATATTTCTTTATTTTTTTCAACCCATAACTTATATGATTGGGTTTTTTCATTAGCCTGTATTAAGTGTATTTTATATTCACCACCCAGAACAGGCTGATTTATAATATAGTGCATTGAGCCAGACTTATAGTCTGAGCCAATGGAAATTTTTCTAATATCCATTTAATTTTATTTTTTATCCTCTATTAAACCTTTATTTATTTCAGCTGTTATTTCTTCTACAATTTCAATTGCACTAATTGGAAGTGATTTTAACAAGCGATTTATATGTTTAATAGACTCTTCATTTAATTCTACTTTCATTTAATTTTATTTAATTATGTACCTAATGGTATTTTATATGTAGTTCCATCTATAGTTATTGGTAAATAATTTAGTAAATTTCCTGCACTGCTGTTTACTACATTTCCAATAGGGTTAGTTGCACTACCTATATATATACCCGCTGCTGAGGCTTCAGCTCCTTTACCAATTACAAGAGAGTTTTGAACTCCCGCAATTGCAGATTTACCAATTGCTATAGCATTGTCTATATTGTTTCCTCCTGCAGAAGCGTCTGCCCCTATTGCTATTGTGTCAATATTTAATGCTCTTGATCTTTTACCTATTGCTATTGTTCCTCCTGCCATAGAAGCAGCTTGAGTTGAGTTTGTTCCCGCTAAATATCCTATAGCTATATTTCCTTCTCCTGTTATTTCAGGATAAAAAGCACCATTTGCACCAAATGAATATGCACCTATAGATACATCCCAGCTTGATTGTATTAAAGGAACAGCGTTTATAGTGTCAGTATATGCTTTTTCTCCTATTGCAATTGCACCTCTTTTATAAGAAGTGTGATTCCACATTGCATAAGTTCCTATTGCAATTTGCCCTGAGTTATCTGCTGGGTTTGTTTGTCCTTGTTCATTAGCTCCTGCTTTGTATCCAATATGAGTTCTATATCCTACTAAAGGCCCAGTTGCAGTAGAACCTGGTGCATTTCCAGCAAAAGCCCCTATCGCCACACTATATCTATTATTTCCTTGAAGAACAGTTGTTCCTGACACTAAACCTGACATTGCGTTTAAACCTATCGCAACTCTTTCCATTAACTGTGCTGTCCCAGGTGATGCTGTTACATTTGTATTTCCATTACCTGCACTTCTTCCAATAAATACATCACCATCACCATAAGCATTTTGTGCGGCTAAAGCACCAATAGCAACACTTCTTCTACTGTTTGAATTATTAGTTCCTGCACCAGCAGATTTCCCTATATATGTAGATTCAAAACCAGTGGTTATATCTGCACCCGCTCCTTTTCCAATAAATGTATTACTGTGACCATCGGTTATAGACTCACCTGAATTATAACCTACATAAACACTGTCTACTGCAACACCGTCATTTTCTGTTCCTAAATATCCCGAACCTAACCTTACATTGTTTGAAGCAGCTGTTGTAGTTAATCCAATATAACCTGTTCCAGATATAAGTAGTTGATAATGTTCGTTTGTTGTTGCATTAGGACCAATACCTTGAAGTTCTTTTAATCCCGTTGGTCTGTCTATAAAATTAGAATTTTCAACCGTAGTTCCAAGCTGATTAAACTTAGCAAGGAAATATTGTGTACCGCCTGATATAGCCGTGTATCCTGGTGAATTAGTAAATTGACTTAAATCAGTTAATGAAGATGAAACTTGTATATCGTTTGCAGCTGTTAATGTAGCAATATTAATTGTACAACCACCATCACTACCTTGACCAACTAAAGTTACTGCACCACTTGTATATCCTTGGCCTTTTGCAAAAACTGAAACAGTAGAAGGTACGCCTCCTAAAGTAACTGCTGTCACTAAAATAGTTAATCCTGTTCCGCCACCACCCGTAGTTATATACGTTCTATCAGTAACATAGTTCGTTCCTCCACTAAGAGTTGCGTTATTTAAAGTTTCTACTCCATTTATTCCTATACTAATATCTCCCGATGGTTTTATATCAACAGCACCCTCTAAAGAATTTAAAGATGTAACACCGTCTTCTAAATCTTGTACATTAGAAACTTGTATTCTATTTTCATCTGTTATTGTATTAACATTAAAAGTAGCATTATTCCCACTTCCTAAACCTGTTAAAGTTAAAGTCTCTCCTACCGCATATCCTCTACCTCTTGAATATATAACTGCTGTTGTTACAACATTTACATTTACTCCTGTTACTTTTATAGTTGCTCCTGCACCTGATATTGATGATGTTGTAGAATAAACCTTATTTAAAACATATCCTGTTCCTCCTGCAATTACACTTGTCAAAGATGCTGCACCAAGCTCTCCTACTGTTATATCACCTGAACCGTCTATCATGGCCGACACTGTAACGGCATTATCGCTGTTTCTTGCAACTTTTACTCCTGTTTCTCCTAAAACTTGAATGTTATCTGCAACAATAGCACTTCCGTTAATATTAGTTCGTGTTAAAGTTAAGTTAGGATCAGTTGCAACTCCTGGAGAACTTTCAGACATTTTTATATCATAAACATCTGCTGACTCTGTAGTTGAAACAACAATAGTGTTGTCAGCTGTTACAGTAAAAACAGTTGTATTTGCTGTACCACTACTACTTTGCCCTATTAGTGTTACTACGTCATTTGCAGTATAACCTTGTCCAGCTGAATAAACACTTACTTGTTGTGCTTCTCCTGCAGAACCAACTGCTGTGACTTTTAATGTTAAACCTGTTCCCCCTGCAGGAGCAACTGTAGTAGCGTAAATTCCGTTTAATGCATATCCTGAACCTTGATTTGTAAGAACAGTTACTACTGAAGCAACACCAGATACTCCTAAAGTTATATCGCCTGAACCAACTAATTCTATTGCATCTGTTAAAGTATTAATAGAAGTTACAGGTAAAGCCCATGTTCCGTTTACTTTTAAAAATTTATTTGTTCCAAAATCTGCAATAAGTGGACCAGGGACAAAACCTTGCACCCCATTGGTAGTTAAACCGTCACCTAAAGTAAAGACTGAACCTGTTATTGTAGCTGTATTAGTTGTTCCTGCAACAACCGTAACATCTAATCCATCACCACCAAGTAAAGAAACAATACTATTATCTGTAATATTAGCAGTCCCTGTATCTCCATTTAAAGTCCAACTACTTGTTGAGGTTACGGCATCAGCTAATTGAGATATCTCTATATAACTTGCCTTGTCTGCAGTAACTGAGGTAATATTTAAAAATGCATCAACTGTTCCCGCAGGCGTAAGACTTGCTGCAGCAATTTGTAAAACGTCACTTGCATTATAACTTGAACCGTCATTTGTAACCTCTATTGAATTATTTGATGCTACTATATTTCCGTTATTATCTGTAAGGAAACTTATAGTTAAACCTGTACCTCCCGAAGGAGCAACAGTAGTAGCTACATTATTATATTGTTGGTTTGCAGGAAATTGTCCAGGTGTCGCAATGCTTAAAGCATATTGTACCCTGTCATTAACTAAAACTTTATCAGTATTTTGTAAATATCCTTTTGCTGTTAAATTAACTGAATTATTAAACTGAACTAAGTTGTTTGCTTTTGTGACTACATTATCACCCCCTGTATAAATTAATTCAAAATTATTTAAACCATCTAAATTTATTGGAGCAGTTGCACCATAAGTAATTTGAGGTGATGTGTTTGTAATTGAAATTTCTGTATCACTAACCCTATCTACATCTATTCCTGTACTTCCTGTAAAAGTAGTTTCTGTAAAATCATATTTTTGTGGAGTTTCAAAAACTATTTGAAGTTTAGGGTCTGCATTAGATGGTACAGGACTACCTGTTTTTATTACTGTAGTTCTTAAATCAGGATTAGTATATGGTTTAGTAAATGATTGTATTGCCCCTGCTGCCGTAATAGTATCTACATTTAAAGAAACTTTTGTAGAAAGTGCAGGATATCCTAAAGCTTCTTCAATATCTATAGTGTCATTTACTTGATATCCTTTTCCTGCAGAATAAACAGATAAATTAGATAATACTCCTGCTGTGTTAGTAGCCGTTATCATGCACCCTGATCCTGAAACACTGTTAGTCGTAGTGCTAAACGTCACAGGATAACCTACGTTATTCATCGTTTGATAAAGAGAAGGAACTCCTGCATTAATACTAAATGTTGCTACACCTCCCGTTCCAATATCTGACTGACCTGAACCTTCTAAAGTTAATGCTCCCGTTAGAGTATTTAAAGAATCTACTACAGTTCCCGCTACTGATGGAACACCCCATGTATTATCAGCACGTAAGTAATGCGTTAACATTGTTGTAGTGTCTAAAGAACTTGTGTCTGCACTTAACCCTACTGTAAGCTCATTAAATGTAGATGCAGGATCGCTTAAGTCAAGAGAAATATAACTTTTATCTGCCGTAGGTGCTCCTGCTATAGTATCAACCTTTTCTACAAAGGTGATTGTGTTATTTGTAACATCTACCGTTCCTGTAAAACTTGCAGGGTTTGTTGCTAAACCAAAAGAAGTAATACCTGCCGCTGCAGTTGCAGCAATAGTGATAGAGTCAGCACCACTATCTGTAATAGAGATGTTTGCCCCTTCTACTATTTTTATTGTGTCTCTTACAGCACTTGCATTTACTAAAGATATGTCAGCTTCTGTAGGTGTTATTACCGTTACCGTTCCTGTTACCAAAGAACCAGGTGTACCACCATTTACTGTAAATGTATCTCCCACCGCATAACCTGTACCTGCTGCTACCACTGTAATACCATTTAAATCTATAGCACCACCTGTGTTGGTGTATGAAACTGTTAAATCGTTATTACCTGATCCTGATGTAACCTGAGTTCCAACAGTTCCCGTTGCGGTATATCCTGCTCCTCCTACGGGATTTGTTACAGTTGATGTAGTTCCAGCTGCATTTGCTGTTAGTGTGTATGGAGAATCTGTTCCTGCTGTTATACCTGTTATTATACCATAATCATCTACAGTTACAGATGCATTATTAAAAGTTCCTGCACTATAAGCTGTTTGGGTTGGTAAATCTATATCTATATCACCCGAACTTGTAATAGGACTTCCGCTAATTCCTATTGTAGAGTTAGTTGATGTCAATCCTACCGAGGTAACTGTTCCTCCTGAAGCGTTAGATGATATAGTTAAATCATTATTGTTATCTAAATTTAAAGTAATACCTGAACCTTTGTCTATATTTACAGAACTTGTTCTAACGGCATCAGTATTTTTTAAAGTTATTGTATTAGAATTTACTGAAGTAATTTCTAAAGTTCTTGGGGTAGTTGGTGGTACTCCAGTTATTATTGAAAGAACATCTCCTACTGAATATCCTGAACCAGCAGCATTTAGGGTCATTGAATTTATAATTCCCGAAGGACCTGTTGCTATATCAAAAGTAGCTCCACCAGCTAATCCTGATGAACCTCCAGGAGGTGTAACTTGTGTTGGAGTATTAGTTGAGGTGTTGTTGGTTGGATAACCCGCACCACTGTTTAGGATTGTTGTTGTACTAACAGATCCCGTGGCCACAAAACTTAAGTCCCAATCATTTCCTGCAGGTACTGTAAACCCTCCCGTTTGACCATAATATGTGCCTGATACTACTGCAACTACCGAGCTTACTGCATCATTGTTTCCGCTTGTTATGGTATATGTATCACCTTGTTGATATCCTATTCCAGGATTTGTAATAGCTACAATCTCATCTACACCTCCCAAACCATCAACAGTTATCTGTACCTTCAAGCCTGTACCTGTGCTTGGTGAGATTGCTACAGTGTCAAAAACACCATTTGTATTATAACCTGTTCCAATTACTGATGGTGTGTCATTAATTATACTAACAGGACCTCCTTGTACTAAATTATTAGTTACTAATGATGATGTAATAACAGGGTTTGCAGGTACAGTATTATCAATACCTGTGTTTACATAATTAGTATTTACAGAGCCAATACCTGTTAGCGTTCCTGATCCACCACCACCACCATTAGTTCCCCAAACAGGTGTGGCTCCAATTCCTTGAGAAATTAATACTTGACCAGCTGTACCTGCACTACCTTTTAATTGCAATTCACTAAAGTCTCCCCATAAATTAAAAGCTCCGTTTTGTGCTTGAATAATTCCTTCTGTAGGTGAAAGACCTGCTGTTGCGTTACCTGTTACAGCTAATATTGCGTTTACTCCTGTTGCTGCCGTTCCAGCTGAATTGTCTAATACGTTTTGTAATGTTGGTGCTATTTGAGCATCAGACCATATTGGTGTTACTGTTGTTCCTTGAGATAAAAGAACTTGACCTAACGTTCCTGCACTGCCTTTTAAACGTAACTCCGAATAATCTCCTGCAATATCTAAAGCACCATTAGTGATTTTTAAAATACCTTTTGTTGTGACTACTCCATTATCTGCATCTCCTGTAATATTTACAAATCCTCCAAAATCAAATGTTACAGCATCACCAAAAGTTGATGTTGAAGTTCCTATAAATGAAACACCTACATCTGTTGCTGTATTTCCTTGTGTTAATACTTGTTGTAAAGTATGAGGTGTATTAGTTGGACCACTTGACCATTTTACTCCGTTTCCTGTTGATACAAGTGCTTGCCCCGCAGAACCTTTACTATAAACAGGTGCTGCAGGTGGAATTGTAGTACCATCGTCTATAGATATACCTGTAGTCTGAGAAATTTTTAATGCTGTAGAATTAACAAGGTTAAAGTCACCTACATTTACGTTTAAACTTCCTCCTACATTAATAGGTCCTGCCCAATTCAAACTTGTTAGTGTATCTCCCGATAAACTACCCGCAACATTTCCTGGTTGAGTAATTGAAAAACTTCCGTCTTGTAAATTTAAATTTTGTGACGAAACGGTATTACCTAAAGTTACTACCTCATCCCAAGTTTGAGATCCCCCCGAAATAGTATCCCATAAAATTCCTGTTCCTGTAGATGTTAATACTTGTCCTGCAGTACCATGAGTTCCTTGAGTACCTGCTGAAATTACAGTCGGGAATACATCAACAGCTGTTAGTATTCCCGTACCTGTAAGTGTTAAATTATTAGCGGCTGAGTTTCCAATGCTTAAAACTGATGTTAAGTCTTGAGCAACTCCACCACCACCTACTATATCGCTAATTTTAAAAGTAACCGTCCTATTATTATCATTTACATCTGTTCCAATTATTAAATCAGAACCAGCGGGTGTAATAGTAGGATACGCTGATACATCAAATATTTTAGCCATATAGTTTCATTTTTACTTTGTTATCTTTAAATCAGGAGTTTCTTCTTCTGGTTTTTCTGTTACCTCTCCTGTTTCTAAATTAATGGTAGCATTTTTTCCATACTTTTCCATTAAAGGTCCTTCTTCTGCCTTGAAAGATTCTCTAATTTGAGAAATTTTTTCCATTAGCTGATTTTGTTGTAAAACAGTATCACCTAACTGTAATTTTAATTGATTATATTCTTGTTGTAAAGCTTGTAATTTGTTTAATTCTTCACTTGTTAATTTTACATCTTTTTTTGCCATTATAGTATTATTTTATTGATTAATATTTCAACAAAGATACAAATATTTTTATTATGAAATTATGTTGGAACATTGGTACTCCAAGTAGGAGTATTGACGCCTGAACCAGTAAATGAATTGGTAGAACTATCAGCGTAAGAAGTGCCAGTTCCTTCATTAAATCTCCACCATGCTGTTAAGTTAGATGACTGATTGTAATTACCAGAATTTGTGCTTAAATCTATAGGTGTTCCTGAATTATAAATAGCTGCTATATTGGTAGCGTTAAGTGCTGAAGAAAATACTGCTAAGTTGTTTAATTCTCCATCAAAAAAGTTTCCATTGTTTGCCCTTCTCCAAACTCCTAAACTTGAATTACCATTATAAGTTAATGTAAGACCTTGATTTCCTGACTTTACATAAGTGCTTGGATTTACTACAGATCCATTTTTATAAATCCTCCAATCATCTCTATCCATTGTAGAACCCATACTACCTGACGGAACAACTACTGCTACATGATACCATGTATTTGCCGATATTGCTGAGTTGGCTGTTCTACAGGTATTTCTATTATTACTACCAGCACCAGCAAAGCCTGAGTTTAATCCCATAACATGAAATATTAAAGCTCCATTTGCATTAACACCCATTTTTAATCCATAGTAATTATTAGAACAGCAGTTTCCTAAATCAAACATATAGTCTGTTGGTGATACAAGAGCGTCAAGATATATCCAGGCTGTTAAAGTAAATCCAGTAGTATTAATAGAAGATTGAGATGGATTTAAAGAAGTATTTCTTTGATCTCCTAAATTAATATATT
>JAAHTG010000944.1_pt1 | contig 22302 bp, 30 predicted proteins | sample 6116081 | NCBI WGS metagenome assembly JAAHTG01 (sample SAMN13939989, study PRJNA603662) | sponge metagenome | isolation source: marine sponge | host: Mycale hentscheli | place: New Zealand | collected 2005 | reverse complement strand
AACAAGATTATTAATTTAACTATAGATACATAACATGGTTACAGCAGTATCAAGCAATGCCACAGTTGGGCAAGTTGGCATTCAAACAGAGTTTACCACAGGAAATCAAATAAATAGCCCTTTATTACCACAGTCTATTTATGTAATTGGGCAGGGTAACACAGGTATAGCATACACTAGCGAAGCTGTAAAAATAAACACAGCAGCATTAGTAGCTAGCAAATATGGTAACGGTTCACCTCTACATTTAGCAGCTAAAGCAATACATGGATTAACTAACGCTAGTGTTCCAGTTTACTTTTACGGCTTACAAGAAAGCGGTACAGGTGTCGCAGCTACAAATGATATTACTATCACTGGTACGCAAACACAGACCGCAGAATACCAAGTATTAATTAATAACATTAAATCTAACAAGTTTAGTTTAATAGCTACAGATACAGCTACTACAGCAGGTGATAAACTAGCAGCAGCAGTAAATGCCACTTTAGGCTTTCCAGTATCAGCTAGCAATGCAACAGGTACAATTACATTAACTGCCAAGTCCAAAGGCTCTTGGGGTAATGAATTATACGCAGATATAATAGATGGTTCTGGTGGCTTTGTATTTGCTGGTGTAGGTGTTAAATTCACTAGTGGAGCTTCTAACGCAGATGTACAACCAGCCCTAGATGCTATTGCTGATAGTGAGTACAGAACAATGATAGTAAATACTTTTGATTTATCAGATGCTACAGCACTAGATGCTATAAAAGCCAAAGGTGAGGCAAGATGGAATGCTACAGTTAAAAAGCCTTTTGTATCGTTTGTTGGAAGCAATGAAGCTACTACTACAGCAATTACAACGATTACATCTACTAGAGCAGATGACAGAATTAATAGTGTATTTGCTAATCCAGATTCTAAAGATTTACCGCTTGTGATATCTTCTAGCATTGCCAAGTATGTAGCAGAGCAAGCAAACAACTCACCAGCCGAAAACTATGCAGGTACATTATCACAATTAAACGCTGGCACTGTTGAGTGGACTTTGGCAGACAAAGAAGATGCAAAAACTCAAGGCGTAGGCTTTGTGCGTGTCGTAGATGGCGTGGTCAAAATACATGAAGTAGTAACCATGTTTGACGATTCACAATATGCAGAAATATCTATGCCATATCGTAAAGTTTCAGATGTTACTAGACTGCAAAATACATTATATGCTTTTGATTTAAAACTAGGCACAGACTTCTACAAAGAGGCTGTACTGGCAAGTGTAGGACAAAATGTAGCGACAGGCATAAAAGCTGTATCTGTTAAAGATATAAAAGCTGCATGTGTGGAAGTAGTTAAGTCTTTAGTAACTAACGCTATACTAGCCAACCAAGAATCTATATTGGCTAACTTAATTGTAGAGAAGGATGACACAAACCCAGACAGGGTAAATATTCAAGTGCCAACTATCGTAAGTGGCAACACTTCAATATTTAGCATAGATTTAGCGTATCAATTTAACTTAGGGGCATAATATAATGGCTTTTTTACAAACTTTAGAAGAGTTTAAATTAAACAACGAAAAATATACAACAGATACAGAGGGTTCTATAGATTTTGATAACAGACTTTACAATGTAGAATCTGTTGCCGTCAATGGTGGAGTTCAAACCAATAGAACTAGAAGATTACCTAGCTTGGCAAACATTACTTTAAAACTAGTAACAAAAGAGCAATTAGTTGCTTTGGAAACATTAAACGATGCAGCGGTAAAATTTGCAGTAACTTTTACTATAGCTGCCGAGGGCGGAGCAGTAACATATTCTGGGACTGTGCGAATAGAGGGCGAGCTTGTCTACAACCAGTTAGCAAGCACTTTAACGCTTAACTTGATGTCGGCAGACGGCGAAAAGTTTGTAGAGATTTAATTAATAACTAACCATATATAGGTATTCACCATGGGAAAAATAGCAAAAGAAGTAGCAGAATTAGACTATAAAAGATTTTTAGATAGCTTAGATTTAGACGAAGAGCTAGACAAAGATATTTTAGATAATCAAGACCAAGCTAACAACTTAATTAAAGCTATACAAAAAGGGCGTTTACTGATTGATGAAGATGGAACGCCTAGCATTGATTTTATATACTCTAATAAATCAAGAAAGAAAAATAATCCAGATGTAAAACCGTTAGATAAAGTTGTAATTGCTAGTTCTGGCGAGCTATTTTTTGCATTGTCCAATGGCGGTATAGATGCCAAAGCAATAGCATGTTGCACAGGATTAATGGCTAATCAAGTAAAGCAATTAGACCCTAGGGATAATATACTAATTACAAGCATTTTAGGTTTTTTTATAGCAAGCTAGCAGATATAGAAATAATAGATGGCAAGACTGCTAGCTTACAACGGCATAATATAGCTTTAACCTATACAACTATGCATTATACTTGTTGTTTAGTGTATAATAGTTTGTTTGATAGAAATATGCCTTATGACGAGTTAAAAGGTTATTATCTGTTTATACGAGATGCTAAACTAAAAGAGTTACAAGATGCCCAGAGAGCTGCCAATAAAAACAGTATTTAAAGCTGTAGACCAGATAACTAGACCACTTAAACAGATGCAGTCTAGGATTGGTAGATTTAGCGATAACTCTATCAGAAAGCTAGGCATGATGAATAAACGCCTAAAATCTATCAATCAATCAATGACAGCTTTCGGCAAACAAGCAGCCATTGCAGGTGCAGCAGTAGGAGCAGCAAGTGCAGTTGTAATTCGTGCAGGTATGGGCTTTGAGCAAGCAATAACCAATGTTGGGGCTGTAGGATTAAAAACTAGAGCAGAAATAAAGCCACTGGAAGACTTAGCCTTAAAATTAGGAAAGACTACAGAATTTACAGCAACACAAGCAGCCAATGCAATGGAAGTGTTAGCACGTGCAGGTTTTAACACAACACAAATTATAGACACTGTGCCGTCAGTTCTTAATGCTGCAAGTGCTTCTGGCTTAGAAATAGCAGAAGTTGCCAAACATATAGGAAGCACGTTAAAAGGTATGGGTTTAGAGATGAATCAAGCCTCTAGAGTTGCTAATGTGTTTGGTTTGATTAGTAGCATGACTAATACAACCATAGGCACATTAGGTGAATCTATGTCTACACTTTCTGGCTCAGCAAGATTAGTTGGTTTGAGTTTGGAGGAGGCAACAGTTGGTTCGGCATTGTTGCAAGATATGGGAATAGAAGCTAGTAAGTCTGCTACATCCATTGTTAGTATGTTTCGAAAATTGGCAGACCCTAGCACAGAAGCTACCAGAATGATGCGTAAATTAGGTATATCATTTAAAGACACCAAAGGTGATATGCTTACTTTTGAAGGAGTTATGGAGCAATTTAGTAAGGCTAGCAAGCAAATACCAGGCAACCTAGATAAAATGGCTTTTTTTACTAAATTAGTTGGTGCGTATGGCTCTCAAGCTGCTATCAACTTAGCAGAGATGTATGATACAGGCAAGGTGTCAAAATTCATAGGAGCAGCTAACAACGCAAGAAATGAAGTTGAAAAAATCGCTAAGTTGAGGCTAGATACAGTACGTGGACGTTTTGACCTCTTGCTGTCCGCAGTTGATGGAGTGCAACAAGCATTATATAATTTGCGTTCAGGACAAATAAAAGAAACTTTGGAACGAATCACCGCTTTTATATCAGACAATCAAGCTGATATTGTAGAAAGAATAAATGCTGGAGTAGGTAAATTAGTAGATAATATTAACAATCTAGCAATAGCAATCACAGGGTTGGTAGCATTAAAAGCTCTTACTATGATAACTAGTGCTGCGGAAAATGTGATGCGAGTTTTTAAAGCAGTGTCTAGTGTTGTTATAAGTGTTATAGGAGTTATAGTTACTGCAATAAAATATGCGACTATGGCAAGTCCATGGAGATTATTATTGGCTGCTCTTGCTACTGGGTTTACATTTTTTACACTTATTAAAGAAAACTGGAGTAGCATTAAAAGCTTTATTAGTGGTGTTTTGGATTTTATAGGTTGGGCTATAAATAAAGTTATCGATGCATTAGGAAATTTAGGCTCTTATTTTGATAATATGTTTGGTGGAATCTTTAGTGAATTTGGTAAATGGATTGGGTTAATTAGCGAGCCAGGAAGTATAAATTTATTAGCACCTAGTCCTATAGCACAAAGACCAACAGCCGAAGGGTTAGGCTTGATAGATAGAGTAACTTCTAACACCCAAACCACGGAAAACTTTATTACAATCCGAGATGAAACAGGACGTGCAGATATGCAAGGCTCTAATACACCATTTATCAATCTTTTACCGAGCGGGGCATAGTTAGGCTATGGCAGAATCAAAAGCAAGCTATACAAGCGATACTGGAGCGACAATTTCTAGCTTTGCTTATCGTGATGTAAGCAAGAGCAAAGAAAAACTATCTAGCACATACGAGTTTGCAAATACTAACCAAACTTATGTGCAAACGCTAGGCAGTACCATGTTACGCTTGCCTTTAGAAATGATTTTTATAGGTGATAACTACATAGCAGATGCAGAAGCAGCTTTTAACGTATTAGACAGTTCAAACTATGGAACACTACAGCATCCGGCATATGGTGAAATAGATGTTGCGATAGTAGGTGAGATAAAGAAAGAAGATAGAATACTTACAGGTATAGGAAGTAGCACAATTACAGTTACTTTTTACCAGAGCATAAAAACAGCATACCCAGCAACTAGCCTAGATGCACGAGGCAGCATATTAGACAAAATAAAAGAAGCAAACGAATCAGCAGCTACACAAGCTAGCCAAGCAATTAATATTAAAGACCCAGTAGATGAGGCAACTTGGCAAAAAGATATACTTAAGTCTGTAAAATCCTTTAGAAAAAAAGTAGATGACTTGTTAAATACAAAATCTATACAAGATTTAACAGATAAGATACAAGATACTGTAAATCTTACGCAATCTATATCTAGTGAAATAACAGCTATACAGCGTTCTGTAGAAAGCAATATCAACGGTATAGCAGGTGGAGCAGTAGATGTAGTAGGCAATCTACTTACTATTGGAAAACAAATACAAATATTTACACAATTACCAGCCAGACTTCAGGTATCTATTGTAGACAGAGCAAATGCATTTATTGATGGCTTGTCTAGCTTGTTAGGTTTAGATAGCAAAAAAGATTTAGTAAACAACACCAATAAAAATAAATTTGCTAACGCTGATTTACAAGCAACTGCAACTATCGCAGGGCTAGCAGAGGCAACGATTACTAATACAGAGTTTACGACGCAAGCACAAGCAATAGAATATGTAGATGTATTGCTAAACCAAACAGAGCAGTATATTGCGTGGCGTGAATCACAATATACAAGTTTAGAGCTTGTAGACGATGATTTTTCTAGTTATCAGCAAATACAAGAATTAGTAAACCTTACCGCAGGGTATCTATTAGAATTATCTTTTACACTGCAACAACAAAAAACTTTTATTTGCGATAAAGATTATGCATTGCCAGTAATAGCAAATAGGCTATACGGCTCTATAGATTTTGAGCAGAGGATTATTGCAGATAACAATTTGCAGGGTGATGAGTTGTTTTTTGTGAGCAAAGGCAAGCAAATAGTCTACTATGTCTAGCACTTATACAGTAAAAGCAGGAGATACACTACAGCTTATAAGCCAGATAAGCTATGGTAGTAGTAAATATACTACACTGCTAAAAAGTGCTAATCCTTCTATTATTGATGAGAATAAGCTAGCAGTAGGGCAGATATTAACAATACCAGAGAATCCTAGTCTGGCTAAAATAAAAGTACCAGCACCAGCAATAAACAATCAGAATATTAGCGTGCTGATAGATAACAATTTGCTAGAAAACTGGGAGAGCGTAAACATAAACGACCCTTTGGACGGCTTTGACCAAGTAACGCTAACAGGCGTGATAGATAACAACATACTAGCTATTTTAAAGCCTTTACAGTTCCAAACTCTACAATTATTTATCGGAGCAGAATTATATTTTACTGGCTACATTATCAACACAGCACCAAGCGTAACTGCTAAGGCTAAAGTGTTTGTAATCCAAGCAGTTACAAAGTGTGCAATGATTCAATTTATAACTGCGAAGCCTCAAGATTTTGACAAAGTAAACTTAATCACGATTGCACAAACAATAACGCAAGGTTTAGACTTTTTAGTAACTAGCAATGTAATTACTACACCTTTTGATTTTCTCTCTTTAACAGAAAATAACAAAACTATCTTTGAATTTTTAAAGCCACTAGCACATGCCAGAGGCTTAATATTTAGCAATGATGCGTTAGGTAATTTAGTATTATTGCAAGCAGCCAGCGATTCTATAGCTGTAGCAGATTTGCAAGAGAATACAGCACCAGTTATAGGTATTAATCCTAATTACAATATTGACGGCTATTATAGCCACATAAAAGCTGCACAAGATGTAGACTTAAAAGATGAGGAGGCAAGCACTTCTACTTTTGTAAATCCTTTTTTGCGTAACATTACCAAGACGAAAATTATACAGATAGACAATATAGACGGCTCTAGTGCTGTAGATGAGAAAGTGCAGCAAGAAGCCAGCAGGATGTTTGGTAATGTATTTAGTGTGCCTATTGAGCTAGCCACAATTTACACGCCAGCAAAGCAAGTCTGGAAGACTAACACATTTATTAATTTAACCGCTCCAAGTGTGCTGATAAAAGATAAATATAAATTTATTGTTAAAGATGTTATATTAAATATAACGAACAACAGCCAGACGGCTAATTTAATGCTAGGGTTACAAAATGTTTATACTGCTAGTGTCCCTAGTAGCTTACCAATTTAAATACATTGTTATGAGCGGTAGAATTGCAAAAATTAGAGAAATATTTAATACAACATTAAGTAATGGAGCTAAACTGTTAGGTTTTAGTGTTGATTTTCAAGGCACAGCACACCAAGCCATAGCAACTGGGATTGCAGGAATAGATGCCAAGCCAATATTACAAGATAACGCTGTAACTATTAAGCAAGAGAACTCAGGTAGCCAACCAATCGTAATTGGTACTAATGACGTGCTAAACGAATCAGTAACAACCGAGGGGGAAGTACAAATATATTCACGTGATGCCGAGGGCGTAAAGCAAGCAGATATACTAATAAAAGCAGATGGAAGTATTAAGCTAAACAATAGTAGTGGTAGCTTTGAATTGAAAGCAGATGGCATTTGCGAGGCTAGCAATGATATAATTATTGGTGGAATATCATTCTTAAAGCATTTACATAAATTTACAAATGCTGATGGAGTAACAGCTACTACACAACCACCAGAATAATGGATATAGCATTACATGTAAACAAAGACAATCAGGCAGATATAACAGTATCTAACGGTTTAGTTGCTACAGATGCAGGAATTGCAACAGCTATAAATATTAGTTTGTTTGGAGCTAATATTGACGGCACTGCATGGTGGGGCAATGAGCTAGACGATAATGTAACTAACAACTTAACTAACGAATTTTTACAACTCCAAGGTAAAACGCTAATATCTGCTAACTTGCCTATCTTTCAAGAATCTATTAAAAAAAATCTATCGTGGATTACCGCAGATAGCATAGCAAGCGGTTATACTGTAGAATGTAGCATAACAAATATTAACACGTTACAAATAAATATTGTAATACAAGATTTAGATTTCAAGTTTCAGACTTATGCCAGATTTGAATAGCTTATATACAGAGATTAAAGCCAGCTTTGCATCTACATATAATCAAAATGTTAGCCCATTACCTAAAAGTTTTCTAAACATTTTAAGCAAAGTATTAGCAGGATTAATGAATGCTGTTTATAAATACGGTAATTTTACAAGCAAACAGATATTTTTAAAAACTGCCAGCTTTGAACAGATTACATTAGCTGACGGCACAGTAATTAGACCGCTAGTAGAAGTGGCTAGAAAATACGGCATAGGAGAACCAACGCCAGCTACACAAGCAGAATTAGAAGCGCAAGCAACAGTTATAGCAACAGGAATTATACCTAGTGGAACGCAACTAACAAACAAAGCTACAGGTATAATATACACAACTACACAAGATTACACGGTAACCAGTGGAACAGTTAATTTATCTATTTTAGCCAGTGGTGATGCAACTAATACTGGAGGCTTTGGCGTTATTGGTAATATGCAAATAGGCGATATAGTAACTTTTATTAATCCACAAATTACATCAGCAGAATCCAGCATTGTAACTATATTAAAAACCGCAGCAGATTCAGAAACAGAAGATAGTTATAGAAATAGAGCTATAACAAAAGCTAGACAGCAAACATTGCCTAATAATTATTTATGGTTCAGAGAGGAAGCCGAAGCAATAGGCACAGTTAGAGTTTATCCATATACAAGCTCTAACGCTGGATTTATAGATATTTACGTTAAAAGCATTTTAAGCGGTTCAGTGATACCAACGCAAACACAGTTAGACGAAGTTTTAAATGCTGTAGTTTATGATGTTGCTGGTATTATTCAATTACCAGCAACTCTTAAACCTGAAAATATAAATGTATTGCCAGTAACAACTAAGAGCTTTAGTATTACTATTAGTACAATCAACACCAACAATGAAATAGCAAGCATACAAACAGCTATAACAGAAGCATTACAAGATTTATTTGCAAATTATGAGCCTTACATATCAGCAATAGATGTAACAGATGCACGCAAAGATTTAATAGATACACAAGAAATTAACGGGGTAGTATATTCTACAGCCAAGGCACTTGGAGCAACAGTCGGAAGTATTACACTGTTTGAAATTGTATCTGGTAATGCATCTACAATTAATAAGTATTTACTGGATAAAAACGAACTAGCAACGCTTGCAAGCGTGGATTATGTTTAATAAATTAATTAGATTACTACTGCCAGAATCTTGGTTCTGGCAATCTAGCACAAGCGAGCTTGGCAAGTTGTGGGATGTAATTGCTAGCACCGCAGATAATGCTAAAAACTATCTATTAAATACTGTTAGAGATGCAACTATTGCAACTACTCAAGAGCTTAACAAATGGGAAGATGAGCTTAATTTGCCATTTAATAGTACGCTGACAGAACAAGAGCGTAGAAATAGAATTACTGGGAAATTGCTTCAAAATAACAACGGCAGTATTAATAGCATACAAACAAAATTACAAGCGTATGGTTTTAATTTATTTGTGCATAGTCCATATCAAAACGGCAGTTTAGTAAATCCAGCAACTTATTTATCGACAGCAAGTACACAATCAGATTTACTTAGTTACGGTAGCGAGGATGCAGTATATGGCTTTGAAAATGCAATTCATGGTTACCAATACCAGCAACCGCAGGGATACCCACTGGTGAATATTGATTATAAAGTGCAGAGCTTTGCAATAACTTATGGTGATGAATGGGCATATTATGGCTTTGAAAATGCTGTGCATGGCTATAGAGAAGCACCTGGGATTATTACAGAGGAGCGTATACAATACTCTTTACCGACAGACCCAACACAATACCAATATTTTATCTATATCGGTGGTTCACAGTTTGGAGACTTTGAAACAATTAGCAAGGCTAGACGTAACGAGCTAGAAGAGCTATTATTGCAAATAACGCCTTGCCATATCTGGATAGGCATGTTAATAAATTACACTTAATATTATGGCAGTTACACCACAAGATTTAAACAACACTAACGCACCAGTAACGGCAACTAGTCCTTATGGCACTGGTAAAAATAGTTCTGCACCCACCGTTAGAGACGGCACAAATATAGACGCAAGCACATACAATCAAAACAATAATGGTTTAAATGTTGCTTTATTGCGAGCAGCAGGAATAACGCCTAGCGGTATAGTAGATAACGCTGATATTTCACAAGTTGCACAAGCCATACAATCTGCTCTTGCAAAAGGGAATTTTGTTGAAGATTTAACGCAATCAGGAACGCCAAACACAATAGTATTATCTAGCTTTAGGGATGTTGGTAATACTTACAACTTAACTCACCCAGTAGCAGTATTACAAGATAAGCAACAATTTAGATTTGTTGCAACACAAACAAACACAAGCAGTTCAGTAACTTTGCAAGGTTCGCAATTACTTGTTGCTAAAAATATCATTGGAATACAATCTGGTGATATATCAGCAGGTACTTTATACATTGCAACATACAATGCATCTACTGATGATTTTACTATAAGACCAGAAATATTTGTGCCAGTTCAAGATAACATTCTTGATAACGGCGATATGGTAGTTGCACAACGTGGTAATACTTTTAATGCTGGCACGACTTTTCCAAATACAGACGGCAATTATACGCTTGACCGGTGGAAAGTAATTGATTCTAGGGCAGGTTCAAATGTTGTTGATATTACACAAACAACGCTTGCTAGTGAATTACCAGCAGGAGCTAGAGCAGCTATGAAGTTAGTACACCAAAAGCAAAACGAACAAGCTGGAATTGTACAATATATAGATTATGACAAGACACGTACGTTATTAAATCAAGATACATCTTTATCTTTTGAGATTTACAATTCTGATTCAGTTACTAAAAATTTTAGAGCCGCCATTTTGACATGGCAAGGTACAGCAGACGATATGCCAAACGACCCAGTTAGCACGTGGCAGACCGCTGCAAATTTAGGCTTTGCGACTAACTTTACAACAGAAAACACCACTACAGCCTTAACAGCTAACGCTACATCATGGAATAGATTTACAATAAATGGCGTAAATATAGACACAGCAAGCACTAATAATTTAGCAGTTGTCATATGGACTGATGAAGAAATGGCAAATAGCTATGAATGGCGTGTAACAAAAATAAAACTAGAACAATCTAGTATAGCTACAGCATGGAAAGCGAGAAGTATTGCAGGTGAAAAACAGGAATGCTATCCCTTTTTTGAAGCTGGCGAGGGTTTGCTTTTCGCAGCGTATACTGGAGGCAACTTTGGTGGTGGGTTAGCAAGCTATGAATTTAAAGCAGAAAAAAAACGCATACCAGATATGACTTTTGCAGTAATTTCAAGTATCGGGGCTGTTACAACTGTTACAACTGGTGTAAGTGTTGATTACAGAAAAACAGCAAATGTTTCTTGGTTTTTCAATGGTCTTGCTACGCAAGGCGATTACATTTACAACAAATTATATGCATCATCTGATTTATAATGACTGATTATAATTACTATATACGCTTAAATACTGATAGTTTAATCACTTATGCTTATGTATTGCCACGCAATCACGAAAAAGAAGATGCAGCCGATATACCTTACAAAGTCAATCAGGGCAAATATTGGGAGCTAACAAGCGATATATACAACATTTACAACGAATACAAATGGAAGTATATACCTTACACAGACCCAAACCTAGAAGAGCAAACAGAGCCAACTTTGGCGTGGTGGAAAAATGACTTGCTAGCAAAATGTAAAGATTATTACTTAAACAATCAAAGCATTAGGCAATGCACAATTTCTAGAGCAGATATACAGCCAGTTAATTATTCTATTAATCGAGATGCTATTACAGATGCAAGCAACACTTCCAGTAGCGGAGCTAATTATGTATATAAAGACGAAGCAACAGGGCAAGATATAGCATTAACAAATACAGAAATAACTGCTATTTTTAAATTTATAAATAATATAGCTATAACGAACAAGCAATATTATGTAGAACATAAGCGAGCTATCAACGCCCTTACTAGCAATATTATTTATGATTACACTACAAATTATTTAATTAGTCAGGTAATTAATTTGCATGCAAATTAAAGCAGATTTTAAAGAAGTAAAAAAGTTAGAGGACTTTCTAGATAAATTTAATCGCACAGGCGTAAAATACGCAACACGCAACACATTAAATACCCTTGCGTTTGATGTACGCAAGCAAGCACAAGGATTTATCCAAGATAACTTTATAAATCGAAATAAATGGACTGTTAATAGTGTGCAAGTCAATATGGCTAAAGGCTTGAATATTAACAACATGCAATCCGAGGTGGGAAGCACGCAAGGTTACATGGAATTGCAAGAAGTTGGAGGACGTGCAAAGCCAGAAAAAGGAAAGCGTTTGCCAATACCAACACAAGCAGCAAGAATAGCTAATCAAAAAAATAGGCTAGTTAGCAGAGCCAATGCATTAAAAAATATAGTTTTGCGAGATAAAAGAAAATTAGCTTTTATAGCCAACAAACGCCAGAGAGCAATAGGCATTATAGAGAATGCTAAACGCAATAACTACAAGCATTTTTACTTGGATTTAGGCAATGTAAAAGGTATTTTTACATTGAAAAATGATAAATTAAGAATGATTTATAGTTTGCAATATCTTTTTAGAAAAATTCCAGCTACACATTGGCTTAGTAAGTCAAGCGATAAAGTTGCAAATAATGCAATAGATATTTACAATATGCAGTTAAAGAAACAAATTGACCGTATAATTTTTTAAAAATGGCTACAAGATTTACACTTAATCAAGCAACAGCTAATAAAGTTTTTGATTTAAAAGAAGTTCCATTAAACGCCACAGGTAATACTATTACTTTTAGCATTGCAAGCACTTCAACTTTTGATACTTCAAAGCTTAAAATTAGGCTATATGATGATGCAGATAGCACAAATTATTTAAACAATTACTTTACTAATTTATCTGTAGCTGGAATTGCACAACCGCAAGCTGTAGAAATTACTCAATCTATTGGCGGTATTTCATTATTAAATCTTCCAGAGCAAGGGTTTATTGAATTTTATCTAGAATCACCAACTAGCAATGCTATAGTCAATGTGTGGTGTGATAATTTAAATGATAATGCTGCTGTATCATGATTAGTTCAGTTATTGCAACTATAGTCTCTACACATATTAGCTCCACAATATCTAGCAATACAGATTCAACGCCAGATATTGATACTGCAAACTTGCTATATAATGATAATGACGGATTAGTAAATGCTTTATTTCAAGATAATGACGGATTAGTAAATGCTTTATTTCAAGATAATGACGGATTAGTAAATGCACTTTTTGAAGAGGCAATATAATGGCTGACAAAAAATTACAAGATTTAAATAACACCCGCACAAGTGTTGTATCAGGAGACCAGTTTGCTATCGGTGGCACTGATGGCTTTAGTTATAGAGCTAATTTAAATATTTTACAAAGCTTTTTACTAGATAGCAGTCTAACCACTAGCACTATCAAATCCCCACAATCAACAGTTGTTAAAACTGCAATAGATGCTATTAACACAATATTAACAACTGACAACGCTAGTTTAGATGATTTTCAAAAAATAACAGATGCTATAGAAGCTATACAAGCTACTTTAAGTGTAGATGATGCAAATTATGACACACTTCAAGAAATTGTAGATAAATTAGAAGCAGCAGAAACTGCACTATCTAACCTCGGCACAGCCTCTAGTAAAGACGTAGGTACAGCTATAGGCAGTTTGCAAGAAAATGGAGCTATTTTAGCTAATTCACAAACTGTAGAAACAGATGCTACAGGTAAATTTATTACCACTACAAAAAATACAGCTTACAATAAAGATTTTGGTACTAGCAGTGCTCAAGTTGCAGAAGGTGATGCTTCATATTTAAAAGCCGAAACTTACACTCAAACAGCAGTTGATAACGCTTTAGCAACCAACTCTACAGATGATAGAGCGAGAGCAAACCACACAGGCGAGCAAGCTATATCAACAGTGACAGGCTTGCAAACTGCTTTAGATGTAAAAGAAGACACGGCAAATAAAGGGCAAGCCAACGGTTATGCAAGTTTAAATGGAAGCAGTCAAGTTCCAGCGGCTCAACTGCCGAGCTATGTAGACGATATTTTAGAGTATGCCAACCTTACCAGCTTCCCAGCCACTGGAGAAACAGGCAAAGTATATGTTGCTTTAGATACTAACTTAACATATCGGTGGAGTGGTTCTACTTATGTAAAACTTAATGATGTAGATTTAACAGATTATTTAAATAAGACAACCGACACGCTAGATGACGTTAATGCAGGTACTATTAACAAGCATTTTACAGCAACTCTAGAAACGAAGTTAAACGGTATAGAAGATAACGCAACAGCCGATCAAACCGATTCAGAAATTAAAACAGCTTATGAAAATAATGTTGATACTAACGCATTTACTGATGCAGAAAAAACCAAGCTTACAGGTATAGAGGCAAACGCCACGGCTGACCAAACTGATGCAGAGATAAAGACTGCTTACGAGAGTAACGCAAATACCAACGCTTTTACTGATGCCGAGCAAATTAAGCTTACAAATATAGATTCTGGTGCAACTGCAAACAGTCCAGATGCAACGCTATTAAATAGAGGCAATCACACAGGACAGCAAACTTTATCAACTATTTCTGACGCAGGGGCATTAGCTGCAAAAGATACTATTGCGAATGGTGATGTAGATAATAACGCTATTACTACTGCAAAATTACAGCAAGTTGCGAGTAAAACGGTTGTAGGTCGTACAAGTGCTAATACTGGCAATGTTGAAGAAATTGATATAGCAACAACTTTAAAAACAGATTTAAACTTAGATAATGTTGTAAACGTAGATACTACAACAACTGCAAATGTTGTTGATAGTTTAGATAAACGCTATGTAACTGATACAGAAAAAACTGTGCTAGGAAACACTTCTGGCACAAATACAGGTGATGAAAATACAACATCCATACAAACTAAAAGACCACTAAAAACGATAAAAGGGGAAAGTGTGGAGGGTGCTGGTAATATTGCTTTCACCAGCACTGATGTTGGACTTGCCAATGTTGACAACACAAGCGATGCAGATAAGCCAGTATCCACAGCTCAACAAGCCGCTCTAGATGCTAAACTGGCAAAAGCTAGTAATTTATCAGATGTAGCAGATCAACAAACAGCTCTTAACATTATTACTAATGCTGGAGTTGCAACAATTGGGCATGTTTTGACAAAAGATCCTACTACTGGAAATGTTGTTTTTAGAGCTGCGCCTGGCAGTGCTGCCAGCGGTGTGCCTGTGGGTGCTGTCATGTATTTTTACGATTCAGTGCCGACAGGTTATTTTGAATTAAACGGCTCAACTTTTGATGAAAATTTGTATCCTGCATTATATACAGCTAATAATTCCAGCAATCAATTGCTTGATTTTAGAGGTTATTTCGTCCGAGCGTTCGGAACAAATGCAGATAGTGTAGCCTCAGGCACTTTACGTGCGTTGCAAGCTGATGCAACTGCGAAAAATGGTTTGAGTGCAAGTCGCCTGATAAAAGTTAACAGAAGCGGTAATGATGTAAGTTCTAATACTGCTACAGTGCCAGCAGACGGCATATCGAATGCTATTGAATCAGGAGCAAATGACCGTTATACGTTTAGAAACGCTATCAACAGCGACAGTGTTGCTTCTACCGACACAGAAACACGACCAGCCAACATTGCTTTATATATCGCAATTAAACACGATTAATTATGAAAACAAAAACATATTATAATTACGATAAAAACGGTTTTTTTATCAGCATTGGAGAAGCTAAAAACTCTCCTAAACATGAAGACATTGGGCAAGAATGGTATATGTTGCCCGCGAACGCAACTTTTATTGCTGTGCCTGAATTTAATGCTGAACTAGAAATCCCAAAATTTGATACAGATACGGAAGCATGGAGTGTTGTAGATGTAGAAATTCAAGGCGTTTTTTATTTAAAAGCGGATGCTACAGAATTTGCAGAAATAGCAAAAAAAGATGCTGACTTACACACACAAATAGAGCCGTTACAAAAATATGATGATGGCACTACGCAAGCTTTTAACGATGCAACGCAAATTTGGGAGTATACGTTTCAAGGGAAAGATTTAATTGAAGCAGAAAGATTAGAGGCTTTAGAAGCAGATTTTAATAAATCAAAAAAAATTACTTTAAAAAACGGCAGAACTGTAATTATTGAGCATGACACTCCAGAGCGTGAGTTTTTTTTAAAGATTGTTGAAGGCGTTAGCAATGTAAGCTCAACCGAGGGTGCTGCTTTTATTTACGAACAACAAACTGATGCTGGCAAATTAGCTTTACGCATATTGCCAGAAATTGCAGCGTATATTTTTAAAGATTTATTTATTGCAACTCTTGCAAATCCACAACAAACTAAAGTAAATTCTAGAGTACACAACAAAACAACGGTGTATGAGTTAGCTTTGGAAAAAATTAATAAGGCAAGCACACAAGCAGAATTAGATGTTGTTACGTGGTCGTTTATAAACCCAACAGGAATAGTTATAGATGTGAATGATAAAGCTGCTGAGATGCTTGCAGACCCTACTGTTACCGACTTTGCAAAAGCTGCAATTAAGGACGCTAAAGACCCTACAACTGGTGAAATTCATCTTGTGAAAACTTTGCAAGAGTTAGCATCAGATAGCTAATAATATGTGATGCTACAAGATTGTTTAATACTTTTACATGTTAAACGCACTGATAGAGCAATTATACCAAGTATTATTCAATTCGGCTCTTGGCTGCAAATTCTTAGCGAGCGTATAAAATTTGTAGGTATAAAACAAGCAGGTATAGAGGCTAAAAACTACAACGTAAACCATACAGCTCTTGTTTATTGCGAGAATGGCTTGTACAAGGTGTTTCAAGCAAATAGAGCTAATAATGTGCATACATTGCTTTTAAGCGATTATTTAGCAAATACGCAAGCCCAGATATACGCATCCATACATTTTGATGCAAAGTACACATTAGAGAGCAAAGAGATGTTGCTTAAATGGATAAATATTTATAGTAAAAAAGTTAAATATAATATTTACCTAGCTTTTTTAGCATGGAGACCAGTACGCAAATTATTTCCTTTATTATTTGAAAATAAACGACTGGAACGCCACACGCTGTGTAGCGATATAGTAATCAGGATTTTTGAAAAAATATTCAAGCAAGATATAAAAGATTTTTTAGCAACCACACAAATAAGCTTTTTTAAAGAGAATCACAGCAACGCACCGTGGCGGATATTCTTCGCAACCTGTCGTAAAGAATATCACGACAGCCGTCAAAATTTGACAAACACAAGAATTATTGATAGTAAAGAGGATATTATAAACTTTTTATTAAAATAATTATGTTAGGATTAATTAGCAAGTTTGCCCTGCCGAAGTTAATAGATTTTGCAGTTAGCAAATTTGGCTTTGAATCAGACGAAGTTAGAGCAGCTAAAAAAGATGCAAAGATTGCAGATATAGAAGCTAAAGCGACAATAAAAAAAGCACAGATTAATCTAGCTATAAAAACGCAAGAGTTTAATGCATTGCGTGATTTAGAGATTATGCAAGCTAATCAGAAAACTTTATTTGATGAGTTTTTAACATTACTTTTAATAACCCCAGTAATTCTATTATTTGTACCAAGCACCACAGGCTATGTAATTACAGGCTTTAAAGCATTGCAAGATTTGCCAGTATTTTACCAAGTGTTGCTAACTCTAGCTTTTGTGAACAAGCTAGGAGGCTATAGCCTGATTAAAAGCATTGTGCAAGCTATTAAAAAATAAAAGATGGAAATCAAAACAGCCGGAGTTGCAGCATTATCGGCAAGCAGTCTTACGGCGTGGTTGCATAACAATCTTAATAGTGAAGCTGCTTTAGTCATGGTAGCTGTGAGCACAATACTAGGGTTAATTTTTGCTAGCATTTATTACCATAGCAGACAATCGACATTAATAGCGAGCGTAGGAGTAATTGTTGCTATGTTTGCATTCTTACCCACCTACACGTATATTTCAAAATATATAGCAACAACAACAGCTTTCTTTGCAAGTTTGTTTATTGCATTTATAACGCCTTTTATGCTTGTTTATCTTGTAAATTCCAGTATTATCAAGAAAATAGGCTTGCTTGTAGAGGAAGCTATACTGCAAAGGATTAAAAAAATATTGCAAATTAAATGATTGATTTACATTACTGCTTGATGGCTTGTTGTTGTCTGCTTTGGATTTATCTAAATAGCGACACCATCAGCTTGCAATGGCATAATAAGCAAATAGGCGTTAATTTTTGGTTAAACGTAGCATTAATGATAAATGCATCTATTTTATCCTTTATGCTGGTAACTGAGGTAATTTATAATGTTGTGTTTGCATACAATCACTTTGTTTTTGTAGTTGCAAATTTATTTACGCTTTATACAATTCGCAAAATATTAAGACGTGTGCAATTACATAAATGTGGCAAAGATTATCATAGAGACACATGTAACAAACAAGCAATTGCACGTGGTAAACCAAGTTTGTTAAGATTCTTGCATACTTAAATAAAACACTAAAAATATTGTAAATCTATAACAATTATATTATAATAATCTCCAACGACAACATAAATGGAGATAATTATGAATATAAGTCTAACTCAATCTATACACTTGGCAAAAGTTGCTAGCACTTCTAATAATATTTACGCTTTAGAGCGAGCATTAAAAGCTGTAGAATATTATCTATGTACAGTTTGCAATAATGAATATTTAAATAGTAAATATTCATTAGTATTGTCCTATTTTGCAAGGAAATTAGAAATTAAATTGATGGGGTTAGATAAATGAGTAACACTATAGATATAGCAACTAAACTGATTAAGCTAAACGAGGGGTTAAGGTTAGAAGTGTACAAATGCCCTGCTGGCTATAAGACATTTGGATTTGGTACAAATTTAGCAGTGGTAGATGGGGTTTTTAGATGTGAAGAAAATAAACCAGATGTTGATTTTACAAAAGGTTTAGAATCGGCAATCAGGCAAATAGAGAATCTTAGCAATAAAGATAAACAAGCATTAGCAGAAGATTTTGCATTTTTAGAACTTATTAATTGCAAACGAGCTTTAAAAACTCAAAAGTGGTTTACTGACGACTTGAGCAACTTCCAGCAGGCTATAATTTTAGATTTAGCTTATAACATAGGCGTATCTGGTCTCTTTGAATTCAAAAAGATGATTGCAGCTATTAAGCAACGAAATTATGGAATTGCAGGCACAGAGATGTTAGACAGCAAATATCATTATCAAATGATATCCTTTGGCTATGCTGATGAGTTAGCAGAGGCAGGAATAGATGCAAGCAATAGAGCAGCAGTGTTTTTGTGGTACAACAATTTAGACGAAGATTACAAACAATTGCGGAGTGCATCTAATTCTTTAAGTTTGCAGTTTGATAGACCGCTGGGCAAATATAAAGGGCTTTTTTAGGCGTGGCTATATCTTTCTACCAACTTATTAAAAGAGCGTTAAAAAAAGAGTTTAGAAACGCTCCAGAGATAAAATTAGCTGATAAAGTTATTATTATAAGTGATTTACATCTTGGCTTAAAAGATGGAGCAGACCAATTCAAACAATGTGAAGCTACATTGCTTCATGCTCTCAAAATATATGGTAATAAATCCTATGAGCTTATAATTCTGGGCGATTGTTTCGAGCTTTGGGAGCAAGACAGCATATATGAAATAGTCAAACGATATAATCATCTTTTTAAATTTATCAAAAATAATTACTTAAATTACTATATTATAGCAGGCAATCACGACAAAAAGATATTAAAGTGTGATATTGTTAAGACCATTTTAACAAAAAATATCTATCAGTCTATAAAATGTAATAATATTTTAATCACTCACGGGCACAAGGGAGAGCTAGAAATCCCTTTTGCTCGCTATTTTGTGAAGTTACTAGGCTTCTTGCAAAATAAAAATTATTTAGGTGTGAGAGATTTACCGCGTACAGCTAATGATATAAGCCGAAAACACTGCAACAATTTGTATAAAGCACAGGCAGAGCTAGGCATAAATTTGATATGCGGACATACGCACAATCCACGCATTGAACGCACAATCAAGAATCTGTATGACAAACATACTATTACAGCTAATTATTATGCAAATACTGGTTGCTGTAGCTTTTTAGATGGCTCTATTAGGCTTATAGAGCTAAATGTTAAAAACAATATACCTTCATTGATTAAAGTATCTAAAGATTTAAAAGTTACTAAAAGTTATGGATAAGCAAACATATTACTATCCAGAGCAAGCAAAAGAATTAAGCACGTATATTAATGGACATGTTAAACTTTTAGCAAATGATTTAAATAAAACTTTTACTATAACCATTCAGGAGAAAAAACCTCCGAAGACTTGGCAACAATGTAAAGGTTGGCATAGAATCTTAGGCGTTATTGTTGACTTGCTTAATGAACATAATGTAGATAACAAGTTCTGGAAGTTGGAGCATGTTAAATACTATGTTAAACGTGCTATTGAGTATGGAGAGTATAGGTTAGATACATTTATCCCTAAGAGCTTTGCAGATGCGACAAAACAAGAAGCAATAGACATAATTACTAAGACACAAGAATTTGCTGTAGATGAGCTAAACATGGAGCTAGAAGCCGTACAGCTTACAAGCCACGAACAACAATCATTCAACGATTACTATGAAAAATATGCATAAACTAATACTTACCATGTGTGCTATCACGTTTAGCACACTAGCACACGCTGATAAATTCACTGTTAAATACCGTAGCTGTTACGATGGTGATACGTGTAGAATAGATTTTATTAAGAACATCACAGAAAACTATGTAGTCCCTGTTTTTTTTGCATTAAATGTAAGAATTAGGCTGTCTAGCATAGATACGCCAGAGATACGTAGTAAATGTTTGCAAGAAAACATGCTAGCAATCAAAGCTAGAGACTATTTAAACTACACTTTAAAGAAAGCTAATAGTATTATTATAGATATTGATAATAACAACAAGCTAGACAGCCTAGGGCGTTACTTAGCCGTGTTATATGTAGATGATATAAATATTAATAATGTAATGCTTGTGCGTGGTTATGCACGTGTAGAGCAGCAAGGGTATCATGATTGGTGTAAATAATGTATGCAGTGCATATAAAGCCATTGTCTGTAAATGCAGCTTGGCAAGGTCGCAGGTTTAAAACTCCAGCGTATAAACGCTATGCACAAGAGCTTAATATAATATTACCACGTCTAACGCTTCCAGAGCCGCCATACAGCGTTATATACCACGTTTACTACTCTAGCAGGGCTAGTGATATAGATAACTTTTTAAAACAGTTTAATGACTGTTTACAAAAGAAATATAAGTTTGACGACAAACATATTTACCATATAGAAGTTTTTAAACATGTGGTAAAAAAAGGGCAGGAAAAAATAGAGTTTAATATTATGCATTATGAAGAATAAAGCACTTATAGATTTGCTTGAGGAGGCTATAAGTTATGGCGAGCAAGCAAGAGATTTAATTGAGTCTTGCGAGATGACAGCATCACCAGCTAATTATGACAGGCGATTAATTTTAGCAGAGGAATTTATTGCTAAGTGTGAAAAACAAATACAAGAATTAAATGCGTTCTGACGTTGAGAAGTCCTACAAAGACGATTTAGACAAGGAAATAGATAAAGGCAATATCATTAGCTACACAGAGCAAAAAGCGATTCATTTGGTAGTCTACAACGGCTCACAGCAACCTTTACACTTTAAAAGCTACAAGATTGATTTTGTGGTAGATACTGGCGACTGCATAGATTGGGTTGAGGTCAAGGGAGGACTTGAAACAAACGACTGGTTAAATAAATGGCAACTAGCACAGCATTTATTTTATGATTTTATTGATAAATCTAAGAATGCTAACTTAGTGCTGGTCACTGGCAATCGTGATAAAAAGCATATCAAAATAGTTAAAAGTTACTATTGCTAATCTATAGAATCTTGCTTATAATTAATTACGCATTAATGAATTATTTTTATTTTTGTTTATCGTTTTTATCTCCAAAATTCAAACGACCTGTTTCAGTTGCTAGATTGTTAGGTATACTGATTTTAAGCAGGTAGCATTGCTAGTCTAGTTTCTTGATTTCTAGATAAGAGCAGTGCTACTTGCTTTTTTTTATGCTTGAAATAAGTGGTTGTTGCTATTTTTGCACATACCACTAGAATAATATTAGCTTAGTCCTACAGGACGGTGGGTTAGCCTGTCTTTTAGACACGATGGTGAGGCATATCCATATAAGCTAAGTTTCTAATCATCACTAAATCCAGCATCTTTACTTTGTCGAGGGTGCTGGTTTTTTTACGTCTATAAAAAGGAAGATTAAAAGTAAGGCTTTATGTGTTAGAGCACATAAAGCCTTTAATAGCAAATAGTTTCAGGTAGTCTGTTTGCTACCAAAGAAAACTATAATCACTAGATAATTGTTTTT
>JAAHTG010000942.1_pt1 | contig 22334 bp, 32 predicted proteins | sample 6116081 | NCBI WGS metagenome assembly JAAHTG01 (sample SAMN13939989, study PRJNA603662) | sponge metagenome | isolation source: marine sponge | host: Mycale hentscheli | place: New Zealand | collected 2005 | reverse complement strand
ACAAGTGACGACCCGTTTACACAATCCTTACAACATATTGATGCCGAGCTAATTGAGTCTACAGAAAACGAGGTAATCCCTTTGCTTGAATATCATTTTGGAGATTATGGATATAGATTTGAACGAGCTGATATAGCGGGAGATGGAATGAATGTTTATGCTTATGTACAAGATAAGAATGGTGATTGGGTTTCTAAAAAACATTATGTTAATTTAGATAGATTAGTCAAAAAAGAGGAGACAGCTACATCATTAAAGAATTTTCTGAAAGACACTAAAACAACCACTAATTATTATACTACACAAGAGAGAGGGTCAGAGAAAGAGAAGGAATATAAGTTTCATGACCAAGGTCAGGTAGATAGAACTGTTAAGAAAATGACCGAAAGGGAGAATGTCCTCCGAGATGACATTAAGACTTATCTACAACAACTGCAAGCTTATCAGGATATGAGAAGTCTCCCAGGAGACAAAGTGGTGTATATAGCTGGGCCAGATGGAGAGGATATATCTACCACTCCTAATGCTTTATTAAAAGACTTAAATTATCAAAAGAAAAAATTAGAGAATCAGCGAGAAAATATAATACTAACTGGTCAAGAGTTAGATCAAGACATTGGTTTGTGGTATATGATGAGAGGTCAAGAAGGAACGAGGTCAGGAGGGTTCTTTCAGAATATGCTTGCAGGAGGAGGGTCTGATATAGGAGCGTTTGGAATGGACATGGTGATAGACGCTGGAGTATCTATTGCTCACGCTATAGATGAAGACGCTACAGGGGGTCTTACTCCAGACCAAATGAAAAAACAAATAAAACTCGGACAAGACCAGCAGGACGGAGATGGTTATGAACGAGAGCCGTTATCCCCTTTTTCCCAGATGGCAAATAAGGTAACTGCCAGAATGGATCAAGAAAAAGGTATGGTTACCGGTTCTGAAGCCGCTTTTGATTGGATGTATGGAGGTACGAATAGGGATTATATTAATCAAAAAATGACTCGAGATAATATCTATGTGGAAGACCATCCGTTCTCAGACGAAGACCTAACAGACGAAGAAAAAGGATGGTGGGAATGGGTAGGTAATATGGGGTTCTATGGAGCAGCAAGAAGTATCCCAGCTATGATTGGTCCAGGGAAAATACGAATCCTTAACATGGGAGGACAAGTATATACTCACCTGCAAAAAGAAATGGCGGGTGATAAGTATTTTGACAGTATATCTGAAGGAGAAAAGAAACTATTTTCTATTCCTTTAGCAGCTACAGTAGGGGTGTTAGAGAATTTAGGTTTCAGAAATATGAAACAAATGACCAGTATCTCCTCTAAAGTTTTAATGAATATATTAGGAAAGGGAGGTAAAGACGTAACAGGAAAAACATTTGCTCAAGTAGTTAAAGCAGAGGTAAATAATCTTGTAGCTCAAGGACTTATACGAGTAGGGAACGCGGGTGTAGCTGAGTTTGAAACTGGATTTATGCAGGAGTTAGCCGACATCACTTTCAAAAGTGCGTATAATTTGATAAAAGACGCGGACGCCTTTGCTACTCCACAAAGTACTGGGGAATTTTTTGATCAATTATTGGTAGGGGCAACTTCTGAAATGATAGGAGGTTTTGTGATAGGGACTCCGGGAGCTATGGTATATGCCGCTTCCACTGGGGATTTTACTAAAGTGAGTGATGATACCTTTAAAGTGTTTGACCAGGTTCATGACCAACAACCCGTAAAAGATGCTTTTGTAACTAAGATAAAAGAAAAGATATTATCAGGAGAGATGACAAAAGAGGAAGGGGATAAACAAATTGCTGCTTATGACCAGGTAAGTGGGGTGATGAGTCAAATTCCTACCGACCTTCCTTTACAACAAAAAAAGGAACTATTAGGAAATCTTTTAAGACAACAAGAACTTAATGATTATATAGATAAATATAACAAGCAATTAACTAAAAGACAACAGAGAGAATTATTAGAATTAGAATCAAAGGTAGATCAAATAATAAGAAAAGGATACGAGGTTAATGAGGAAACAAAGAAAGAGAAAGCTTTAACCGAGAGAGCTATGCATGAGTTAATAAATAGTGGCGTAGAAAACCCAACTCCCGAAGATATTAATAAAAAGAAAGAAGAACTTAAAACTAAACAAGATGCCATTCAAAAGTCAAGCGCAACGCAAGTGGATGTACAAGTACAAACCGAAGATGGCGGCTCGGTGGGAACGACACACTCCACTGGGACGGCTACCCCAAAAAGTAAAGTCGAAAGTAAAACAGATACTAAGTCGAAGAAAAAAACGCAAGTAACCCCTGAAACTCAAACACAAGAAGAGTTAGGAGACTTAGAAGCTGCGATTAACGAACAGACAGGAGTCCCTACTCAGACAGAAACAGAGACGGAAACGGAAACGGAGACGGAGATAAAAACAGAACCATTACAAGAAGGAGAGGTAGAGATTGAAACGTCTGAAAAAGGGACGGTTAGATTAAAAGGAAAAAAGATTGCTGATAATGTAACTGTTACCACTGAAAATGAAAGCACGACAGAGTCCGCAAAGGAAAGTGTGATAACTCAGATAGCTACAAAAGCGGCTAAAGCGGTGAGTAAAATCATGCCTAATCTAAACTTTGTGTTACATAACTCAGAAACTGATTATAATAACTCAGTTACCCAAAAGAACTCTGGAACAAGAGGGGCGTATAATTCAGGAACTAATACCATCCATATTAATATGGGTAAGGCTAATAGTCGTACTGTAGCTCATGAAATAATGCACGCGGTGTTAGTAAAAAAATTAGGACTAACTGGGGATTTTGCGGGAGTAACCTCTCGTATGTTAGAGGCCGCTATTAAAGGGGTGAAAGACCCTAATGTAAAGAAGTATTTAGAAGAGTTTGCTGCAAACTATAATCCTCAAGACCAAAGTGAAGAACAGACTGCTGAACTGTTTGGTATATTAGCGTCCTCCTATACTAAATTAAACCCAGGAGCTAAAAATGTAGTAAAGAGATGGGCAAAAATAGTATTAGAAAAGATGGGTGTTCCTGCCAGTCTAACCAAATACCTTAACACTGATACCGATATAATAGACTTCTTCAACACTGTATCTAAGAAGGTAAGAACAGGAGAAGAGATAGAAGAGTCTGATGTTGAGGTGATAACAAAGAAACCTAAAAAGAAACCGAAAAAAGAAACCAAGGACAATACTCGTGTTAAAGAGATTGACAAGAGGATTAAAGAGATAAACGAATTAATAGGAGAACTATCTTTAGATAGTAACGGAAACCAAATAAAGAAAAATATAGGAAGAGTAAAAGAATTAGCTACTGAAAGATCTAAACTAATTCTTGAAAAAAACAGGATTGAATCCGGAACAGAGACCATTAAAAAGAAGTCCAAGAAAAAACCGAAGGAAACTGAATCTAAAAAGGAAACTGAATCTAAAAAGAAAACCCCAATAGAACCGGGACATCATATAATGTTGCTTAATGAGCTTTTAAAGTTAGCTGGATATAAAGGAACTATGTCCGCTACAGAACACGCCGCCTTACGAAAAACTAAAGAAGGAAGAGTTTTAGATAAACTTATAAGTAAACTAATGAGGGAGAGTAATACTTATGAGGAGGTTGTAGAAAAACTTACTACGGTTCAACTCCCCTTTGGTATGGGGTCTGAAGCAATAGCTGCTATGAAAGAGTACCAGCAGAGTCAAGATGTTTATACGGACGAGGAAATTCAAGAAGCTTATGAGTCTCGAGACGCAGAACTTGCATTCTTAGAACAAGAAGAATCAGGATTACTTGGTTCGAACATTGGTTATGTAAACCAACAAATACACTCTTATTTTCATGGTATTACCAAACAAGATTTTGACAAATATGGAGATAAAAATTTAAGAAACAGAGCTATAAACTTCCTTCTAAGAAAAAACGCCTCGCCTTTAGATGGTCAAGCTCAAGAGTTAAGTGAGATAGCTGGAGTAGAAATTACCCCTCAAGACTTTATTGATTACATTCTGGATAAAACTGATAATCCAGGGAAGTATGTGCAGTCTCAAGAAAAAGCCCAGCAAGCTGGAATAGATAAGTTAATGAATATGTATCAAATGAATCCAAAAGGATTTATAGGACCTAATATTTATTCATTAGCAGACCTAAAGTCATGGGCGAATAGACTTGGGTTTGGAGTGGGTACTGCTCGAGTGAGAGATAAAAAAGCGTATGACTACGGTAGATTAACAGGATATTATTTAACTCAGAACGGTAAGTTTGTGAATCCCCGGTCATCGGAAAAAGCACAGAAAGCAGTAGATGAGAAAGCTCAGAGAGTATTTAATAAAGAGGATAGCCCTATGGATATTATTAATACAGCTCGAGATCAGAACTTTACAGATGGGGCTATCCGAGACTATCTAACGAGGGTTAGAGATTTTGGTAAAAGAGAGATAGATGTACTTCTTAAAGTCCAAGACGAGGTTCTTAAAACTGTTCCTAAATCATTAGGAAATATAGAAGGAGGGATGTTGTCGGGAATAAAATTGTATAATAGAATCTTTAAAAAATATTATCAACTTCAAAGACAGAATATAGAATCTAAAATCAAAAAGAGTCAAGAAGAGATTATGGATGAGACTATGGATTTTGTAAGGTCACAACCAGAGTTTAAAAAACTATCTGATAAGGACAGTAAGATTCTCTCTACTAAACAAAGAGTATTAGAAATGGATATAGCGCGAGCTTTAGGAGGAAAACAAAGTTCCGACTTAGCTGCGTCTATTAAAAATTCTCGTTTGATTTTAAACTCTAAGAAATTAGGACAAAAAGAACTCAAAGAAGTTCAAAGAGAGCTTAGAAACTTTTTAAGAAGAGTGTTACCTAAAGATGTTTATACTAAGCCAGAGGTTAACAAACTACTTCGTAAAATATCTGAAACGACTGTAGATAATATACAGAATGTTCAAAATGAAATTTTAGAGTTTGCGGCTGAGAAAAACAATGCTCGTTTAGAGGAGTCGATTGAAAAACTCTTAAACCCTAAAGACAGAATAAAAATTAATAATATTCTTAAGGGGGTTAAAATAGATGACTCTACTCGTAAACGACTACAAAGAATAAGAAAGAGGCTGAATCCAAAAGGAGGACTAAAAACCGAAGACAAAGTTTTAGAATATTTAGCTGAACTTCAAACTGAATATAACGATCTTATTGAAAACCCATCTAAGAGCGATGCTCATTATCAGGCATTATCTGACTTACAAATTATAATGAGTTTAGTTAACGCTACTCATCTGATGGATAATAAAGATATTAGTAAGGTGAGTTCATTATCTAAGGTGGAGGCTATGTTAAAAGATATAATTACTACAGGTAGAACCCTACTTAAACAACAATTAAAAGAGGCCCATTTAGAATACCTTAGACAATTTGAAGAGGTATATAAGGATATTACAGGTAGAACAGAGTCTTTTGCGGACCAAGCTACAAGAGAACTAAAAGATGAGGGAATAACAGAACCAACTCCCGATCAAATCCAAAGTAAGATTACTGATATAATCGAAACTATAAAACAAAAACAACCTGATTTAAATGACGCTACCTCTAAGAAAAATAGAGTAAGCGGAATAGATCTTAAGAAGAGGGCTCAAAACTTAGTTAACAGTATATTTAGAACTTTAGGAAATATAATGGGTCAAAACTCAGATATGTTCTTGTTAATGGATAAGATATCTAAACTTCCCGCAAACCTATTTGAAGGAGTTACTCAAAAAGAAATAACCGATAGAATAGACAAGGCTTCTCGTATGTTTAAAGAGAGAATGTTAATGAACGAAGCTTTCATTATATTTAAATGGCAAGAGCTTTATGGAAAAAAATATAAAAAGAAAGTAGCTACTTTTACCCGTAGGATTCTAACCGGAATATATAAAGATGCAGAGGCAGTAAGAAAAGCCCAACAAAATTATGAGGATAATCCAACCCCAGAAAATCAGAAAAACGTAGATGATGTAATAGCTCAAAACGAACAAGAACTGTCTCCTAATCAAATGTATTATTTATACAACCAATTCAAAGACCCAAGAAATCACCCTGGTTTTGAAAAACAATTTGGACCTCAATATCAACGGGTAATGCAGGAAATGACAGACTTACTGGCTAAAGATTATGCGGAACTTAAAGAGTTTGCTGATTGGCAGGTGGATATTTTATTCCCTATGTTGTACCAACATTACAATGAGGCGTATAAAGATATTTATAGAATAGACATGCCTTATAATATACATTATGCAGGGATGGTTTATAGAGTGTTACCAAAAGGAGAAACACAAGATCAAGGAATAGACTTGTTGTCAGGAACTCCTCAATACCATAATACAGTGTCGTCTAACTCTACAAAAATGAGGCAAGATAATAAGAGAGCTATCCGAAAAGATATAGATGGTACTAACGCCTTGTTTACTTATGTGAGAGATATGGAATATTTTGCCGCTTACGCGAGACCGGTGAGTGATATAAATAAGCTGTTTACAAATCCAATTATATATGATACTATAACAAGATTGTATGGAGAAGAGACTAATGATATGATTAACGCTGCTATCAAGAAAGTAGCAAACAAAGGAATGTCTCAATCAGATGGTAAAATGGATAATGCGGTAAATGTAATGCAGGATATATTTATTCTGTCTCGATTAGGTATTAACCCTGTAGTAACACTTAAACAGCTCACATCCTTTGTTACTTATGCTAATGACCTCGGACCTGTCACATGGATGAAAAACGTGGCTCTTTCCCGATTCTTTAAATCTGGTCAATCTCAATCCGTAAAAGAAGTATGGAAAGAAATATCAGAGAATTCAGTCTACCTGAAAGACCGACAAAAACAAAGTATAACCAAAGCTATTGAGGCTTATACGGACGAAAGAATGATTGAGGTGATGCCGGAAAAATTCGGTATGTCTGGATATACTCGTGAGTCATTAATCAATATATTGATGTATACAACGCGTTTAGGGGACATTGGAGCTATTTACTTAGGAGGAGTACCAAATTACGTTCATTACAAGGAGCAGGCCTTAAAAGCGGGTAAAACGGAAAAACAGGCAATTGACATAGCTATTAGAAAGTTTGAAAGAGACACTAAAAGAACACAGCAGTCTACTGATTTACAAGATAGAGATTACCGTCAAAATAAAGACGCTATTAATAGAGCTCTTAATATGTTTCTTACTACCCCTAAGCAATATTTAAGAAAAGAAGTATACGCTATAAGAAACCTTTACAGGTTAGCTGCATCTGGAGGAAAACAAGGTAAAGGAACTGTAGGGGAGAACATGAGAACGTTTATTACTTATCATGTTGTTATGCCAATGCTCTTTCAATATGTGGCTAATGGACTTCCAGGATTGTTAGCTGACTGGGACGAAGAAGATACAAGTGATTTATGGAGAGCGGCTATCCTTGGAAATGTAAACGCCTTGTTTATTTACGGAGAGTTTGTAGAAAAATTTGCGTACTACTTACAAGATAAACCTAAAGGGTTTTTGGAATTTAAAAACTTACCTATATTAACTCAAGGAGAAGAGATATTAAGTAAGCTGGCAGCATATAGAGATGCTAAAGACCCAGTTAAAAAACAAGAAAAACTATACAGCGCTATAAGAGAAATATCTCAAATAACAGGGCTTCCTACCAATAATCTTCATAAAATATTTACAAATTTAGAGGCTTTATCGGACGGAGAAGGTGGTGATCCATCTAAAATAATTATGAGGCTTTTTAATTATAGTGAGTATCAAATCTATAGTGAAGAAGAAAGAGATGAAAATAAAAAAGAGATGATGAAAGGGGTGAATGAAAGAACCCGAGAGAGAATGAGAAAAGAGGGGAAAACAGGACTAAAAAAGAAGAAGACTACAAAGAAGAAGAAGAAGAAGAACACAAAACCTAAGTCAAACGGCAACCCAATGGAGATGTTAAATCCTATGGAATCAGACAATCCTATGTCTCAAGATAACCCTATGGAATCAGACAATCCGATGATAGATGATAATCCAATGGAATAATATGAAGAATTTTAATGAGGATCAATGTATGAGGCATAGTTATAATTTACTGTTAGGTAAAAAAACATTAGAGGAATTAATAGAGGATACCGCTGAGTTAACTCTTATGTTTAATCCTAAACGTAAGTATATCAAAATGGAACATGATTTATACGATACTCTTATAGAATATTTTACTTACACTGAGGAGTATGAAAAATGTGCTGAACTCCTGAAGTTTAAGAACTCTCTGGAGTAGACTTACTTTCTTTCTCTATTTCTTCTAAAAGCTGGGATGCGGTAAAAATAGGAAGATTGTCATTATAATTGTTGTAAATCATTGTAAAGTTATTATTCTTTCTGTCCCAAGTCCATAAAGCGTTTACATTACTTTTTACATTCTCTCTCAATACCCACTTGATGGTTTTATATTTCATCTTCGGTTTTGATTTGGTCGTCATAGCTTCTGTTTCGGTTATACTGGTCTACTAAGAAATTCTTATTGTAGTTTTTTCTCTCAGCGTCTAACTTATAATAAAGAAAGGCTTGAAATCCGTTTACATGAGAGTCTGTAGGAAAGAAATATTTCCAACCCTTAGACATTCCTTTAGCTATATAATAACAAAAAGCAACCCCTATCTTTCCGCTACTCTTTTTAAAATTAATTACAGCGGTATGGTCTGAAGTGGGTATAACTTCATCCACTACAAAGGTTTCTTTATTAAAATTACCTTCCCTATTAGTATGCGAGAATCGTTTAGCAATAGTTTCACTAAACTTATTTAATTCTTTTGCTATTTGTTTATTCATTATAATTCCATTAAACAATTAATAGCGGTATGACCGCCTAATACTACTCCACACCCTATAGCTTGTCTTTTAAAATGACGAGCGTAAGCTGCTGCGTATGATTTTGCGTCTATTCCACACCCTACCTGCATAGCAAACACTCTAAAATTCCTGCCAACCAACCACTCGCAATATGCCTGGGTATGTATATGTCCCTGGACTGTCGACATCATATCGTTTTTTGCCTTGGTGCGAGCCGTCCCTCCTTCTCCATGAATAAATTGTACCCCATCGTATACAATTCTTTCTGTCCAATTCCAATTAGTCCCCAACACTTCGTTGTAGGACTTTATCCATTCAGATGGAATATCGGAGGTTTGAGCCTTTCTCATAATCATCCTGTCATGATTTCCGATTATCACATCAGCTACAGGGAAAGACTTATTCCACTTCTCTAAACAACGTATTGCTGTTTGTAATTCATCAGCACCGCCCATGCCATTCGCATCCGTCTCATGATAAGAACTGTAATGATTATCCAAACAGTCTCCAATGAAGATGACTTGATTACAATTAAATTTCGCATAGGTGTCCAGGCAGTGCTGATGGTATCCCTCTAACTCAAAGGGGCAATGTAAATCTCCTATAATTAAAATTCTTCTTTCGTTTTTAGTAAGGTTGTCGTAGGCTGTTCTACGATTACCGCTTAGACGCGGTCTTGTTTCTTTAGATTTCATCTGACATTGATTGGATTAAGTCGGCTAATTCTTTGATTAACTCTTGAGCTTTTGCCTTGGCAGACTCATGATCCCTTTCCATCAAATCCTCGTAAAGGTCGTCACCGAAGTCGTGAATTTGTTTACACACATATTCTACATGGGTAATAAATTGACTGTCTTCTGGTGCTACTCTTGGCATTAATATCTCATTATATGTAGTTTGCTTCCCATTAGTAATTGTTTTTAATATATATTCTAACTATTATTGAACATTAATTAATGACAAACTTAACAATTTATTTGAATTAGCCAAGGAATTTACTATACCTTTTTTTTATTTTTTTTAAGACCTAAATTTAATAAGTCTAAATATTCGTCCATGTGGACCAATTTTATATCCGATAATATAATATGAGGAGAGCTGGTTTTTATTAATTCTAACGCAAAGGTTACAGGAGTATTGTCATCGTCTATTATTACCCCACCTAATATAGTGGATACCAAGTTGTTTGTAGGGATAGAATCAATATTGTTATCTATAAACTTAACTATCTTTATTCCTGTCCTAATATCTAAATCCTGGAGGGTTTCTACAAAGTCTTCCGCTACATCATAACCCCTCTCCCTTATATATCTCTGTTTTACATCCATGATTTTTTAATTCTTTTAATCTATACTCTTGTAGTTTAGACAGTTTACCAGTTGGTTTTTTTACTTCAGAAAACAAAACATCACAGTTAGGAGGGATGGCAAGGAGGTCGGGGATCCCATTCTTATTAGTCTTGATTAGCTTAAGAACATAGTATCCTTCCGCCTCCAATTGCTTAATCCTTTTACTTTGTATTTGTTGCTCGGTCATTTTTATAGTCTAAATAAAACCCTATCGCTACTATTACATTCATCCCAACAGATGATAGTAATTCTACTGCATCATGAAAACTATGAATTGATAAATGGATATGCCCCACTACCCAAAATGGAATAGCTAAATTTTGGCTAATCCATATAACCGTAAACTTCATAAGCCCTTTCATGCCTACAAATTTACTAAATCTCTTCTAAAATGTGTTAGGGTATAATCTTTCTTTTTAACAACCGCTTTATAGATATCTTTTTCAATACCTCTTTTACTGAATATCCAGTAGATATCATTCTTTAATCTATCTTTAGTAGTCATCCGGTCTCGGCTCTGCCAGTATGATGTCGCACTAAAGTCTATATTGTAATAAACTAACGCCTTCGCGTTTCGTAGAGAGATACCCTCTCTACCACTAACTATCTGTAAGGCAATGTTTTTATTGGTGCTATTAAAGCAATCTAAGTCTTGACATACATCGTCTCCAAAGACCTGCTTAATAGCGTTAAGTTCTTGTTTGAATTTATAAAAGATACCTATCTTTTGTCCCTTAAATTTATCTCTAATAAACTCCGCTTTAGTAAGGTCTAATACCATTGAATTACCACTCTCAAACTTAATAGTTCCGCTACACATCTGATGAACCTTAGTCATTAGTTTAACAGCAGTATCAGCGAGTATTACCTCATTCTCCCCCTCCACTACTAAATCTTTTTTTAGCTTCTTAATGAGATTATAGGTAGATTCTTTCATCTCTACTTCTAAGACATGTTCCTTAGTTTGGACAACAAACCCCGCCTCTTTTTGACTAAACCGAATAGTATATGGTTTCATTTTATCTAAGATAGTTTTGTTCCCTTTAGAGTAATCATTGATATACATTCCTCCTATCTTCTTCCTTACTACTCCCACAAAATTACCAGCGAAGGCATAAAAATTTCTATACTCAATAAAGGGGTTGTTAGGTATAAAAGAAACTTGATGATACATTTGAGAGTAGGACTCCGGAGTTGGAGTTCCGCTTAATAGAATCACATAAGGATTTGATCTAAAAACCAAACGACCTACCTTTTTAGCTCTTCCACTTGGTTTAGGGAATGCCCCCATTCCATGAGCCTCATCACATATTACTACATCCCATCCGGTTTGTTTCATTTTATGTAAAGACTCGTAATTTATTACCTCTAAATTAAAAGAAGGATTATAAGAGTTATAGTCTTTTTCTATACTGGAAATAGCTTTCTTTTTGGTAATAAAAAGAACATTTTTTATCCCCATCCCTTCACATATTCCTAAACTAATAAGGGTTTTACCCGTCCTTACTTCCATTGCTAAGTATAAAAACCTATGTGTGTTTAAGATTTCTATTCCTTCGTTTATAATAGTGGTTTGGTAATTTCTAAACTTTATCATACATCGATAGTAGACTGAACATCATAATGAGATTTGTTCACAAACTCTATCCATCTGCCAACAGCATCCCTTCCTTCTACCGGGAGGCAACCATACTTAAAGTTAGAGTAAGATTGTAGCCATTTATTAAATCTATTTCTACTAACGGTCATTTTAGACTTCGGAGCGAAGTCGGGATTTTCCTCAATAAAATCTATATATAAATCATTTTTATATATTCTTTTATCTTTATATAACTTATCATTCGACTGACCTCCAATTGCTCCACACCATTCAATAAATTCATGAGAGGTCTCAGCAGAGAATTTACGAGTCTTAAGATTAACAAAATCACTTTTAAGTAACCCTTTGTCTAAATATAACTGAAGACACTTTATCATAAAATTATCAAACTGACACCATTCGTTGTCATCCCACTCTCCAAACATTAGTTTCCCAAACTCTACTAAAGGGGTGAAATCTTTCGTGTAGTATTGATTTAATTCTAACTCCCATTTTCTCCTTTCAAAAGAACTTCCAGTCCCCTTAATAGCGTAGTTAGTAGTAATAGCAACCTTTGGAGATTTGTGAAAAGGAATTTTAATAGCGTCTTTATTTTTCTTTTCTAAAGTTAACCCTTCAGTAACTACACTAAACAATCTTTCAAAATCAAAGTGCTTCTTTACATCATCAAAACATAGTATTTGAGTGTCAGCTGATACCAACTGATAGGCAAATGATCGTTCAAAATTAAAAGACTTACCATCAATTACTACTAACTTTTTCATGTGAGACAACCCATTCATAAACAACCCTTTCCCAGTTCCTCCTTCCGGATTATCGGATATTAATTCATCATTAAGAATTGTAGCTGGACAATAAGATAGATTTTTCCATCCATGTAGTAAGAATCCTATCGTTGAGTGCATAGATTGAATTCTTTTATCAGTCCCTCCCGAAACATTAGATATAAAGGTTTGATAATCACAATTAGTTACATCGCATACATCGAATACCCTTCCAATAACATGGTCTTTCCAAACATACCCTCCTAAATCTAAGTAATCTATAGGGATAATTTCATCTTTTGTTACCTTAACGGCACAATTATTATAATATAAATAAGCGGTATCTTTATTGTCTGCTATAAAATAAACATTAATAGAGGATAAAAGAGTTAGAAATTCCTCTCTAAAATACTTTACCTTTTCTGCAAAATAATTATATACCGATATATCCTCTACATCTAACAGATAAGACAATATAAAATCCTTTATCTCCTTCTCTGATGTATGATCTATTAAATTATTAGTAACCTTAACAAACACATAGTTTTTACTTCCTTCGGGATTAAATTTATAAAATCCATTTTCCTCCAAAAATTTCTTGAATGAGATATGTATTATGTTAATTACTCCCTTCTCACTTTTACTCCAAAATTTCTGTTGAGATTGTTCCTCCTCTAATCTTTCAATAACAGTGTTTACCACCTCATCATCTACATCACTACTATCCTCTAACTCTTGTTTTATTTTGTTTTTAGTTATACCTCTTCTTAATTGTTGTTTTACTTTATTTACCTTATCCTCATCCTCATAGTATTTTGTTCCAAAATTCTGTGTCTGAGCATAAGCGGAATTGATTGTTCTTTTTACTTCTGATAAAGGGAATCCTTCAGAAGAAAAATCATTCATTATGTATTCAGCTAAAGTCTTATTAACCCCAAAATCATTAAAGGCGGAAGCTAAAATAAAAACATTATTATTTCTTTCTCCGTTTTTCAGTCCATACTTTCTCTCCCACCACTTAAATAAAATCTCTACAATTTTATTTTCATCCGTAATAGGTATAGTTTGAACCCCTTTATGTTTAACTACTTCTTGATACTCTTGTTCTATAATCTGATTAAATATACTGGATTGTTCGTTAATATAAATAAGAGGGTCGTATGATTCATAACATACTCGGGATACATTTTTGCAGGATTTATCAAAGTAGGGAGAATTATAATGTTTTTCCAGTGAGTTAAAAAAGTTTTTATGAGTTTCGTTATCAGCTGGTATCTTAACTAAAACCTTTAATCCTAATCCACTGGGAGAAACGAACACAGAATAAGTATACCTATCCTTTGTTATTTTTTCTTTTTCCTCTAATAAAAGTTTGTCTGATTCATATCCATCAAAATCTAAACATATAAGTCCGCTATGGGAAACTAAAGACGCGTCATTTCTTTTTGTAAATTTACCACTAAAACATATTGCCGGTAATGACTGCTTTAATTGATTTCTTTTTTCTTTATCTTTCTCTGATCGTATTGACCGGACTATTTCTTGTGATGCTCCCTCCTGTATTCTTTTTATTATTATACTTACATCTTTGTAAAAAGGTTGAGAAGTGTCTTTAATATCTTTAAAAATTGTTATTTCCATTTGATTGTGTCGGTTTTGTGTCGGTTTTATGTCGACTTGATTTTACTTAACTTACTTATTATTAATTACTTATATATTTTTATGTTGAAATGTCAATAAATATATATATATAAATAATAAATAAAAATATATATAAATAAAAAATAATAGTAGTATATATTTATCTCTCAATATCGACATATCGACACAGAAAAGGTAAAAGAATAGGGGGATACCTGCTCTCACTAATGGTCAGTCTAAAACCCCCTACACTCTACCTAAACTACCTTTTAGAATGGTAAATCTGGATCATTAGGAGAAACCTTCATACTTTCCAGTTTTGATGAAAGGTCTTCTTTCTTTGGTTCTGGTTTGAATGTATCGATAGCCACATAGTGTGTCTTTCCATACTGATCCTCCCCATCTTTTTTTGCGGATACATTTACTTTAATGTATTTTTTCCCATTGTACTCAAACATGTGTTCTTGCGGTAGGTCTGTTAAACATATACTACAAGAAATCATGTTCCCATCAAATTTTGATGTTCCGTTTCCTACATAGATTTTTTCTTCTGCCATGATTTAATTTTTATAAATTATTTTTTCCAACTGATTCATTGTAGCTTCCATGAGATTATCCCTTTCAGCTTGAGTAGTAAGGTCGGTTGGAATTTGCAACCACACTACTCTTTCTTTTTTATTAAAGTATTTCTTTAATAATATAATTTTCAATATCTTCTTTAGCATCCTTACTATAAAATTTGTTATACACTTCGATTGCCCTCTCTACCTTTTCTTTTCCATACATTAAAAATGTTTCTGATGGATGATAGATACCTAACTCTAATGTTAGTTTGTCTACAACATAGAATACAAGAGGTTTGTTAAAGAATTGTTGGTATAGGTACGCCTGACTATCATAATTATATTTTCGTGCACTATACTTAAAATCCTTTATATTAGATGTCGTTTTAAGGTCTATTAAAATCTCTTTTCCTACTATATCCGCTTTTCCTTTCCACATTATACCCATTACCTCGTGTATAACCGGAACTTCAAATTTATTTTCCTCATCGTAAATATCATCATAAAATTCTAAATTATTTTTCATAGAATGAATGGATTGGTTTATGATTTTCCTTTCTTTCGTTAACATCATAATAGATTTACCATATTTAGATAATTCCTCTTTATAGAGTTTAGTGTTTCTACTGGACGCGTCAATAGACCAATATTCTGTATCATCTAATTTTTCCGGTTCAAGCATAGCTGTATGAAAGTATCTACCCAACAACATGGGCTTAGTTATTTCTTTATCTTTTCTAAAGTTTTTTGGATCATTAAGGAGTGTTATGATATCTGAATTAGATAAATATTGTTTGCCAAATTTTCCGTAGTAATGTTTATCATCTTTTAATTTTTCTAAATTTTTATCCATACTATAAATTTTTAAATTTTATCTTACCTTCTTTTTCTGTTTCATCTTCTTTTTTATTTCTCTCCTCATCTAAAACCTGGATGTTCTCAGAAAACCATAAACCGACATTTTGTATAGTATCATAATCCACTGATGCGGTTGTATATACTTCTGACTCTTTATACCTAACATTTAATAAAAGTTGATTAGTGTCCTTATGTTCTCCAATGTTTTGGAGATATTCAATAGTGAAAGTAAACCCCTCTTTACTGATTAAAGTAGATTCAATATAATCTACCCAAGTTAGTTTCTCTAACTTTTCTATTAGTTTTTTTATTCCCTCCATTATTTAATATGTTTAGAGAGTTCCTTTTTTACAACCGCTTTTATTTTATATTTTACCTCTAAATTTTTAACAATTTTAGGAAGTCCTAACTCTTTATTAGATGCAATATAATTTAATACTTTTCCCCAATTATTGTCATCTATATTTAACTCTATATGAGTAGGTTTAGGTGGGACTGGATTTTTACTAACTGGCGTTGAGGTAGGTTTGGTTGTGATTATAGTATCCTCCCCTATCCATAAACTTAACCCTAACCCATGCATTGCTATGGCTTTTGCAGTGGATCGTTGAATAGCGGTATTAACATCCATTGAAGATATTTTTTCCAGTGAAATAGAGTTGTTTCTGTAATCCATTACTGGAAGATAATCTATGTGTTCTAATTCATTAATAATGATTCCTACTTTAACATAAGCGGTTTTACCATCAGTAAAAAAATTAAGACCAGTTTCCTCACACTCATAAACTATTCTTTGGGCGGTAGGATGTTCTGATTTTATTAAACTCCAAGCGGTTGCCCATGATAAATAATCATACTTACCTTTCTTATCAGTTTTCCCTTTTATAGAGATGGTTGATAAATCCTTAAAGATGTTTTTCTTTTTTTCCATTTGTTATTTTATTTAATTGTTGCGTTCTATTTGAATATTTTAAGAGTAGTTTTTCTCTACTAACTTTTAATTTTTGGATGTGTTTATCGTTCTTACGAGTGTTTACTTCTGCTCTAATTCTCTCCTCTATCATTCCTAATTTTCTTTTACAATTAACCATAGATAGTCGGACTCCCCCTTCTCTCCATCCGTACTTAAAAAACAATTTATATTCCTCTTTATTACACTCTTGGAAATAATCCCCACTTCTACCACAATTTAAGATTTCGGTTTTGGATGGAAACTTTTGTATTTTAACCCCATTATTAATTGCGCTAAAATCAGTAGGTTTAATAGAGTGAAAATCTTCCATAGCTTGATTAAAAACCTCATCAATTTTATACATTTTGAATCTTACTTACAACATCTTGAAAATCTTGATCATTGTCAATTAACTCTTTGGCTTTTTTGTATCCATGAATAATAGTAGAATGACAAATATCATGACCACTTTCCTCCATAAATCTTTGTATATAAGAAATTCTTATAGGTCTTTCCATACATAAATAGTATAAAATTTGCCGGGCGTCTACTATTTCTCTTTTCTTGGTTTTGGTAAACATCTGATCCAGTGTCAGATGAAATTGTTTAGCTATTGCTATTGCATAAGTATCAAAAATATCTTTCTTCATAATTTAATTTAATTAGGTAGCTAAGATAATTCTTTTTCATAACTTACCCAAATAATGTTTAACTTTTTTTTATTTCTCTTCTTTTTTACACTGGACTCTATATAGAATTAAGTATCCAATTAAGTCTAATAAAGTGTCTTCAGTCTTATCGTTTATACCTACCTGCTTTATTCTACTTAACTTATCATCTATCCTCGCTAATATGCCTTCTTTTGGAGATAGTTTAGAGAAAATTTTAGGAGGTTTATTTGCAGTGTCTCCGTATGATTTATTCTTTTCAAGTAGCAACATAACTACCTCTCTTCCTACTTCTTTAATTAGTTCTGATGTATCTTTACTTCCTTGATTTTTCGTATCTGTTTTCAAATCTTTCATGTTTTGCTTTTTTTGTGTTATTATATAAGTCGGTTAATTTATCATTAAAAATTTTAGTCATTTCCTCTTTATCTAAAATGATATATCCGCCTTCATCCTCAAAATAATATACCGGTATTAGTAAGTTTTGTTTATTTAATTTTTCCATAATTTAATTATTTAATTCGTTTCCCTCCATGTGTTCTTTCATTTTATCTACCATAGGATTTTTTCTTATCCACTTTTCATATTAATTATTATTCATCCCTCATATCCTCTAAATAGTTTTCTCTTTGTATAGCTTTATATTCATAGTCCTCAATTATATTACACTCATCATAACACTCTAAACAAGTAATATAACCAAAAGTATCAAATTCATATTCCTCCTCATATTCTCCCCCACAACAGCTACTTACCATTTCAGTATAGTCGGGGGATGATAATTTCCAGTTATCGTAATTATCCATTTCTAAAAAGATTTTTTATTTTTTGTATTAAGCTTAATTTAGGTTTACAATCGTATGACTCAAATAATAATTCTAAATTTTCTATTTCAGTATTGATCCATCTGTTTACATCCGGTGTAAAGTTATATTCCTCTAATACAGCATCAAACTCTACTGCATCATCTCCAAACTTAAAGTGAGCCATTTCCTCTGCTATATACCTTAATAAACTTTCGTGTTGTTGTGTAGTCATATCATCTTGTTTCTATATATTCCATACTATACCATTCTTTTCCCCAGTGTCCACAATTTTTACACTCATAATCATAAGACAATTCTTGTCCATCTACATCAGTACCTCCATACTCAATTTCCTCACTATCACATTTAAGACACTTACCCTGACATTTCCTGAATTCATCATCAGATATATGTATGTGTCTATCTCCAAATATCAAATCCAGTGTTTTAATTAATTTTTCTTTTTTCATTTTTTCTTTTTTAGACTTTCTTTTAAGGATCTTTTTCTCCAATATTCTCTAAAATATTCTTTTCTTGATTTTTTAGGCAATGGATCAGCCTTAGTTTTATGCATTAGATTTTTATATTCTTTAGAATCTTCTTCTGTTTTTCCACTATATTTAAACCAGTCATCCATTTCCATGGTGTTTTGTCGGTATTTTCCTTCTAAAAAGTGTTGTTGTTTTACTTCTCTAACAAAATACTCACTTAACTCTTTTTTGTCCGATATTTGTTGTAAAAACTGGATATACTCTTTGTTAGGATTCTTTTTTTCTTTCTCCTTTAATATAAGTTGTTCGATTTCTTTCATAGTTGTAAGTTTTTTACATTAAGTGTCTCAATACTATTAACATACTCTTTGGCTTCATCTAATGTTTTTCCTATAAATTCACTTCCCCAATCTAAATAATATCCTACTCCATCCTCATAGTTTGGATGTTTATATTTTAATTTTGTTAGAGTAGTGTCTTTATATTCTATTCCATCCTCCCAATCCGGCATATCATATTCACATCTGTCAATTTCCTTTCCATCCTCTATATCTAACTCTCCTCCCCATCCCTGCTCCTCCTGAAAATAATAATGAAAAGATGGAAAATCTTTCATAAACATTTTTAGTATTTCATCCGATATAGGACTCCATGCAGTTTCATACTTTATTGTCCCATCATCAATCTCTAAATCACAATCTCCCCATTTTGTCCCCCAGTTGTTATAACTCCAATCATACCAGTTATTTGCTCCATGTTTTTTAATCATATCATCAGACATTTGTTGTGTTATACCTTTGTCTAACCATAAGTGTTCTCCCTCTTTATGTTCTTTTAATTTCTTTTTATTCTCTTTCTCTTGCTTCTCAAATTCTTTTTCAGTTATGATCAATACTGGACTTTGTGTATTTTCCATATCTTTTGGTCGTGGAATGTAATAATCACAAATTGATTTTCCTTTTTCTATTTCTTTTAATATCTTTTCTTGTTTTTTTGTAAGTGGAAGAGATAATGAAATCCCACTATAAACCCAGTTTGGCATGATTTTAGTTTTAGTTATTATTTATTTGATTTATCGTTTATCATTTCATCTAACCATCTCATATACATAAAGTCCTGTTTATTTAATGGTTTTCTTAATTCTCTTTTCAAACATTCTATATAAAAGTTAGTGTCTTTTTTCATTTTATTTAATTTTAATTATTTAATTTAAGTTAAATTCTTGTGTAAAAATAGTATAATTATATTACTTTCACAAGTTTTTTTTAATTTTTTTTATATATTGTATATTACTTCCAGTAATTTGTATAAAAAATACCCTACAATCAACAAGAAAATAGTACCGGCAACACTAAAAACAATCCCCTCTTTTATTAAATTTGGTAGATTTTTCTTAAACTTCTCCCAACTCTTTTGATCTTTTTCAGTCCAGTCCATTTCGTTTTTATTATCTTTCATTTTATTTTATTTTAGTCCTTCCAGTTATATTCTTCCTTTTCATCTATTTCATAGGTATCATATTTAGGTATTACCTTAAAATTTTGTTTTTTTGCTCTCCTAAACAATTCCCCTACATAATCATCATCATTGAGTCCGTTTTTATACCTTCTATTTAGAACAGATACTAACTTCTTGTTAGACACATTCTTAAATTTTCTTTCTAAAATTCTATTTAATTCACTCATCTTATTTTATTTTAGTCCTCTTTTTATTTAATTAATTTTAATTGTTCTATACTCTTCACTATATTTGTTCCATAATATACTCCCATTAAAAATTAAATGATTGTTCGTTTCACTTAATCCATCTATACAATAGTCGTGTATACTAATTACAAAGTTTGTATATTCCTTTTGTATTTTTTTAATCCAGTAAAGAACATACTCTATATTTAATTCTCTATCGTATGGCATTATCTCAATGTAAGTTTCATTATCTAAACCTCTATATCCTTTAATATATGATACTTCTATATTCGGATTATTTTCTATTGATATTATTCCTTTTTCCATTTTATTATCTGTATTTAATTTTTTCTATTTTAGTCGTCCCCTCGTTTATCATTCTAAACACTTTGTTCCAGTTTCCGTTATCCATCTCCCACTCCACATCATCTTTGTAGTATGGTAGATCAAAATTAGTGTAGGAAAATGGAGAGGTAGATATATGATAGTTTCCATCAATTTGTTTTACACTCCATCTGTATTTGTTATCACACATTACAGACACTACATCTATTTTCATTTCTGTTGGCTTTCCCTCTACTTTTAGTTTTGGGGGGTTGTTTTTTAATTTATTGTATAAATCCATTTTATTTAATTTTAAGGTTATTAGTTTTAATTTTTGCATGTTGTCTCCAATAATCGAAAAACTTTTCTATTTCGTCCATATTTTCTTTAAAGTCTTCCGTTTCACTTCCATATATTAATAATAACCTTTCGGTTAGTTCGTTTATATGATACTCTACTTTTTTCAAGTCGTCAATTAAAAATTGTTGCAATTTAGTTTCCATATTATTTATTTTATTGTTGTGTTAGACATTCCGGACAAAAATTATTTAAGTCCGTATATTTTATATATTCTCCACATTTCCAACAATCATCCTCATATACTGGTGTTGTTTCTGTTTCCAGTATTTTAAGAACTTCAATACAATGTTCGAGTTTCTCCTCATCATCCCACATCATTAGATCCTTTTGATATTGTATGTTGGATAGTGTTGTTTCTAATCTTTTTCTAACTGATTTTACATTACAATCAATCAATAGTTCTGATTTTTCCATAATTTTATTTGTTTAAGTCCTTCAATTTATACTCTTTTGATTTGATTTTCTTTTCGGTTGTTCTCTTGTCCTCTCCTAAAAATATATTTCTATACTTTCCGGTAGTGGTTGAGTAGTCCCAGTTATCCCGGTCTAATGTAGTCGTTCCGGTGTTGTGGTTTATCATACAGATAATACTATCGTATGACTGGAAAACTGTAGTTCCTTTAGTTCGGATGATAAACTGGTTTTTTACCTCGTTTCCTCCGTGCCCGATTATGTTTGATATTCTTGGTAAGTTCATAACTTTTTTATTTATTTAATTATTTGTTATTCTCTATCAAATGGAATGTTTAACTCATTACATAGATCCTGACCGAACCAGTAAACAAGATGATTTACCAGTTTTTCAGTGTTGTCAAAGGTTGTTTGAACCTCTCCAAAATGCTCTTGTTCGTATTCATTACATATACTAACCCCTTCCAGCTCTCCGATGTTGTGAAGTTTTAACCATTGTGAACACTGATAATATCCAATAAGATAATAATCCTCGTTAAATAGTGTGTAATGGTTTCTGTCTTCTTTTGGTGTGTCGTTGATGTGTTCTGTTAGTTCTTGTCTTACTGAATTTTTCATAATTGTAATTTTTTAATTTAATATTATTATTCGTTTAATTATTGTACAAATATAGTGTAATACTTTTATATAATCCTAACAATTTTTGTTTTATTTTTGTCCCAGTGTGAAAATAATTTTTAAGTTGTTGATATTCAGGAAGTTAGAAGGGAAATTTTTTTGTGTTTTCTTGGTGTTTTGTTTGTGTTTTGGTGGGTTCGTGGGGGTTTTATCCCCTCTTTGTCTTTGTCTAAAACAAATAAAAAGGGGATTAATTGGGGGAATGTCTTACAATTTATTATTAATACTGGTATTTATTACACAATTAAAAAGATCCTGAACAACACACACACACAAACACACACACAACAACACACAAACAGAGAGAGAGAGAACA
>JAAHTG010000939.1_pt1 | contig 22472 bp, 21 predicted proteins | sample 6116081 | NCBI WGS metagenome assembly JAAHTG01 (sample SAMN13939989, study PRJNA603662) | sponge metagenome | isolation source: marine sponge | host: Mycale hentscheli | place: New Zealand | collected 2005 | reverse complement strand
TCCAGTTTATACTGGATATGTAGCCTTTTCGGGTTCTTCAGGGACGACTAGGTAGTAAGTCCCCTCCTGTTTGTGGATGGTAGTATCCAGTAATTCAACGTTTTCTAATAGTTTTTTCTTCAACTGCCACTTATTAGGAAAGTCTGTGGACTCATACAGACGAACAGAGGAATCCTGTCGTGTTTCTGGAATCATAAACCATTGTTCATTTTCTTTAAAAATGAACGGATAAGACATGTGAAATTTTTCAACGATTATAGGTTTTATATCAACGAGGTAGCCATTCTTGAGTTCTACAACGCTAATATGCGCATTTTTGTTGGCATAGATTAGTTCTTCAAAAAAAACATACTGTTTGCCATTCTCGCTGGCGAGAAAGGGGTCGGCACAAAAACGATCTTTGGGCGGAAAGGTAAATGTCGCCTTTTCAAATCGGTTGAGTGAGCTATCGGCAACTTTCGTCGCAAGAAACCACTGTATTTTTTTGTTACGTGGCCATCGGAGGCCAATGTAGTTTTTATGCTGTTGATTATTAACGGTATAAATTGGAAATTCCGGGGTGATTTTAAAATTATAGTTTCAGAAATTTCTTCATTAAAAACTGCCGTGGCCTGGATGCTTGCAAAGCCTTGTGATTGCGTTTGTTTGAGTTTTTGTAGTAATAAATCACCACAGCTTTTGTAGATAGTATGTTTATTATTTATCACAGAGTATAAGGCACATCGGTGGGTCGAACGGGCAATGGTTCTACCGCAGTCAAGTACATCGTTGAGTTGTTGCAAGGTGACTGAAATCTCCGGTTTGCCTTTAATCAATTCCCAAACTCCTGGAGGCCCTCCACGATAAAAACGATTGTCTCCATGATGAAATGACCAGACCCCATGACGTGCCGTTTTATGGATATCTCCGCGAATTATGCTGAAGCCAAATCGTATGAGAACATCAAGATTACATTCGTTGATAGTTTGAAGATCCTGATCTGAGAAATAATGGCAGAAGCCCTTTCGAATGGGGTGTAAAACTGTTTTTAGCGCACCAGGATGGTCCTCGATGTTATGTGAACGCCAGAGTGCTTTTGATTCTGCGTTATATTTTTCATCAAAGCGTTGGTAAAGATGGGGAATGCCATATGCCAAAGGGTTAATTACTGAAGCAAATAGGCGAAAGGGACGTACAAGTTTAGAAAAAACTGATGAGGCTGTCCCGGCATTAGTATTTTGTACTGAAGCTTCTCCTTGTTGCGTTTCTCCATTGAAATCAATTAGGCATATCTCTAGATTGGTTTCTTTTTCAATGCGTTGCAGAATCTCATGCTGCCAGGTAGGGCATCGGGTGCCCTGCAACAAAAAACCAATCCGAAGTTTTTTCAAGCCATTGTCCTTCGCGCCAGCATAACCGGTGCTCCCCGATGGAGACCTTTCCCGAAAACAGTGTCTTTGATATGTATAAATCTTACTGACATAATCTCTCCTGCTTTGGTGGGGAGTTTTTCCATTGAGATAGATTTAGGCGGTCTGTATCAATGTATCTTACTTTTAGGTAAGCACTTAGGCCAGGTAAGACCCTAGATAAGACTAATGATCGCTTCCTGGTGAATTCTTTCTTAAGGATAATCATAAATAAAACCATAAATAAAAACCCATCGGCGAAATGCGATGGATTCTTATTGAATATAAGAAAGCGCTATTTATCGACCAAGCGCTTCGACAACTTTATCACCAAATACATCAGTACTGACCAGATTCATGCCCGTATCTGCTTTGCTTAAATCAGCGGTGGAAAAGCCATTAGCGAAAACCGTTTGCATGGCAGCCCAAAGGTTTCGCGATTCTTCATCCATTCCAAAACTCATTTCAAGCATCATGGCTACTGAACCGATCATCGCATACGGGTTGGCGATATTTTTGCCAGCGATGTCCGGTGCAGATCCATGAGAGGGTTCATAATAGGCTTTTTCGGGTCCTACACAGGCTGATGGCATCAATCCCAATGAGCCCAAAATACCGCCGGCTTGATCGCTTAGGATATCCCCAAAAAGATTCTCCATCACCATGACATCAAATCGACCAGGATTAAGGCAGAGATAGGTTGCAGCGGCATCCACGAGAATGTGTTCAACTTCGACTTGTGGGTAACCCTTTGCAACTTCTCCTACAATATCCGTCCAGAGGATGCTGGATTTAAGAACATTACTCTTATGTATGCTATGGAGTTTCTTTTTTCTCTTCATCGCTGACTGGAATGCTATCTCGACGATTCGTCTAATTTGATCTTCATCGTATTCCAGTGTTTCCCGGGCATAACGCAGACCATCTTCATTGACTCCGGTCTCCTTCTTACCGAAATACAGTCCACCAACCAATTCACGGATAATCAGAAGATCCAGTCCGTCTCCAATTACTTCGGGCTTTAAAGGTGAAAAGTGAGATAGTCCTGTGGGTAGATAGACGGGGCGAAAATTGGCATAGGTATCATATCGTCTTCTCATTGGTAGTAGCGCCCCTCTTTCGGGCTGCTCTTCAATGGGAATCTGTTTTGATTCCTCATGACTCAAGCCAATGGTCCCCTTTAAAATGGCATCTGCTTTGTCGCAGGCCTCGATGGATTCCCTGGGGAAACTGCTCCCGGTTTTAAACCAGGCGGAGGCACCGAATTCAACGGGCATTAAATTTAACTCAACATCATTACGCGCTTCAATTACTTTTAGGACCTTAACAGCCTGAGCCATGATTTCCGGTCCAATGCCGTCCCCGGCCAGTAGTGCGATATTGTATTTAGTCATCTATTTAATCTTTGTCCGGGATTGTAATTATTCTAAAGAGTATTCAAAGAGTAGGGTTGCGCTTCGATACTGAAAGAGAGATTTATGACAGACTCATCAACATAATTCATAACTCCATGATTCGCTATCGTGTCTGTTAGAACTAGAACCTGGAACGGGTTGTAGCAGACTCACAATATTACGGAATGCTTCTTACCCCGTGGTCTGCGAATATTTGTGGTCTGCGAATGTTCCTGGGTTTTATTATTAGTTGAAAGATGTTACCTGAACAAAAAATCAGAATCTATTTTAACCTTTGCTGGCTTTCCAACGGTGTTGCCTGTCACTATGTCACCAGACCTAATTTAACTAACCGTTGACTATTGAGACTGTGCCACCATGTGTTCTACAGCCAAGCGGACTTCCTCATCGGTTAGAGTAGAATTACCACCTCGTGCAGGCATGACACCTTCTCCCTGGAAGCCGTCGATAGCATGAGTGATCAATGTTTCCAATCCCTTAGCGATACGAGGTGCCCAGCCTTCAGTATCACCTACCACGGGTGCGCCCGCCGCTCCAGTTCCATGACATGCCATACAGGCGGTGTTGTAAACTGTGACACCATATCTCTGGGTTCTGCCGCCGCTGAGGGTTGTGTGCCGTCAGTAGACACATTCAATGTGCCAACTGGTGCTGTTCGATTATGCAATGCCTCCTCGGTATTGTGGTCAGCGACACCCATTAGCGGGAACGAGAACGCCAGTGCAGCGGCGATAAGTTTGATCATTAGTTTGTTCATTAAACTACCATTGAAATAAAGATGGTGACAAAAATGCTTGCCCACTCGGTCATCTTGCCCATTCGGACATCTGTAATACTGATCACAAGTGCCAGCTTACCTTGAACTGATACGGTAAGTGAAAATGCGTGCGGCGAAATACGCGCGCGATTATACCCCATTGCGATGGTGAATGAGGAGTCATCGTTAGTGAAAGTTGACACCGATAATACCTGGAAAATCCAGATTTAAGACTGGATCAAAAGCGGTTTTAACTGTGTTGCGCGGCGTTGTACGTTTCAAGGGCTTTCCGCAATTGCAATTAGGCTGAGAGTGGCCTCAATCATAAAATGGGCATGAATAAAGTCGGATTTGAGGATGGACTTTTCTCTTTCTTTATGGTCCGCGATTGGTACTAGTCAAAACAAATGTAACAGGCTAGTATGTCATCGTTGATTGGTTCAGTGTATTTTTATGGGACCATGACTAGGAATACGGCAGTCAACCAGTGCGATGTTAGGTTTATTTCCTAGTGACGTGTTCTGGAAATCTGCATGATGAGTCTCTAAATTATGGGCCTGTCAAACTTTCTGGTTATAGGCTATTGGATATGAAACGCTATCTGCTTTCGGGTGAGGAACAGCTTCGAATCTGAGCGCCAATGTAGTGTTTCATGAATCTATCATCAGTTTCAAAATAACAAGTGATATATGGGCCGCTCGATTGTCCGCTTCTTTGATAGTTCGTTGACCTAACCTGGTCGGCGGCATTGTTAATTAGCGACCATAGAGAGCGGTGTCATAAAAATCATCTAAACAAACTAAATACTGTATTTGAAGAGGAGGATAATGTGGATAACGAATTGAGTTCATTAACCGCAATCTTTACCGAATTTTATTATTGGGTAACGATACCATTGATGTTTCTGATTCACGTTGGCTTCTGTATGTATGAAGTAGGCGTGTCCCGGCGTAAAAACCATATGCATACCTTAATGAAGAACACCATGCTGGTGCCTTTGGTGACCATTACGTTTTTCTTTTTTGGCTGGTGGATTTACTGGGCATTTCCAAACGGCCCATGGATCAATGGCGGTATTCTTTGGGGTGATGGTGCTGCTAATACGCCTTGGGCCAACACCATGGGTCCTCATTTGGGCGACCGAATCACTGGTGTGTTCTGGGCCGCGTTCCTGCTTTTCTCCTGGACCGCTGCTTCCATCGTTTCTGGTGCCGTTATTGAACGCATCACAAATGCGGCATTCTGGATGCTAGCTGTGGCCATTGGTTCAGTTTTCTGGATCATTGATGCGGCTTGGGGTTGGCACTATGCCGGTTGGATGGTCGTCAAGCTTGGTTATCACGATGCCTATGCTTCTGGAGTCATTCACGCTATTGCTGGTGGTTTCGCCCTGGGTGTGCTTGCTGTGCTAGGCGCTCGAATTGGTCGCTTTAGAAAAGATGGTACTGCTAGAAATATCAATCCAAGAAATCCATGGCTGGTAACAGTAGGTCTGTTTCTGATCTACACCGGTTTCTGGGGATTCTATGTAGCGTGTAACGTGCCAATCATTGATATGGGTGCTGAAGTGGGTGACGCAACGCCTTTCTTTACCGCAACCAACATCTATCTGGGCCCAACCACATTAAGTGGTATTACGTTTAACTTCCTGATGTCTCTGTCTGGTGGTTTGCTAGCGGGTTACTGTATTTCCAAAGGCGATGCTTTTTGGACTTACTCCTCTGGTCTGGCAGGTGTCATTACCGCCTCTGCGGGTAACGACCTGTACCACCCAATTCAAGCAATGCTGATTGGTATGGTTGGTGTGGTTATCGCATACAAAATGCATTACTGGGTTGAGCGAAGATTTAAAATCGACGATGCAGTGGGTGCGGTGGCAGTTCACGGTTATGCTGGCTTCGTTGGCCTTGTGATTTGTGGATTCGTCCTTTGGGGTTACCCATCGTCGCCTTATGAAGGTTATGCTGCAATTAATCCACTGGGTCAGTTCATTGGCGCTATCATCATGTTCTTTGTTCTTGGTTTTGTCCCGGGTTATGTCCTGTCTAAAATTCTTAACGGAATGGGACTACTTCGCATTCCACCTGAAGTCGAAGTGTTGGGACTCGATACACTTACTATCGAAGAATACGAACAAGACGAAAAAGAGATGGCTGAAGCAGAACAAGAAGCTGCCAAATCAATTTAATAAGCGGAGAAACAATTATGTCTACAGGTATAGAAGCTTGGAAAAATTTGTCTGAAATTGGACCGATTTATCCGTTTGTTGGAACTGAAGTTGTTCTTGTAGTGATTGCTGTTGTAATTTGGTTAGTGTGGCATGCCGCGCAAATCAGTGCAGAAAAAGTTCACCATGAAGAAGTTCAGGAAGAGTTCAAAAAAAGAAACTGACTAGACTCAGTAAATCATAGATAAATATTTGAACAATGATTGCCTGAAAAGGCGCTGAAGTGTTCAGTTAAGCCTCCGCTGGTCGGAGGCTTTTTTTATCTACTGACTCTTTATATCTAATAAAGTGAGCGTCAAGGCAGACAAAAACTGGTTTTTCCTGGATTTCGAGAGATAGCTGGAATTCCTGATAGGGAATTCCTAATGAAGCTGGGCATGCGGGAAAAAGCGAATACCTTATAATGGCGCTATTTGGGATTGGGTTACGATTTCGAGCTGCCTGGCATATGCCAGGTTTAGCGTATGCCAGGTTTTTCGCGTATTGGAAATAGTGCCCAGGAAATCGATATACAGAGACTTCAGGGTATGAGTACTTACCTTCGATTTATGATTCGTTTATAACTTTAACCACGCTATGTCCAGCAGAAAAAATGATGCGGCCGATATTTTATGTCTCGGTGAGCCCATGCTTGAGTTTAATCAACAGCCCGATGGTACTTTTGTCGAAGGTTTTGGCGGTGATACGTCAAATTGTGCGATCTCTGCGGCGAGACAGGGGGCGAGAGTTGGATACATTACCAGTGTGGGAGATGACCAGTTTGGTAGGAAGTTTATGGATCTTTGGGAGTTCGAGGGCGTGGACATTTCCCAGGTAAAAATTGACGCAAACTCACCAACGGGAATCTACTTCGTGACCCATGATAAAGATGGCCATCATTTCAGCTACTACCGAAAGCATTCAGCGGCTTCCGCTATGAACCCAATGGATCTTTGTGAATCCTATATCGCCGATGCCAAAGTACTACATGTCTCAGCGATCAGTCAGGCGATTAGCGATTCGGCTTCGGACACGGTGATTGAAGCCATCAATATTGCGAACAGAAATGGTACTCAGGTTGCGTACGATACCAACCTGCGACTCAATTTATGGTCGAAGGAGAAGGCGAGAACGATTGTCCATGAGACAATGAAACACTGCCACATTGCTTTGCCGAGCTATGATGATGCCTGTGTGTTGACTGAACTGGTTGAGCCAAACGAAATCATTGATTTCTATCTTGCGCTCGGTGCGAAATTCGTGGTGTTGAAGATGGGTGATAAAGGAGCTATTGTGGCAAGCCACACGGATCGGGAATCCATTGCTCCAGTTAAAGTGGACAGTATCGATGCGAATGGGGCAGGAGACACGTTTGCTGGTGCTTTTCTGGCTGAGTTCATCAAAGGACTCCCCATCAGTGAGGCGGCTAGTTATGCTAATGTGGCCGCTGCCATCTCAACCTGCTCCAAGGGGGCAGTAACGTCTATTCCAGACCACAGTCAGGTGCTTCAAATGCGTCGCCAGCTCGACCGGTAGCGGACATCGATAATGAAAGTGGTAGTGATGGAGCCAGACTTCCCTTATCAATCCTTATTACAAAAAATAGCGGCAAGACTTTTGCTATTTTGCATTGCTAAAGACACTGGCCTAAATCTCTGATCAGAATCTCCGACATAACCAGGCTAACCTGGACCAAGTAAGTCCTTCTTTGCCTGGATCAAATGTGCAGTCATGATATTGGAGGCACCCTCTGCATCCCGACGTTTGATTGCATCAAGCAGCGCTTCGTGTTGTTTGTTATAAAGATCGATCTTGTTGCTGGTTAGGATATTGTTTTTACGATGACTCCATTGGGTGTGGCTTCGGATATCATTAATACGTTGATATATCCATATCAGAAGAGGGTTCTGGGAACAATGGGCCAGGGTTAAATGGAATTCCTCATCAGCCTTGGAGAAATCATTGGGGTTGCGGCGACTTAACATGGCCTTCTCCAATGATTCTTTCAGTTTTCTGATTTCCCTATTATTGGCATTGCTGACGACCAGTTTTACAATATGAGGCTCAATGGCGAGGCGGGTCTCGATTAGTTCCAGAGGGCTGGTTTCTTCAGCAATGTCTTCCTGGGTAGGATTTGTGTTGTAACTCACGAATGTACCGCTTCCAAATTTCCGAACAACCAGCCCAGCCTGCTCAAGTTGCTCCAGTGCCGCTCTGACTGTGCCTCTGGCTACCGCAAATTTGAGTGCGAGATCCCGTTCAGAAGGTAATCGTTCGTTGAAGTTGTAATCGCCATTTACGATCCGTTCACGTAAGCCGTTAAATATCCCTGCCGCGCCGGATGTCGCCCTAAGATGAGTGTTATTGTTTTGACTATTCATTATTCGTGGGATTCAATGGGTTCCAGGGAAGTCGGGAAAAGGCAATTGGATAATCATTTGGACTATAATTGGTATATGTAAATCATAAAAAGTGGTTCATTTATAGCTTGCCATGGATCAGGATTTAGTGTTTTAATAGCTCAGACAATCAATGCTTATACGGTTAGTGAACAAAAACTAAATCGTATTTGAACCAAAAAAATACCTTTGAATTTAAATAAACACAACTGAGGGCAATCATGGCGCTTCCCCAACACAGTGATTATCTGATTATAGGAGCAGGTATCCACGGTTTAAGCACGGCGTATCATCTCGCTTTGGAACTTAAAGCAAAAGGACAGGGAGATGGTCGAAATATTCTGGTAGTGGATAAGGCATCTATTGGTGCCGGTGCATCGGGCATTGCCTGTGGTGTGGTTCGAAACAATTATTTCCAACCAGCGATGCGTGAATTGATGGCCCAGTGTGTTGAAGTATGGGAAAGTGATGCCACAGCGTATAGTTATCACCCGGTTGGATACATGCAAATCAGCCCTGATAGTATGTTTGAAGATGTCGCATCCATAGCTGTCCAGCAAAAGGAAATTGGATATGAATCAACCTTTATTGAAGGTGAATCCCAGTCAATGGAATATATGAAAGGTATTTTCCACGATTGGCAAGCTAAAGGAATCACCTCAGTGTTGCATGAAAACAAAGGGGGGTATGCCAATAACACGAAAGCGCTTTATGGTTTGGCGGGAAAAGCCGAAGCCGAAGGCGTGCGCATTGTCTCTGGTGTCGAAGTTACCGGATTTCACACGGATAATAGTGGGGCGGTCAAGTCAGTGGAAACTAGCAAGGGAACCATTGAATGTGGCCAGTTGGTTGTTGCCCCAGGACCTTGGGCGAAACAATTCTGGGATATGTTGGAGTTACCTAAAGCCGTTGATATCAAGGCAGCAGACGGCACAGTTCACAAAGACATTGATACCTGGGTTTATTGGTCGTTACAGGAAGGGACTTTGGGTGTTGATCCAGAAATGCAAAAAACCAATGATGGTGCCATGCCTCCAGTTATCCACGTCGATTCTAACGAACCACTTTATTCAGATGTCGATGGTTCGCTGGTCACCGACGAAATGTGGGGTATTTACTATAAACCTGATTTTCATTTTAACGGTGTTCAGGGCGGAGCCGCTCCTTTTAAGGTTGAAACCCACCCCGATGAAGTCAGGGTCGATCCGTATGGGGTTGATTCTCCAGAGTTTATCGTTGGCGATGATTTTGCCCACATGTGGACCTCGGCACTGGCTCATTGCCAAAAACGCTTTGAAGGACAGACACCGAAATACAATAACGAGCCATCTGGTGGTATTGGTGCATTCACGCCGGATAGCTTCCCTGTTTTCGATACATTTAAACAAAACTGCTTTTTTATTGCTGATTCCAATCATGGATACAAGATGATTGGGGTCGGCAAACTGGTTGCACAGGAATTGGTCAGAGAAACCAGTAGTTTGCTTGAACCCTTTCGTTTTTCACGATACGCAGAAGGCAAATTGCACCCCGTTTCAAATAGCCCATTTCCCTGGAGCTGATATCGGGTTTAGAGCTAGTATCAAATCTATCGCTATATCGGATTGAGTTGTTAATCAATCTGGTTTGCAACCAAAGTGCTGTGGGTGAGAAGTATTATAAAAATATAAAGCTCACGGCACCTGATTTTCACCACTATTTCACCACTACACACCATACTGTCTGTAAGGAGGATAAGAATGGCCACAAAAAAAGTAGCAGCGAAAAAAGCCACGGCAAAGCGTAAGACCACACGGGTTCAGAATTCAACGGATCTGGAGCGTCACGTCAATGCCCAAGGGCGTGACCAAATGGTCAAACAGGTCCGGGAAAAAATCAACAAACTGGGTGTGACCTATATCTATTTTCAATTCGTATCGATAACGGGGCGTATTGTTGGTAAAGGGATTCCGGCCGACCATTGGGAGCGTACTGCTGAAAGAGGCTTCCAATTGGTTTATGGCTCTACTACTAACCTGTTTATTGATCGACACGGAGATTACATTGGCTACGGACCGGAAGCATCCGAACTGGTTGGTATACCTGATCCGGAAACATTTGTGCAATTACCATGGGACAAACGGATCGCCCGTGTTTTCTGTACCTGTTTTCGCAACCGTGAAGAACGCGTTAATCCCGGTGCGCATCTGACTTCTGACTGCCGCGGAAACCTGCGATTGATTCACGAAGAATTCCAGGCAAAGCACAACATGCACATGCGAGCGGGCACCGAGCCTGAAATGATGTGGTTGAAACTGGATGAAAAAAAGCAGCTTGAAGGCGGAGTTACCAAACCAAACTGTTACCACATTGACCAGTTCGAAGAACTAAGACCCGCATTCATGCAGGTTGTTGAATACTCCCAGGCGATGGGGCTGGACATGATTCAGGGGGATCACGAAGATGCTCCAGGCCAGCTTGAACTCAACTGGATGTTTGATGATGTGCTGCGTAACTCAGATCGTCTGACAACCTATCGGCAAATCTGCGCCCAGGTGGCAAGAGAGAAGGGGCTGCATGCCTGCTTCATGTCCAAGCCATTTATGAATGTATCCGCATCAGGTTGTCACCACAACGTTTCCTTATGGTCCGGTGGTAAACCCAAAGTAAACCCCTTGCACCAAAAAGTTCTACCTGGTATGGATGATGTGTTCTCCTATCTGCAAGGCGGTAAAAATCATTTTATGCCTGATCCAAAGATTGACAAGGTCAAACCCGCTCCAGTGGGTTTGCATTCCATTGGTGGAGTCATTGAGCATCTGGGTGCATTGACTTCTATCGGTTCCTCAACGGTTAACTCCTATCGACGTCTTTGGGATACAGGTTTCTGGGCACCGGTATTCGCTGACTGGGGTTTCCAGAACAGAACCTGTGCATTACGCGTATCTGCCCCCGGTCGATTTGAATATCGTTCTGTGGATTCCATGGTTAATCCATACATTATGGGTGCAGCATTGCTTAAGGCATTTGATGACGGGCTGGACAGAAAACTGGATCCAGGTGAGCCAGAAGAACGCAATATCTATGCCGCTATGGAAGCAGGCAAGCAGGTCAAAAAGTTGCCCATGACTTTGGGTGATGCATTACAAAAGCTTGCTGAAGACGATGTCATTAAATCTGCAATGCCAGATGAAATGTACAAAGTTTATAACCATTACAAGACAGACGAATGGGAGCGTTTTAACCACTCGGTTTCTAACTGGGATTTGGAAAACTATCTCGACTGTCTGCCTTAGGCCAACTACTTAGTGGTGGGACGGGGTGCCCTGCCTGTTATGACAATGACAGGTTGTGCAGAGTTCTTATTGAACTCCTGTTAAGACTCGATGACTTTCATAGGGTTTGGGTACCCCGGTTTTTAAAACCGGTTTAAATCGGCTTAAATCGGCTTGGGATTTCCAGAATCTGCTTATAAAAGAAAGAGATGCAGATGACAGGGGTCGAACTGCTCTGGATTGAAACAGGCGCTGTTCATGGTTACTACGAAATTGACCCATCAACGTGTTCTCCTGAAATGGGATTCGGTAAGAGTTGGTTTCAGCATCTTTGGGTGTTCGTGACTCTGTATTCAGAGTAATTTTAATTTAGTTATTTTCCATACGAGGATTTGCAATATGTGCGGTATCGCAGGACTTATCCATCGGGGCAAAAGCTCGAATGTTGGTTCGGAAATGACTTCGGTGCTTCAGTCTCTGAAGCACCGTGGTCCAGATTCGACGGGTTTCGCGCTATATGGTAGCCCCACCGAAAACCAGTATGTCATGCGCTTCAAGGTCGCAGAACAAGAAGACATGAACCGTGGTTTTGACATCCACCAGGAGGTGGTTGCCCGACAGGAGGAAGTTGACAAAAGACTTGCCTCCCTTGGTGTCAACGTTATCAACAAGAAAGAGGCAACAGCCTATTCACATCGTTATACCTTCGGGTTCGGCGGTGACATGAAAAAACTCGCTGATTATATCGAAGACATCGAAGGTGCTGAAATTCTCTCCATTGGTGAGGGACTTGAGCTGATCAAGGATCTGGGTGATGCCACAGTGGTTTCCGAGCAATATAGTCTTGCTGGTTTTCAGGGTACCCACGGCATCGGCCATACCCGTATGGCAACAGAGTCAGACGTAGACATTCGATCGGCTCATCCTTATTGGGCCTATCCATTTAACGATGTGTCTGTGGTTCACAACGGGCAGTTGACGAACTATTGGACTTTCCGTCGTGAAATGGAACGACTGGGACATCGGTTCATGTCTAACTGCGACTCGGAATTGATTGCGGTCTATATCGCAAATCGAATGGATCAGGGAGATGATCTTGAAGAAGCGATGACTCGCTCTGTGGAGGAGCTGGATGGCGTCTTCACCTATCTGGTCGCGACCAGTGACAAGTTAGGCATGGCTAAAGATGTGATGGCGGCCAAGCCGATGGTGTTGTATGAAAGTGATGACTTTGTTGGACTGGCTTCAGAAGAAGTCGCGATTCGAAGTATTTTCCCCAATGAAATTGAAACCTTTGACCCATATGAAGGGGAGGTAAGAGTATGGCAGGCGTAGAACATAAATCCCATGATATGGAGTTGCATACGGAGCAATTAAGCGGACGTACGCAACAGCGATTTTTCAGTGCCAGTGAAGAAGAAAATTTCACTTATCCCTGGGCCAACGACGTCGATTTCGACAAAGTAGCAGATTTTGATGCAGTAGAAATGGATCCAACCGACATCAACCTGAAAATCAGGGAGCTACTCGAACAGGGGTATGGAACGATTACGATCAAAAACCCAAGAGCCAAGCATGGCGTTGGTGTTGGTGTACTGAATCGCGCAAATATTACTTTTGAAGGAAGCCTGGGTTATTTTGGTTGTGGATTGATCGATGGTCCCAATATTCGCATCACTGGTCGGGTTGGTTGGTCATGTGCCGAGAACATGATGGCTGGTACTGTGGTAATTGACAACAATGCCGGTTCAACCTTTGGCGCGGCAATTCGTGGCGGAGATCTGGTTTGTCGCGGTGACGTTGGTTCAAGAACAGGAATCGACCAAAAAGGCGGAACTATTATTGTGGGTGGTCGAACCGGAGCTTTCTCTGGCTTCATGATGCAGCGTGGCCGCATGGTCATCTGTGGTGATGCGGGTAAAAACCTGGGTGACTCCATGTATGACGGCACCATTTATGTGGGTGGCGAAGTGGAAGATCTCGGGGTTGATTGCGTGCCGGGTGAAATGACTGAAACCGACTTGAAATGGTTAACTGCCAAGCTGTCGATGTATGACATTGCACCCGCTTGTGGCGTCGCCAATATGAAGAAATTCGTTTCCGGCAAACAGTTGTGGAACTACGACAACCTTGAGCCTTCAGAGAAGAAATTGGTGCTATAGGCGCTAATGTTGCTTATAGATCAAGAGGATAAATATTATGTCTAAAACTACCAGAGATACCAATCATCTGGGGCAGAGTTTCATCTTTCCGCCCAATGTGATTGATGATATTCACGTAAAATCGGAACTGGGTCGTTACCGTATGCGTGGCTTTTCACTTTTCAAGAAAATCCCTACCTGGGATGATTTGACCTTTATGCCTGGAACCCTGACCCGTTTCGTTATCGAAGGCTATCGTGAAAAGTGTTTGACTAAAACGGTCATCGGCCCAAAGGCAAAGCGCCCAATGGAACTTGATATTCCGGTTTACATTACGGGAATGAGTTTTGGTGCGCTTTCCTATGAGGCGAAAACTGCTTTGGCCCGGGGTGCTACCATGGCTGGAACAGCGACCTGTTCGGGTGAAGGTGGAATGATTCCTGATGAGCGTCGCTATTCAAAAAAATGGATGTATCAGTGTATCCAGTCTCGTTATGGCTTTAATCCCAATCACCTTCGTCTCGCAGACTGTGTTGAGTTCTTCATTGGTCAGGGTTGTAAAGTCGGCTTGGGTGGACACCTGATGGGGCAAAAAGTAACCGACCAGGTCGCTGAGATGCGTTCCTTGCCTGCTGGTATTGATCAACGTTCACCTGCTCGACATCCTGATTGGCTGGGTCCCGATGATTTAGCGTTAAAGATCAATGAGATTCGGGAAGCGACCAATGGCGAGATTCCTATCCAGCTTAAACTGGGTGCAGCCCGGGTTTATGATGATGTACGGATGGCAGCGAAAACCGGTCCAGATTCAATCTATATCGATGGTATGGAAGGTGGCACAGGCGCCGGCCCTCACCTCGCGACTGAAGAAACCGGTGTTCCAGGTATTGCTGCGATTCGTCAGGCGCGCCGGGCGATCGAAGATGTCGGTAAGTCTGGCGAAATTTCGCTGGTCTATGCCGGCGGTATCCGAAACGGTGGTGATCTCGCAAAAGCATTGGCATTGGGCGCAGACGCAGTGGCAATTGGCCATTCAGCGCTGATGGCATTGAACTGTAATAAAGCGATTCCTGAAGCAGATTTTGAGAGTGAAATGGGCGTGGAAGCAGGGCATTGTTACCATTGTCATACTGGACGTTGTCCAGTGGGGGTTGCTACCCAGGATCCTACTTTGCGTCAGCGTTTGAATCCCGATGAAGCCGCAGAGCGGGTTTACAACTTCCTGCACACATTGACCATCGAAGCGCAACTGCTTGCTCGTGCATGCGGTAAAACCAATATCCATTCTCTGGAGCCAGAAGATTTGGCGGCACTGACTATGGAAGCTTCTGCGTTGGCCCAAGTCCCACTAGCCGGTACCCAACACACTGTTGGGCGACCTGACATGACACGATTCTAGGAGGTTTATGATGAGTCAAAATGACGTAGATAAATATCTGAACTCTGATGGTCTGGATACCAGCCGAGAGAAAGATATCGGACAACATATCGGATATCGATATGATGTTAACCTCGTTCCAGACATGGATCGTTGCTCCCCATTCCTGCAAAACTACATGGAAACTATGGGGTGGCAGGATCTAAACTGGCTTGAAGACGTTCATATGGGTTACGAAGAAGGAAAGCCTGCGGTATTCGACCGAAATATTAACGGTTGGGTACAGGTGCCCGAAGACATTGACTTACCTGACAACCAACAGGATCGGGATATGATTGCCCGGGAGCTGTTAATCAAGTTCCAGATGTCAAAGTCTCATCCCATGGTAGATCTGGTTAAGGCATACAAAAAATTCTAAATCCCCGTTAAAAACTCCAGTAGTGGATCATTATTTAGGCGCGGACCTTAGGGGTCGCGCTTTTTTTTGGCTTTGTGTTTATTGAGCCACATTAGAGTTCGATATTAACCAAAGTTTATTCTGGCCCACGGACGGTGCAAGTGGTCTAAAAAGCTTCGGAATTTTGAAAAAAATAAAGAGACTGTGAAATAAGCGAAGCGCAGGCAGCAAGATCAATCAGCAATTCCGTTTGGACCTATAATTACTATTTCTATAATTACGGATTCAATAATTATTAATTCAATAAATGCTCTGTCGCCTAGTAACCCAGGGATCGGTTTATCTCATGCAAAAGTGGTTCACCGTTAATCAATCGGGAATAGTTTTCTGCGACATCGACCAATGCCCCGTCTACATGCCAGCCCGAGACATGGGGAGTAACCGTGATCTTCGGATGTTTCCAGAAAGCATGAGTTTCGGGTAACGGTTCCTGACGAAAAACGTCTAGCACCGCCCTCGCCAGTTTTTTATTATTGATCGCTGCTAATAAGTCTTCTTCCACAATCAGATCTCCTCTACCGGCGTTAATGATCATGGCAGATGGTTTCATGTTAGCGAGCATCGCGGCGTCAAAAAGATTCACTGTTTCATCTGTTGATGGGAGAATGGAAGCGACGTAATCGCATTGGGACAAAAGCACTGGCAGTGCCTCTGAGCCGTATAGGCACTCAATCCCCTCGATGTCTTTGGGCGAACGACTCCAACCGAGAACCTCGAAGCCCAGCGCCGCAAAGGCCCGAGCAGTCTGGGAGCCGATGTGACCTAGCCCAAGAACCCCCACCTTTGTGGAAGGGCTTTTCCGGGGTGGCATCTGGGTCCAGCTTGAATTTGATTGATGGTGTTCGTGAAACCCCATGTTGCGCTGTTCTCGCAGCACTTAGGCAACACAATACTCGGCGATTTCCTGGGCTGGGGCCTGGGGTTTTAAACGAGTTACTCGCACATCCCTGGCAAGGCTCGGGTCCCTTGCAATGGTCTCAACCCCCGCCCCCAACTTCTGTACTAGCTTTAAATTCGGTAGTCCCTCACTTACACCCGGATATAAAGAAATGACCACAAGCATCTGTATCTCGTCTTTGTGTTCTCCAGCATCACAGCAATGGATTGGTACCCCAGGTAAGAGAGGTTGAAGGTAATCCCTAAGTGATTCTTCAGTCATCCAAAGAGGGTCACGAATGTCGATGAGTAATGCCAAAATAAGTGCTCCGAATAAATTTAAAATTGGGCGTCAAAGGGTATTTATGTATTGATCTAATTTGGTCGCAAGACCCAGTTTGCTATTCTGCTGAATATAATTCCATGGGTAGGGGAACGCAGAGATAGACACCAAATTCTTCACCAATGTCACAACTGACCCTGGCATGGACCTTACCCTGTCTGTCGAGAAATCGTTGACGGTCCCAGACCGGGAAAATACCTTCATGCCATATTCCCGGATGAATATACAGTCCCTGACTGCCATCGCACCAGAAAGCGATAATTTTATCGAGTGTCAAATCATCACCGGGCAAGGCCACGGGAACAACAAAAGGGTGATTATCCAGAGGAAAGAAAAACTGTCCACCATCCGGGTGATAGTTAAAATGCCACAAAAGCACCTGCTTACGTGGCACAGTTTGATTTGATACGGAAGCCTGTTGAGGATCCGTAGACCATCCAAGAACGTAATTTCCTTTTACTGCTTCATTAGCCCCCATTAGTGTATCTCCCTCCCACTGACCATAGAAGATGCCCTCAACCCAACCGCCTTCATTACCCGTGCCTGAATCGATAGGCCGCCAACCCTGGGCGGGCCAGGTGACAATCTCTATTTCCATTTCCTCTGGGTCGTCAAATAACTCGCCGTATCCCTGGATTGAACTTTCAGTGGCACGGACCAGAGGAACCTCATGCAATGGCAACGAGGGTTTGGTGCTGGCGTCGAAAATATAAACCGGTGATGAAGAAGTCATGTTGTCCTGCTAACAGAGGGATAAATGGTGTCTATATCCAATGCTACTTGAATACATTGACACTTATTCTACGCAAATTTTCAAACAAAAAGTTGTTTCTATTTGGAGTTCTCCTGGACTGGATACAACGACGTGGCTTCAATGGAGGTTAAATAGGCTATTATTCGAGGATATTGAAGAAATGGACTGGGAAAATGGATGGGGCGTTTTACTGAAACGGTCTATTCATAATTCGCACCGCAAACCCTTATTATCGTGGTCCTTGTCTCTATTCGCCCATAACTGCCCCATTTAGCCATGCAAGAGATTATTTTTAGCCCCTGCCATCAGCTGCTAAAAATGCAGCTCGATAAAAAAATTAGTGCCGAGGAGCTGTTGCAATTGTTTCGACAACAGATCGAACAATATAACCCGGTATTGAATGCGATCGTAGCCACGGACTTCGAGGCAGCGCGGCTGAGTGCGCGACAAGCCGATAATTATCTCAGCAAACACCAAGTATTAATTGGGCCATTGCATGGTTTACCCACGGCAGTGAAAGATATTTTTGCGACAAGGAATCTGAAAACCACCTATGGTGATCCCGATAAAAGCAAATATGTTCCCACTTACGATGACGTTGTGGTGACGCGGGAGCGCGCCGCCGGAGCAGTCATTCTGGGAAAAACCAACACGCCATACTATGCTTCCGGTGGAATTACCCGCAATGAAGTTTATGGATTAACCCGAAACCCATGGAATCTGAAAAAGACCACCAGCGGCAGTGGTGGAGGGGGTGTTTCCGCGTTGGCTTCGGGCATGGTGGCCTATGCGGATGGAAGTGATGTTGCAGGCTCGGTACGTTCTCCAGGCGGATGGACAAATTGTGTGGGCTTTCGACCCAGCTCCGGTCGAATACCCGGTTATCACGGAACCCTTGCAGACGGCAGCACCAGCACAGCAGGGGTTTTCACTCGATGCGTTCGGGATGCTGCGCTATTTCTTCAGGACTGTGATGGTCCCCATCGAGAAAGCCTCGTACCCTATCCAGGAGCTTTGGGAGGAACTCTGGGGTTTTCCCGGTTCCCTGCTGCGAAAGCTGGTATGGGTTTTGATGTTATTCCTGAACTGAACATGGATCCTGAAACCAGCGTCAGCTTAAAAGCCGTCTGGGCCCCCGTGTTTTCAGCGAAGAGACTGGATAACGAAATCGCGACAATGCTCGAAGATCACAGAAAAACGTTTGAAGAGATTCTGCGAGTAGAAAACGTTGAACTGGATTTTATCGATGCTTATCAATCGATCTACCTTGATTACAACATTCTCGCTCAGGTGAAAAGCCTGCCAGCATCTGTTTTGCAGGGATTTGAAAACGGTCGCTCCATCAAACCCTCTGTGAAAGGAATGATTGAGCGTTGTAAATCCCTGGACGCAATCAGTGTGATGGAAGTGCTTAATCAGAGGGAAGCGCTTTGGGTGAGGGTACAGAAACTTTTCGAAACCCATCCGCTGATCATCTCCCCTATCCATCCCACTCGGGCTTTCGATGCCAACGACACCGTTGCTGAAAGCCAATACGACTAGGCCGGTCACTACTTCGCGCCACTATTCGGACTACCTTCAATTTCCATTCCCATGGGTTTCACCGACGACGGAATGCCCTGTGGATTAATGATTACCGGAAAACCCGGTGACGATTTGTTGGTCTTGCAAACGGCCCATGCCTTCGAACAAAAGAACGTGTTTCATTTACAGATACCCGATCTGTCTGAAGTAAAAGGCAACAAATTATCGTATTAATGTGAATCGTAATTGTGCAGCATGGACTAGCGCTAATTTTCCTATAGTCGCTAAATAGGTCCATTAAAATTGCGGAGAAAGGCCTTTTAACACTATAATTTTGAAATTAGAGAACCCCTGCACTCTGGAAATAACAAATGGATCTGATTCGTACCCACCTAACCCGCCCCGCAGAAATATTCCAAATGTTCCCAATGTTCCCAATGTTCCCAATGTTCCCAATGTTCATTGAGTCCAGGCATTGTTTCGTTATTCTACCCCTGAAAAAACTTGCATTGGTCTTATTGGCAATACTAACCGCCTCTTGCACAACGGTTACACCAAAGCAGGTAGCGCCTCAAGAACCTGTAAGTCAGGGCCCAGTGGATCAAACACCCTACCTTCGTATCGAACCGGAAATGCATACGGCGACATTAAAGAGAGTGGGTGTCGATGAATCAGGCCAGTTTGCAGTCTCTGCGGCGGATGACAAAACCGCCCGGGTGTGGCGGGTTTCGGATGGTAAACAATTGGCAGTGTTACGACCCCCACAGGCCCAGGGCCGTGAAGGTAAACTGTATAGTGTTGCCATGAGTCCTGATGGCAATACCGTGGCGGTCGGGGGTTGGAGACCTCTGATAATATTAACGTCTCAATCTATCTTTTTAATTGGCAAAGCGGGAAAATCATTCACACCTTCGAAAGTCTACCCAATGTGATCTTTGATCTTTCTTTCTCTCGGGGCGGGCGATATCTGGCGGCGACATTGGGTGGGGGAAATGGGATCCGGGTATTCGATATGCAAAACAACCTGGAAGTATTCCAGGATAGGGATTACGGCAATGATAGCTATGGATCGGATTTCGATGTGAATGATCGTCTTGTAACCTCAAGCTATGACGGTTATATCAGACTCTATGAGCCCCATGAACATTCGTTTCGCCTGATAACAAAAACAAAGATGCAGAAAGGGAAACGCCCTTTTGGCGTGGCCTTCTCTCCTGATGGCCGATTAATCGCAGTGGGCTATGATAATAGTCCTGCAATAGAGGTGCTGTCAGGGAAGGATTTGAGTCTGGTATTTTCTCCGGATGCGCCGGGAACCTCAGCCGAAGATAATGTTTTAAGTGTCGCCTGGTCTGCGGATGGTCGCTGGTTGTATGCGGGTGGAAAATATGACGAGGGTGCTATACATCCAGTTTTTCGCTGGGGCCAGGGGGGGGTGAGCGAATGGTGTTTGCGAAACCAGCGGTGGGTACCATCATGGACATGGTGGCTTTGCCCGGGGGCAGCCTGTTTGTTGGAGCATCCACCCCGGGGCTTACATTACTTGATGATGAAGGAGAAGTGGCCTGGGCAAAGCAGGCGCCGGGTCTGGATTATCGTGATAGATCACTGGCTTTGTCCCAAAACGGTCAAAACGCTTCCTTTTATTTCAGGTCATTTGATAATGGAGAGTGGCATACCCGCCAGATTGAGGTATCCATTGCGGCAGGAACTGTTACCATGGATTCGGTCAATCAGGAGATCGCTGATTATCGTCGTCCAGACACCACGTCATTACCCATAGAAGGCTGGGACGATGAGTATGACCCCACCCTCGACGGTCAGCTCCTTGACAGTTTACACCAATACGAAATGTCCCGTTCCCTGGCCATTTCTGCAGACCAGGATTTTTTTGTATTGGGAACAGACTATGATGTAAAGGCCTATTCCAGGAGTGGTCGTCTGCAATGGAATCGCCCGGCCAGTAGTGTGGTCTGGGCAGTGAATATCAGCGCAGACAATCGCTGGGTGACAACATTACAGAGTGATGGCAGCGTTCGCTGGTATGATGCACAGAATGATGGGAAGGAGGTGCTGGCATTGTTTGTTCACCGTGATCTGGAACGTTGGGTGATGTGGACTCCGGAAGGTTTTTTCCATGCTTCTCCAGGTGCGGAGTCAATGCTTGGTTTTCATGTTAATCAGGGAGGAAACAGGGAGGGCATCTTTATTGATGGTGATCAACTGTTTGATACGTTTTTCAATCCCTCTCTGGTATCCCGGCGCCTGATGCCAGATGGAGAAGCATTGATCGCCAGTGCATTAGCCCGGACAACGGGAGACGTTCAGGCGGTGTTATCCGGAGGGCTGCCGCCTGAATTGGAATTGTTGTCGGGGACGAATATTGTCCAGTCCGACTTTGAATATGAGCTCCACTACAGGGTTGTTGCTCGAAACGGTGGCATTGGACGGGTGGAGTATCGTATTAATGGGACTACCATGGGTAATCCCAATGCCCGGTTAGCAAGTTTGAGTGCCGGGTATGGCGTGTATCGGCGACCGATCACTTTAGGTTCAGGAGAAAATAAAATAAGCGTTGTTGTCTATGACGAAGACAATCAGGTCGCGTCCAATACTCTGGTCGCTAACGTCATGGTCGAAGAAAGCCCCAATCAAAGACCTCATCTGTATGTTTTGGCTATCGGTGTATCGGATTATTACGAAGATGCGTTTGATTTAAAATGGGCCGCCAAGGATGCGCTAGCGGTAGCTGATCGGTTTGATCAGGAAAGAAAATACGCTATCTATCAGGATGTTACGATAGTGCCTCTTGTGAATAACGAAGCTACCCGGGAAAATATTGCTGAGAAATTCAAAAGCCTCGGGGAAAAAATTACCAGGGACGATGTTTTTGTCCTGTTCATGGCAGGGCATGGGATTGTGGAAAACAATCGTTATCACTTTTTGCCCCATGAAGCCATTTACAGCGGTAAGGAAGAACTATTAGCCCAAAGTATTGATCATGGTATGTTGACTGAAATGCTGGGAGGAATCGCAGCTAGTAAGAGCCTGGTATTACTGGATAGTTGTGGGGCAGGTGCTTTTATTGATGACTCAGGCACGCTGGCACTTGCCCGAAGCAATCGAAAACTGGTCGAAAAAGGAGCGCTAAGTCAGTTGATGAAAGCCACTGGGCGTATGACTTTGGCGGCGACTACCAGCCAGGAGTTTGCTTTGGAGGGGCATCGTGAGCATGGTGTGTTCAGTTTTTCATTGTTGGAAGCACTGGGCGCAATAACCCCGGATAAAGGGATTTCAGTGAGTCACGATGGGGACGACTGGTTGACAGTGGATGAGATCCAGTCGCATATTATGAACCGTGTCCCTGAAATTACTTTTCACCAATTTCAATATCGGCAAATTCCCATGCGCCAGATCGATGGTCAGGTATTTCCAATAGCGACAGCGTTGAAATAGACACGTCGTTCAGGGGATTAATCAGGCGTTCCACTAGCTAACTGACCATTGAGCTTGAGTTTATGCTTGAGTTTAAGTTTAAGTTTAAGTTTAAGTTTAATTTCTGGCCTCGTTATTCATTGCT
>JAAHTG010000938.1_pt1 | contig 22473 bp, 19 predicted proteins | sample 6116081 | NCBI WGS metagenome assembly JAAHTG01 (sample SAMN13939989, study PRJNA603662) | sponge metagenome | isolation source: marine sponge | host: Mycale hentscheli | place: New Zealand | collected 2005 | reverse complement strand
AATTGCTCGCTACTTTTCACTACATCTATATTTATAATTTTGGCGAAGGTATTGTATGCTACCGAAACTTTAACAAAACGAAGTAACATTTCTTTATATTTATTGTATCAAAATTGATTGCATTGGAACATCTATTGCTAATAAATTTAATCATGTAGCATAAAAAAAGTAAACCGAGAAAATGAACATACAAAAATTAACGAAGTTCTCTCAAATTAACCTTCGCAAATATATTTTGCCTGTTATTCCTCTAATTTTTCTTTCTGCACCCGTACCCCAAGTATTAGCTCAAACTACTGATATCACTAAAACATTTCAATACAAAGGTGAATTAGAAATCGGATTCACCAACAAATTTATTATACTATGGAATGACAAAGGGAGTGGAGCATCAAAAGATGCAGCTATATGGCGACCAGTTCCTCAACCAGGCTACTTTTCATTAGGAGACGTTATTGTTCCTTCTTACGAAGATATCAATGGTAAACGTATTGTTTTTACCGTCAAAGATTGATCAGGAAAAGCTCTAAGACAACCCATTGATTTTATTCCTATTTGGTATGATGTTGGTAGTGGTGCAGGTTTGAACGGAGGAATTTATCAACCTGTTTGTCCAAGTAATTATATTGCTCTTGGTCATGTTGGAGGCAACTGGAAAAAACCTTCTGAGCAACTTTCTTTAGGTTATACTTCTCTTTGTATTCGTCAAGATCTTGTGGCAAAAAGTATTGTTGGCACAAAGCCAATTTGGACTGATCGTGGCAGTGGAGCACGTGTCGATCTAGCGACATGGTCAATCTTACCCACAACACCACCAAAAGGACTAGCATATCTAACTTCAGGAACTTTTATTGGTTTTCCATCTCATACTACCCATCCAGCAAATAGCACATCAGCATACGTTTTAAAACTTGATGTTACTCCTCAAAAGGTTGATAATAGCAAGCCTTTACCAAAACCCGTTCTCAGGAGTTACGAACAACCTTCTCAATATGAAAAGAGCGAGAGAATTACAATCTCCTATCTTCCTTGGTTCGCTGTTAATGATCCTGAATTTAGCGATGCCCAGAAATTAGTTAATTCACCGATTTATCAACTTGTTAGAAAAGATGTATATAAATTAATTGGTTTCGATCACAATAATTTGTCTGAACAAACGAAAACTCTTGGAATTAAAGAAACTATAGGTTTTTCGGTTGAAAAAACCAAAAGCTTCTCTAAAAGATTTACCGTAGGAACTGAAATCAACGCTGGAATAGATTTTATAGTTCAGGCAGGAGTTACAGTAAAAATAGAAAATAGTTTTGAATCTGGAAGCTCTACTAGTATTAGTCAATCAGGAAGTCAAGAATTTAGTCAATCCATTCCAGTTGCACCAAAAACTGCTGTGGCAGCATATGTTGTTGAAACAACTTTTTCTCTGATTCGTAACAGTGGAAAAGGTTCGACAGTTCAAACCCTTAAGGGTACTAATCCTAAATCATTCTATACTACTGGTTTTCCAGATAAACAAGCTCTCCCTACTGAGAATGAGTTTCCTAATGAGAATGAGTTTCCTACTGAGAATGAATTTCCCACTGAGAATGAATTTCCTAATGAAAATGAATTTCCTACTGAGAATGAATTTCCCACTGAGAATGAGTTTCCTAATGAAAATGAATTTCCTGCTGAGAATGAATTTCCCAATGAGAATGAGTTTCCCAATGAGAATGAATTTCCTGCGGAGAATGAATTTCCCAATGAGAATGATGAGATGTTTGATAATTGATCAACTTCCTTAATATATGTCTGATGTGAATTAAAAACGACCTTTATTCTATAAGGATTTGAGGGATTGCTCAAAAATGTTAATCTCGAATAATTAACCAAATGACAGAGGTTTCAAGAATTAATACACATTAGACGTTTAATATAAATTCTTCATTGCATAAAAGTGTAATCATGTTGTCTGATTTTAACAATGATTTTTCGCTTGTCAAATATCACAATAGAGACATGAACAAAATATTGAGGAAAGACAAATGAAATTAACTTATCGTGGCGTTGCTTATCAAAAACTTATCTCCTACATCAAACCTCAAAAAATGGAAACAATTAGTAAGTGTGGAAAAGCAAACAAATTGAGCTTGGCAGTTAGTTCAGAAAATGTCATTATGTGTCATTATGATATTGTCTTGCAAGATACCTAAATCGATCGAGAGAATTTACATTGTGAACGAACCAAATGATAAGGAAAAAGATGATTTCCTTTATCCCCAAAGACCATATCGAGGAGAATTTACTCCAGAAAATTTTCTTCTTAATGCTAATTTACAAGAATTTGCTCAAAAAGTCAGCTATATTTGCAACTTAGAAACTAATGGTAAGATTTCCTCTCAGGATGCCTATTTGCAAATAAAAGATTTATGGAAAAGTTTACGTAAGAGTGCTAAAAATTTAGGTATTAACAAAAAAAAATAAACTAAGAATCTCCTTTCGATTATTTATTAATTATGTCTCGTGCTAAATCATTACAGTATTATATTGTAGCCCGACTGTTACTCGCTCCTTTGATGTTATGGACTATTATTACGATCGTCTTTTTACTGCTAAGGGCAACCCCTGGAGACCCCGCAGATGCTATTTTAGGCACTAGAGCTCCTGAATCGGCAAAAGAAGCATTAAGAGAAGAATTAGGCTTGAATGCCCCACTTTGGGTGCAATATGGTCGTTATTTATTGCAAGTCTTAAACTTTGATCTGGGTTCATCTTTAACCAGTCGAGGGCAAAGTGTTTGGGAGGTTATTCGACAATATTTTCCAGCAACAGTTGAATTGACTTTCATTGCTATTTCCATTGCCTTAGTAATCGGTATGGCAGTTGGTATTATGTCGGCAATGAATCCTAATACTGGTTGGGATTTAGGAGGCAGATTATTTGGTATCATCACCTATGCTTTGCCTTTGTTTTGGGTGGGGATGATTATGCAATTAATTTTTGCAGTACAATTGAGATGGTTTCCTTTGGGAACAAGGTTTCCTGTTGGATTGCCGACACCTAAAGGCATCACGGGTTTATATTTAATTGATAGTTTATTAACGTTGAATTTATCGCAATTTTTCACTGCTTTATATTATCTAACTTTACCTTGTTTGACTTTAGGACTATTATTGAGTGGTATTTTTGAAAGAATTGTCAGAGTAAATTTAAGAAAGACATTACAATCTGAATATGTAGAAGCAGCGAGGGCAAGAGGTATTCCTGAAAAGACGATTTTGTTTTCCCATGCTCTTAAAAATGCCATGATACCAGTAATTACAGTGATGGGCTTAACTTTTGCTGCCTTATTAGGTGGTGCGGTGCTAACAGAAGTAACTTTTTCTTGGCCTGGTTTGGGTAATCGTCTTTATGAGGCTATTTCTTTACGGGATTATCCTACTGTGCAAGGTATTATGGTCTTTTTTGGTTTGATCGTCGTTTTTGCTAGTATCATTATTGATATTGTTAATGCTTTAATTGATCCTCGTATTCGATACTAAGTTAATTAATAATTAATAATTAAAAAAATATTTTGGTACGTTAAAATTTGAATTTTTATAGGCTAAATTGCTTTAGCGGTGATGATATTTACGGGATTAAGAGGATTAAAACGAGTCATATTTGCGATCGCTAATGATTTATTAATTTGTGCATTTATGATTTGATATTCCCATTTATTTTTTTTTAACCATTGGGATGCAATATGTAAATTTTCCAAGGTAGCCAGAGCGATAACTATTTTACCTTCAGGTTTTATTTTAGTTGCAATCATGTCTAATATAGTTGTTAATTTGCCATTACTACCACCAATAAAAACTCGATCAACTAATGGTAATTGATTAATCACTTTTTCAGCAGAATCATTAATAATATTAATATTATTAACTTGAAATTGATCACAGTTTTCAGTAATTAAATTAGCACCAATTGCTGTTTTTTCGATCGCATAAATTTGACTGTTTTTACTAATTCTCGCTATCTCGATGGAAACACTGCCTGTTCCTGCACCAATGTCCCAAATAACCTGATTTTCTTGTAACTCTAACTCCCCTAATATCAAGAGCCTTATTTCTCTTTTGGTCATTAATCCTGGGCGATCTTCAAAGGTACTAAATAGATTATCTTCTATACCAATCAAAGGTAATTTATTTAAGTTTATTTTTTCTTTATTACCTTTATTTTGTTTGATAATTAATAAATTTAAAGATGCGATCAATGATAAATTAAGATCTTCTTTATTTTCAATTTTAGTAATTTTTTCCTGTTGACTACCCATATCTTCACACAACCAAAAATCATATTTTATGGGTAATTTTAAATCATGATAAAGTTGCCAAATAACTAGAGGATTATTATTACTATCTGTAAGAATTACCATGACTTGTTCTGCTTTTTTCCAATGATAAATTAGAGTATCAATTTCTCGACCATGAACACTAATAAACTTAGCTGATTGCCAAGGTATTTGTAATTTATTAAAAGCTAATTGTACGCAACTAAGATGAGGATAAAATTCTAATTGTTGGCAAGAAAATTCATTAGTCAATATTCTACCAATCCCAAAAAATAAAGGATCACCTGTAGCTAAAACAACTATTTTTTCTCCTTGTTGAGCATATTCTCTTATTTGTGAGATAACCTGATTTAGATTGTTAATTTTGATTTTGACACCTGAATGTTGCCTAAAGTAATTCAAATGTCGATCACCACCAACTAAAACAGTTGCATTTTCTATCATGGATAAAACAGAAGGCACTAAACTATTTGCTCCTTCCAAGCCGATACCGATAACTTTAATTGTCATAAATAAAAAAAGGCTATAAGAGGACGTTTGAAAACTCTGGTTCACTATTGAAAATGCCCCTAGCCACTAATTATGAAGGAAAAAGAGAATAAAGTCTCCCAGTTTTATAATAAGGGAGACTAGGGAACTTGCAAATCCAAACTGTACCTTATAACTTATGAGAAACGCTATAGTCTTCAAAGGTCAGTAATTCTCAATTCTCAATTCTCAATTCTCAATTCTCGATGTCCTTTGTTATGATTACTAAAAAAGATTATGTCCCATAAAGCCACATTAAAGGCATGAAGCGAAGAACAAAAAAACCCTATTCCCGTTATCCTGATACTCCTCCTAATCGAAGGAATGCCCCAAAACCCTCTCCTTTAGACAATATAAACTATACCTTAGCCGCTATTTCTGCTGGTATTTTTGTTTTAGGTATTGGTGTTGGTATCGCCTTAAGTTCTGGACAAAGTAGTAATAGTCCCAATGTAGCTTCCCGTGAAGTAATCGATCGCAGTGCACCTAATGCCGAATTATGTGTACAATATGGTGCTAGTGCGATCGTCTCTGATATGCGAATCTTTGTAACATTAAATCCTTTTAATGTCTATGTGACTCAACCTCGTATGCGTCCAGGATGTGTATTAAGAAGAAATAACTGGTCAATATTGGAACAACGCCGATTAATAAGTAATGAACAAGTCAGAGAATGTAAAAATCGTATGAATACCTTTGGTTTTATTGACAATTTAGATAGTTCTCCTCAAATTGACTGTATATATCAAAACGATTCTGCGGGCAATTTGTTTCTCAATCCTGGAGGTGCAATTAATCCCAGAGAAACAGAAAAATTTTAAATTGTTAATTGTTTAATTAAGATATTATTTACTCATCGTCAGAGATTATCAGAAAAACTATGTGTGGAATTGTTGGTTATATAGGAACACAAACGGCTATTGATATTTTAGTTCACGGTCTCGAAAAATTAGAGTATCGTGGTTATGATTCAGCAGGTGTTGCCACCATTATTGAGAATCAAATTCATTCGGTAAAAGCGAAAGGAAAACTCTATAATCTCCGTAGTAAATTAGAAAAAGAAAGCAGTATCGCTAAAATAGGTATTGGACATACTAGATGGGCGACTCATGGTAAACCAGAAGAATATAATGCTCACCCCCATCTTGATGGACAAGGTAAAATTGCCGTGGTACAAAATGGTATTATCGAAAATTATCAGGAATTAAGACAACAGTTAAAGACAGAAGGTTGTGAGTTTGTCTCTGATACTGATACAGAAGTGATACCTCATTTAATCGCGAAATATTATAACCCTGAAGTTGATGATGCTTTTATGTCGGCGGTGAATAAAACTATTAGTCGTTTGGATGGAGCATTTGCGATCGCAGTTTTATGTGTAGATTTTCCTGATGAATTAATTGTTGCTCGTCAAAATGCACCTTTAACTATTGGTTTTGGACAAGGAGAATTTTATTGTGCCTCTGATGTCACGGCTTTAGTTCACCACACCACTACAATACTTACTTTAGAAAATGGTGAAATAGCCAGATTGACACCTTTAGGGGTAGAAATATATGATTTTTCTGGTCAACGTTTACGAAAAGCTCCTCGTACCCTCGATTGGAGTCCTGTTACGGTGGAAAAACAAGGTTTTCGTCACTTCATGCTCAAAGAAATCCATGAACAACCAGCAGTGGTGCGTACTTGTTTAGAAGCTTATATTAATAGTAACTGGGAACCTAACAGCAATGAAAATCCTGTTAATCTTAATCTCTCACCCCATATTTACGAAGATTTAGAACACATCCAAATAGTAGCCTGTGGAACATCTTGGCATGCTAGTTTAATTGGTAAATATTTATTAGAACAAATTGCCCAAATACCAACTTTTGTGGAATATGCATCAGAATTTCGCTATTCTCCCACCCCGATTATGCGTAACACAGCCACAATAGGTGTAACCCAATCAGGAGAAACAGCGGATACGATTGCTGCTTTGGAAATGGAAAAACAAAGACGGATAATAGCCACAAACGAATATAGACCCGGTATTTTAGGGATTACCAATCGTCCTGAAAGTACTTTAGCCACGATTGTAGATCAAGTAATTAATACTTATGCGGGGATTGAAATTGGTGTGGCGGCAACGAAGACTTTTCTCGCCCAAGTAATGTCTTTTTACGTTTTAGCTTTAGATTTAGGTTATCGTCGTCAAAAGATATCTGCCCAAAGGGTAATGGAAATAATTAATGGCTTATCCCAATTACCGAATCAAATGGAACAAATTCTCCATTCAGAGGAAGAAAAAATCAAAGAATTAGCCTCAGATTTCCCTGATACTCGTGATTTTATTTTTATTGGTCGAGGTATTAATTTTCCTATCGCTTTAGAGGGTGCTTTGAAGCTCAAAGAGATTAGTTATATTCATGCGGAAGGGTATCCCGCAGGTGAAATGAAACATGGCCCTATCGCTCTATTAGATGCCCATGTACCTGTAGTTGCGATCGCCGTTTCTGGAAGTGTATATGAGAAAGTTATTTCCAATGCACAGGAAGCAAAAGCCAGAGATGCTCGTTTAATAGGAGTTGTGGTAGAAAATGATACTGAAGACATTTTTCAAGATAAGTTAGTCATTCCTGAAGTTGATGAGTTATTTTCCCCTGTGTTATCAGTGATTCCTTTACAATTGCTGTCTTATTATATTGCTTCGCTTAGAGGTTTAGATGTTGATCAACCAAGGAATTTAGCGAAGTCGGTAACAGTGGAGTAGGTCAAAAAAAGTTGACAACAACCTTGTAGAATAACAATAAAGTTGGTAACTATAGCTGTACAATTATAGTGATTCTATATTGTGCAGTTTTCTAATGGCTAGAAGCAGATACGGTTGGACTCAAGCTAAGTTTGAGCGATATGTAAAGGAAGGGCGGGGTTAAAGGTCGAGGAAAAGACTCGCATTACTATATTGAAACTCTCAAAAATTATACAATTCTATTTGTTTGAGTTTTGATTACTATAACCTTAACGTTTTGCATTAAATTCAAAAATATACGACTTTATTTCTCTATTACAACATCAGCTTGCGATCAACGCCTAATGGCGATCGAAGGTTTAACACTGCGACTTTTGAAATCCTTATACAGCAATAGCCGAAAATCAAATTTTCAAGGTGCAGATATTTTTTCCAATATTGGAAAAAATATCAAAGGATAGAAACAATATTTAACAATATATTCAGCGATTTATAACTACCTCACCAACTTTCACAAATAGGCAAACTAAATACAAGTTAGAAAGAGGAAAAAAATGAGAATTGAGTGGAGTGAATTTTTGATGATGAAGATGAAAACAAGAAGCCTAATTTTGATTACTTCAGAAATTCAGGTGTAATTTGTGATGAATATTTTTCTTGAAATATCTATGTAGTGTGAATAAAAAAAGAAAAACCGAAAATTATTCTCTATGTTTACAAGATAACTATTCTCGTATTATCTATATTCTTCATCAAAATGAGAATTACTGCTTAATTGTCCTATTAAAAACTTTTTCGCCTAAGCTCTATTTAAGAGGATGTTTGAAAAGTCTAGTTCACTCTAAAAATGCTCCCTAGCCCCCAATTATAGGGAAAAAAGAGAAGAAAATCCCCCAAAGTTGGAGGATTTAGGGGGCGAAGACACAATATCTGATACTTGTTCTTACAATCTCTAATATTTATATTTAAACTTTTTGATTCTTATAGAGTTATTTCGACAAAATTTATAGAAAAAAATTTATAAAAATTATTATTTCAACATTAATAAATTTGCCGATATAAATTAGGGATTATTTAGTAAAATTACTAATTTTATCTTTATTTTTCTATAAAGAAACAAATAATTACCGTATTATTACTGTTTTTGTCTCTAAAAGATCTCAACAAATACGTAGATATAAAAAAAGAAATGATAAAAATTGGCGAAATTTATATATAAAAAGACTATGAGTAAGTATGATTTATTATAGTAGATAAATTTCCATCAAGATCAGGAATAATCAGTCATTATAAATTATGAACGAGTTATATAATAGCAACCCTGAAGAATCATATTTAAATCGTGATGAACGAGTAAAACAATTAAAGAATACTATTGATACTTTAAAGATTGCCGAAGAAATTGCCACCAATGGCTACTTAATTACTAGTTCGGAATTAGCGGATTTAATGAATATAAATGCCAGTGCTGTAACAAGTAGAGGTGAAGAATGGCCATGGAGAAATTGGATCGTTTCTAGAGTTAAAAGAGAGGGAAATCAAATTCTTTGGCAATTAGAAAAATTTGAACAAACAATCTAATTATGATCTTATATAGCATTAAGTTTTAGGATGATAAAATTCCTAAATTATTAATGTCATTATCAGTTAAATCTTTACTCAGTAATATATAGCTTTATATAACAGAGAGCTTAACTTCATAATTATACCAATAAAAAATTAGATCACGATTACCATTAACGGTTACAAGATAATCAATAATAAGAATACTTTTTACCTATATTTATTCATATTATTCTTATTATTAATAAATAATATGTTCTTTAACATTAATATTTCATGAAGAAAATGATGAAAGAAATTTGAATCAAGTAAAAATAAATTAATTACTTATTCAAATTCAAGGCTAGTTTTATACAAATTCATTGCATTTAGACTAAATTCTAGTAAGAATATTAATTTGAATAAAAAATACTTTATAATAGTTACCGTTTAGAATTACATATAGAGTATTTTAATAGTTTATTTATTTATTTTTAATGGGGTTTATCTTCAATTTATTGTCAATTGTCAATTCAACATGACAGTTCTAAATTCGATTTGCCCAATCACTGATCAAACGATTAACTTCTTCAGGATCTTCATCATGGGGACAATGCCCTGCTTCTAGATAGTATTGTTCGACGGCGGGGTAGTACTGCTTAAATTTGGAACTTCTTTCCTTTGTACGCATCCACGGGTCAGCTTGTCCCCAAATATTGAGTAAAGGTACTTTTAATCGTTGTAGTAAGCGATCGACTTTTTCTCCTTGAGGTGATTTAAATACCGAACCGAATACTTGTAATGCACCTTGATCACAAGAAGGACGATATATATCTTCAACTAATTGCTCTGTAATAGCTGTAGAGTTTAAATAGACTTTTTCTAAAGTTTGACGAATAGTTTTTTTATTACGTAATCTTTGGAAAAGAAAATAAGTAATTAATGGTTGCTTTAGTACCCAACTAGTAATTTTTTGCATCATGTTAGGATTTTCGTTGATAGTATCAGAAAAAGGTCCCGCACTATTGAGTAAGATAACTCCTGCAACGTTTTTTGGATATTGCGCCCCAGCACATAAACAAGCATAACCTCCCAATGAATTCCCTGCTAAAACTGTTGGTTGCTTGATAACTTGGCTGATGAAATCATTTAATTGCTCTTGCCACAAGTTACCAGTGTACTCCCATGCCGGTTTTGCTGAACGACCAAATCCTAATAAATCGATCGCCCAAACTTCAAATTCTTCTTGTAGTTGATAAATATTTTTTCGCCAATGATCTGTTGATGCTCCAAAACCATGTACTAATAATAAAGGGGGTTTATTATTCTTTTTACTGCCTGCTTGCACATAGTAAATTTTTTGATCACGCCATTGCCAATATTGACCTTCAACGGCAACTACATCATGGATAGTATTTATAATAGCTGTCATTACTTGATTTATATATTTTCATTAAGTTATGTAAACCATTGTATAACTTCTTCCCCATTTCTGTATTTGACATTGTGGATTATACATTCATCTATAGTTTACTCACATATTCATTGAGCAAAAATTCTACTTCCTTATATTCCTCTTCTAACCTAGGAATCAAACTACAAGCTTTTTCTAAATCTTTTTTGGTACAATAATTTTCTATTTCTCGACAGACTTCAGAAAATTGAACTGCACCCAAAGTAGCACTGCTGGATTTTAAACTATGGGCATTGATTTTGATCGGGTCTAAACTATTATTTTGAGCACCTGTAACTAAATCATTAATCAAATTGGGACTATCGCCTAAATAAGTTTCCACTAATTCAGAAAAAACTTCAGGAAAATCCTCTTCCCCAATCATTTCCTTTAATTCCAAAATTGCTTGATCGTCTAAACGCACTATTTTTTTCCATTCACTACTATCTTGTTCTATTGTATTATGTTTCTCTTCTTTATTATCTTTTGAAATTAGATGATCAGATTTTAGTTGTTTTAGCTTGTTCATTAATTTTTCAAGGCGAATTGGTTTGGATAAATAGTCATCCATACCTGCAATTAAACAATTTTCTCGATCGCCTGCCATAGCATTAGCAGTCATTGCTATGATATAAGGGGGTTTATCTCGAAAATCACCATGATTAGATTGCCACAGGGTACGAATTTGTCTAGTGGCAGTCAAACCATCCATTTCTGGCATTTGTACATCCATTAAAATTAGGTCATAAGATTGACGACGAAGAGTATCCAAAACCTCCAAACCATTAGCCACCACATCGGCACGATAACCCAAACGCTTTAAGATATTAGTAATAACTTTTTGATTAACAATATTATCTTCAGCAATTAAAATTTTCAGAGGAGTCGTATTAGCAATATTTTCAAATAGAGAACTAGATTGTTTATGATAAGGAGAAAATATTTTAACTTGTTGCTCCCTATTTTCAAACACATAAACCAACATATCGGATAATTGAGACTGCTTAATTGGTTTACTAATAATCATTGCCCAATTAACTTGTTCAATATAACTATTATTATATGTTTGTCCGATCGAACTGAGTAAAATCAAAGGTAAATCCTGAAAATCAGTTAGAGAATGAATTTGTTTAGCCAAAGCAACACCATCCATATTTGGCATTTGCATATCTAAAATAGCGACATCTGGTTGTTGCTTATTCTTTAACATTAATAAAGCTTCCCTTCCAGAAGAAGCCACAATGGATTTCATTTCCAATTTTTGACATTGAATAATCAACATTTGTCGATTAGTTTCATTGTCATCCACAATTAAAACGGTTTTATCTTTAATTTCTGCTGGGACAGGAATATTAATATAAGGTAAAACATTGCCAATTTCAGTTTTGAGAGTAAAAGCAAAAGTTGAACCTAAATCATCCTTATCAGATAAAACTTCCCAAGTAGAAGGGACATCACCCGTAACATAACCTTTACTCTCCACCCACATTTGTCCTCCCATCATCTTGACTAAACGATTAGAAATAGCTAATCCTAATCCTGTACCACCATAGTGACGGGTTGTAGAGGCATCAATTTGAGAAAAAGCTTTAAATAATCTATCCATTCTATCTGCGGGAATACCAATACCTGTATCTTTGACCGTTAAAATCAATTCATATTGATTTATATATTCTTCCAAGGGAACTGTATTTTCAATAGCAACGGATATAATTACTTCTCCACTTTGGGTAAATTTAATTGCATTGCTCAATAAATTAACCAAAACTTGCCTTAGTCGAGTTATATCTCCATTAATAATACGAGGAATATCGTTATCTATAAAATAAGCTAATTCAATACTCTTGTTACCAGCTTTTGGTGCAACTAAATCTAAAGACTCTTCGATGACACTAATTAAAGAAAAATGTTGATATTCTAATTCTAATTTACCTGACTCTATTTTGGAAAAATCGAGAATGTCATTAATGATGGTTAAAAGACTATCTGCACTAGTACGAATAATTTCGGTAAATTCTTTCTGTTCATTATTTAACGAAGTATCTAGCAACAATCCTGTCATACCAATTACGGCATTCATGGGAGTCCTAATTTCATGACTCATAGTCGCTAAGAAATCACTTTTTGCCCTATTGGCTTTTTCTGCTTCTTCTTTTGCTAATTGTAATTCTTGCTCTACTTCTATTTTATCTGTCATATCAGTGATAGTACCCACTAGGCGGTAAGCATTGCCTTGAGCATCTCTATCCATTTTTCCTTTGGCTAAAACCCAGATGTATTTTCCATTGCGGTGTTTTATGCGGTGAATATTTTGATATAAATTAGTTTCTTGATTTACATAGGAGTGAATCGCTTGTAAGTTATCTTCTAAATCCTCTTCATGAACTCGATGAAACCATGATTCAATATTGGCAGGCAGGGGATTGTTTTCATAACCAAAAATACGCATCCAAGCAGGGGAATAATAAACTTCATTACTATTCAAGTTCCAATCCCAGATACCATCATTAGTACCTGAAACTGCTAATTCATATCTTTCTTCTCTTTCTCTTAATAGTTTTTCTATTTCTTTTTTTTGTTCTATCTCTAAACTGAGTATTTTTGTTCTTTCTTCTACTTGTAAGGTTAAATTATGTCGAGCTTGATTAATTTCGGTAAATTTATCTTGTAGTATTTGAATCATCGATCGATAATTATTTACAAGCAGTTCTATTTCTTTAACATTAGTTTCTTGCCAAGAAAATTCTTTTTTTTCTAAAATTCTTTGAGATAAATTAGAAGTTGTATCTGCTAAATATTCTAGTGGTCTAACAAATTTTTTACTGAGTTTTTCGGCTAATAAAAAAGCAAAAATAGTTACAATTAATAATAGAGAAAGTGATTTTACATAACTTACATTCAACTGTTCTATATAAGGTTCGATTGGAATAGTTATAAGTAACTTCCAAGGTATTTCGGGAGTCAATTCTACTTCTTTTACATAATAAGACTCTCTCATTATCTTCAAAAGAGGGCTATTTGGTTCAATGTGAAAATATTGATACGTGGTATCGTTAAGTTTTCTTTTTTCAATATAATCACTATTAAAGCTAAATTCTCTGGTATGATCATTACCACCAGCAACGACATCATAATTGCGATCAACAATCAACAAATGAACTGTTTGGTAATTTTGGCGTTGATTAACAATTTTATTTATTGCTTCTGTCGATATTTTCGCATCAATCACACCTTGAAAATCACCATTTTTATCTTTAAGAACTCGAATAAGTCCGATGTGATTTTTATCTGAAGATGAGATGTAAATAAAATGCTCATTTTGTGTATTTATGGCTTTTTTAAACTTTTGAGTATCACTAAAGTTTATACTATTCAAATTTGTAGTTGAAGTACTTTTATCTGTAATAAAAAAAGAGATTATATCACCAGTTTTATCGGTGATTAGAATAGTTTCAATATCAGGAAAAATATCAACGAAATTATTTAGTTGAGACGATCATAAATCATCATTTTGTTCGTCATTTACATTAATTTTATTTAAACTCCGAAAGTGACTCTCTTCGCACATTGCGAAATTAGATTGCCACTCGTTACCAACTATTTCTAACTGCCCAACAATTTGATTTTCTAATTCGTTAATAATTTGATTTCCGTTAATGATAGTAATCATCAAATTAGGAACAAAAATAAATGTTAATAATAAGTTAAATAAACTTTGTTCAAAGGGTAAAGTAAGTTTTTTCTGATTTTTTTTCAGTAAATTTTTGAGCCAAGATGAATTGAAAGTTAAATTGGCAATTATGACATTGAATATACCATTAATAGATTGTTTAACAGCGATTAAAATAGTCCCAGTAAATGAAATATTTAAAATAATTTTATAGAAACATAAAACTAAGGGAATGCCAATTAATAACCAATAGCCAATATCAACTCAAACTATATTTTTATTCTTTTTGGGATAGAAAATATTAACGATAATAGCTTCTAACGTAAAAATAATAACAGCAAAGGGATGTCCCCACAAAACATAAGTGTGAAGACTACTAATAAATGCGGTGAAAATGCCCCAAAATCCACCATAAAAAAAACTTACTATCCAAACAAAAATACTGCCAAAAAGAAAATCAACTCCGAAAAATAAAGGTAACTTCAAAAAGTTTCCTAAGTATGCTAAACCAATTAATATAAATAAATAAAAATTAATTAATTTTAGATTAGCTCTCATAATATGTGATTTTTATCGTAAATTTATTAAGCAACATTTAAGAATGCAGAAGTAAAATTCTTTATGATTACGCTATGACAATTTTGCCGTAATAGTTTTTCTTCTTATTAATGGGAAAAAATCGATCGCAGATAGGAATAAAAAAATACTAATGTAATTTAATAATAGTAGTATCAGTTACTATTACTATTATCATAGCTTTTTATCAACCTGAGAAAAAAGCGATTTTGATATATGACTCAAGTCTATCTGTTAGTTAGATATTATCCATTGTCAATTTTCCCTAATCCATTTGGTCTGACCTTTGCTATCAATTAAAGTAATGCCTTTTTCTTTAAGTAAGTCACGAATTCGATCGCTTTGAGCATAATCTTTAGCCAGTCGGGCAGTAGTACGTTGTTCTATTAATGATTTTATTTCCTGTTCGCTAATTCCTGAATCACTAGATGAACTGTCTTCACTAATTTCTAAACCCAACACAGAAGCTAAATGAACAAGTGTTTCCCACTTAGTTTGTAATTGTTCTGCTGTCAAAGTAGTTTTCCCTTCATGGGACAATAAATTCGCTTCTTTACGCAATTCTTTGGCTAAATCAAATAAAATCGCTAAACCCGAAGAAAAATTGAAGTCTCGATCGACAACTTGACTAAACTGGTCAATCATTGATTTAATTAAATTAGGCTGGGGGTTTGTTGACCATTTTAACTGGGAACCATATTTACTAGCAAAAAGTAAACCATCTACTAGAGTTTGCCAACCATTAGTAGCCGCTTCCATGGCCGAATCGGTAAAGTCAAGAGGTTTACGATAGTTAGCTTGTAAAATAAATAGACGAATCGCCATGGGGTCATATTTAGCTAACAAATCACGAATAGTGACAAAATTCCCCAGAGATTTAGACATTTTTTCTCCTTCGACTTTGACCATACCATTATGTAACCAATAGTTAGCTAAAGGTTTACCCGTAGCAGCTTCTGACTGAGCAATTTCGTTCTCATGGTGAGGAAAAATCAAGTCACTACCGCCCACATGAAGATCGATCGTCTCTCCTAATACTTCTTTTACCATGGCTGAACATTCTATATGCCAACCAGGACGACCTTTTCCCCATTTGGACTCAAAGCTTGGTTCATCGGGTTTGGCACTTTTCCACAAAGCAAAATCGCAGGATTCCTGCTTAATATTTTCTTCAGTGGCAACTCTACCACTAGCACCAGCTTGTAAGTCTTCTAATTTACGTCCTGACAATTTACCATAATCATTAAATTTGTTGACAGAATAGTAAACGTCTCCTTGGGCTTGATAAGCAAAACCTTTTTGTTCTAACTCCAAAATCAAATTTTTGATCCCATCAAGACTATAAGTTGCACGGGGATAAGAATCTGCTTTTTGCACATTTAGATTATCCATATCTTCAAAATAGGCATCAATAAAACGTTGTGCCACTTCTTCCATGGTTGTATTTTCATTTTTAGCACGATTGAGGATTTTATCGTCAATATCAGTAAAATTCTGAATGTACCTAACTTTATAACCTCTCCAAGTTAAATAACGTCTGACGACATCCCAGATGATGCAAGTACGAGCATGACCTAAATGGCAATAGTCATAAGCGGTAATCCCACAGCAATACATACTGATTTGATTTGATTGTAGAGATTGAAATTCTTCTTCTTGCTTGGTTAAGGAATTATATAAAGTTAAAGCCATCTTTTGAATAATTAATAATTAATAATTGATAATGAATAATTGGGTATTACGCCATGTGCAACTAAATTTTAACCATTGATTTTAAAGGGTTTTGAAAATTGAATAAACACAAATTAACCTTAAAAGCCCTATTCTTTCGTTTTAAGTTGCACACCGCGTGGTATTACAATTTTGCAATGGGGAATTTTAATAGTCCGTCGATTTATCAAAATTCAGATAGTTGTGAAAAACACAATGGAAAACAATTCGCTTTTTCAAGCTTTTAATTATTCATTCAAGATTATTGTCAATTGTCAATTGTCAATTGTCAATTGTTACTTATTGTCGTCGCACATTAATACAGCACCACTCTCCTTTTTTCCAAAGGGCGGCGATCGTCCAGCCATTTTGTTCTAAGATAGTAGAGACTTCGATGGATTGCTCTACTAAAATACCACTTAAAATAGCCCAACCTTTAGGTTTAATAATTTCTCCCATATCAGGGATAATCGGTTTAATAATTTCCGCTAAGATATTACAGACAATACCATCAAATTTAAAATCGGCAGTTGATTTTATTTTAGTGATACTTCCTTCCATTATTTTAATATTATCAACATTATTAAAACGACTATTTTCTATAGTCGCTTCCACTGCTAAAGGATCAACATCCACTGCCCAAACTTCCTTGGCACCCAAAAACCTTGCACCAATAGATAAAATTCCTGAACCACAACCAATATCCGCTAAAATTAAATCGTTTTGGGGTTGGTCTATTCTCATTTCTAATGCTTCTAAACATAATTGAGTTGTAGCATGAACACCAGTACCAAAAGCAGAGCCAGGGTCAAGACGAATTATTAGTTTATCTAAACCATCAGGAACTTTAATCCATGCAGGATAGACCATAAAGCAATCGCCAATAGTGATAGGTTCCCAATGATCTTTCCAACTACTAGCCCAATCTTCATCATCAATTAATTGCCATGAAATAGAAGGGGCTGCAAAATTAGCTAAGGTAAAATCTTGTTTTAATAATAAAGAAAGGGCGGCTAAATCCATATTTTCTTTGGTTGAAGCAGGGACATAACCTTTTAGACATAAAACACTCTGTTCTTCCATTAAAGCTGTACCTTGACAGCCAAATTCTTGTAAACGCCAAAAAATTGTGTCTTCTAGTTCAACAATGTAATTAACTTTTATTTCCCACCAACGAGTAATCATGAATTAGTAATATTTTAAGTACATTTTAGAGAACTTATGAATTGGGAACTGGGAACTAATATATTTATTCTTAATTCCCAATTCCTTTATCCGTCAAGAGTTTACTAACTATTAACTATTAATAATTATCTAGTGAAAGATTTACAGTATAAGCATCTGTTACATTGGGAACACTGATAATCTCTTCCAAAATACCGTCTGGTAAAGGATCATCGATCATTAGCACCATAACAGCATCCCCGCGGACAATTTTACGTCCCACCTGCATGCTGGCAATGTTGACATTAAAATTACCTAATAAAGAACCAATTCTACCAATAATACCTGGCATGTCTCTATGCAAAGTAAATAACATATAGGTATTAGGTGCTACGTTAACAAGGAAACCATCTAAATCAATGATATGAATTTCACCTTCATTGAGTAATGCACCTGTAACAGTGTGAGTTCCTTTTGTGCCTGTGGCTTCTAAATATATAGAATTGGTGTAGTCTTTTATACTAGCATCTTTGGTCTCGATTATGTGAATACCTCTTTCTTTAGCTTCGATCGCAGCATTAACATAATTCACTCTTTCTCTTAAAGCTTTAGATAAGAGACCTTTGATAGCCGCAACAACTAAAGGTTGACTATTACTATCAGCCAAATCACCTTGTAATTTGATGGTGAAACTTTTTACTCTATCTCCTGCCAATTGAGCAACCAGATTTCCTAACACTTCTGCTAAAGCCATGTAAGGACGTAATTTTTCCATGACATCTGGACTCAGACCAGGAATATTAACAGCACTACGGGCAGGTAAACCAAGGATAACATCCCTAATTTGTTCTGCCACATCAACAGCTACATTAACTTGAGCCTCAGCAGTAGAAGCTCCTAAATGAGGAGTCAAAATAACATTACTACCTAATTCTCTTAGTTTCGATTCCCCTAAAGGTTCACTAGCAAATACATCTAAAGCAGCACCCGCAATTTGTTCATTTTTTAAGGCTTCATAGAGGGCATCTTCGTCAATAATACCACCCCGTGAACAGTTAACAATACGGGCATTAGGCTTCATTTTAGCTAAAGCTTCTGCATTAATTAAATTAGCGGTCTCTTTGGTTTTGGGTACATGAAGAGTAATATAGTCTGATTCTGAGAAAATCAGGTCTAAATCAACCAAAGTACAACCTAATTGACCTGCTCTTTCTTGAGAAATGAAAGGGTCATAAGCTAAAATTTTCATGCCCATTGCTTTAGCGGCTTTAGCAACGTGAGAACCGATTTTACCTAAACCAACAACTCCTAAAGTTTTTTTATAAACTTCTGTTCCCATGAATTTTTTACGTTCCCATTTTTCCCCTTTCACTGATTGGTTAGCGGAAGGGATATGTCGAGAAAGGGAAAGCATCATTGCTAAACTATGTTCTGCTGCTGCAATGGTATTTCCTTCTGGAGAGTTAACTACCACTATTCCTTTACGGGTAGCAGCGGGGACATTTATATTATCTACACCGACACCTGCACGACCAATAATTTTTAATTTAGTTGCGGCCTCAATGACTTCTTCGGTAACTTGAGTGCCAGAACGAATCATTAGAGCATCATATTCACCGATAATTTTTGCTAATTCTTCGGAGGATAATCCTGTATTGACATCTACTGTGGCCACTTGAGAGAGAATTTTAATCCCTGATTTATCAATGGGATCAGATACGAGAACTTTTGCCATATTTATTAACTATATGTTTTACTGTAAAATTCGCAATAGATTGCTTTTGGGATGATAAATTGCCATAGCAATATTACCATTATTATTAACTGGATTTGTTAAGATCAACGATAATAGTGATATTTTGTATCAAAACTCAAGATTCCCTCAGCAAATACAGAGGTTTTATGAAATCTTGACTGTTATGTTGTTATAATGTGCTTTTATTTTTTATAAAAATTTACAAATAGTTTTGTCTGCCTCGTTAGTCATCGCTTTTATTTAGTTCTGATACATCATTATTTTGAATCATAAATGATATTTTTAAAGTCTAAAAAATTTAATAGTTTATTACTAGCTATTTGTCTAGTTTTTTCTTGTCAAATTAAAATTAGTTTTGCTCAAGAAAGTGAGAATGTTAATCCTCTAACAACTAATTTTAGTCACGAATTAGTTCCTGCGGTAAGAAGAAATTTAACTATCCGAGAAAAGGAAACAATCGAAGCGAAAATAATCGATTTAGATCAAATGGCAATGGGAGCGTTATCCTCTGGAAATGAGGATCAAGCTTTGGATTTTTGGTATGAAGCAATTAATCTAAGTCGTTTTTTAGATCTGGATTCGGAGTTAGAAATAATTAGTAAAGTAGGTACGATCGCATGGGACAAAAGAAGACGCGAAGATCTTAGTTTCTTACAGGAAAGATTACTTGTTTTAGAAAGTCAAAATAGTAATAAAAATGAGATTAAAAAAGAATTTTTACCTCAATTTATTAAGGCTTATGATAGTATACATTATTTAGATAAATCGATCGCATTACACACACAAAATTTATCTTTAGTAAGGGAAAACGACGATGCTATTCTTATTACAGAAACCCTCGATAAATTAGGGGAATTGTACTTAGCTAAATTCGATTATTATCAAGCTGAACCAATTTATAAACAGTTGTTAGAAACTGCTCGTAATAATCAAGATTATTTATTGGAAAGTCGTTACTTACAAAAATTAGCCCCAATTAGTCAGGCATTAGTTAATCCTAAAAATTCCGTTGAATATAAGGAAGATTTAGCTCAAAATTATCAAAAAAATAATAATTTGTCTGCTTTATCACGATTAAAAATTTCTATTGGTAATGATTATAAAGCATTAGATAATGCCGAGTCTGCTAGTAAGTATTATCAGGATGCTTTTACCTTGGCTTTGTCTTTAGAACAATATGCGATCGCAGGAGATGCTTTAAAACAATTAGGAAAATTATATCAACAGTATCAGGAATTAGATTCTGCTTTAAAAATTTATCAAGAGTTAATTAAAATTGAAAAAAATTCTTATGATTTTTATGGCTTAATGAATACCTACGATTTTATTGGTACTATTTATAGTCAAAAACAGGATTATGGTCAGGCTTTAAATTCTTTCCGCAAGGCATTAGCGATCGCTAATGAATTAGAATACAAACAAGACTATTTTAGGCAAAAAATTGATCAACTTAACAGTTTAGATTTGTAGCTATTATTCTCTTGAGATTAATTTATAATAATCCACTTTTTATTGTCATTAATGGGATAAAATTTTTGTTGATAATTTGCGATTATGTAACTTTTCATTTTCTAATTTTTTAACTGTTTGGAATTGTTGTTGTATTGATCTTGCTAAACAGTATGCCAAATTACAAGGAACGGCATTCCCCACCATTTTATATCCTGCCATTAAATTACTATAAGAAAAAACATGACTATCAGGAAATGTTTGAATTCTGGCACATTCTCGAATACTTAATCTTCTATATAAATGCTCTTTTCCAGGTACAAATATTCTTTTGTCTTGCTCAATAAATTTCATTTTGGGAGCTTGTGTATGAATCGGTGCATGTCTGCCTCCCGCTTGAATTGTAAATGAGGGTTCATCCCAACTTCTTACTCTGTTACGTGACATATAAATACTGGAAAAACTCCCTGTCATATACTCATGATTTGCGATCGCACATTTATCTCCATTGCTATAATTTTTCCCTTGGGCAGGTAAAACAGTATCTTGGATATCGAAAATTATATCTTTTAAAAAGTGTTTATTTTTTAAAGGTTTAGGAAACTCAAAAAAATAATCTAAATCTTTTCTAATTCCAATAAAAAAGACCCTTTTTCTATCTTGAGGAACACCATAATTAACAGCATTTAATAAGGAAAAAGATAGATTATATCCGCTATCAGTAAATAATTGTTTGATGTAATTTAATGCTTCTCCATGTCTTTTTGCTAACATTCCCGAAACATTTTCAGCCAGAAAGAATTTAGGTTGTTTATCCCGTAAAATTCTAATAAATTCAAAGAACAACTTACCTCTTTTATCGTTAATCCCTCTTAGGCTTCCTGCTTCGCTCCAACTTTGACATGGAGGACCACCAATAATACCATCACATTCAGGTATTTCTGAAGAAGGTACATTAACAATTGAACGTCTGTCGAGTATAGTTTTAGGGAAATTAGTTTCAAATGTTTGCCAAATATCTTTGTCATACTCATTCGCCCAAAAATTTTTAAATCCAGCGGCTTCAAAGCCTTTGTCAAGACCTCCTGCTCCAGCAAACAAAGATACTATTTTCATCACTTATACCACCTTAAAAACTATTAATTTTACGTCTATTAAATTAGCGGGATTATTAGGATTTTTAATTTTGAGATCTTTGATGTCTAAATTATCTAATTTTTCAACCATTGTGCGATCGCTTTTAGGAAAATCATTATATTTATTTTTTCTCATTAAAACAATTAACTGAAATTTTGCTTTTTTGTCATAATCATAGACATAATTATAAACTTTAGTCGGATTTTCAATTATCCACATTCCTCTTACTCTTAAATACGTGATGTTTAGAGGATCAACATTTTTTATTCCACTTAATTCATTAGTAACAGTATTAATTTCTATATCTTCTAAAGAGTTGAGAGATTCTTTAATTTTATCTTCAACTTTTTCGTATATTTCAGTATCCGCAGCATAACAATCACCATAAACCTAGGGTGTTGATTTTGTCAAAAATAGCTTGAAGTAATTTCATACACTTTCTCTG